>MDSY01117604.1_pt1 | contig 11811 bp, 9 predicted proteins | sample 811131 | NCBI WGS metagenome assembly MDSY01 (sample SAMN05326643, study PRJNA326480) | marine metagenome | isolation source: seawater | place: Atlantic Ocean: South West | collected 2010
GTAATCTGCTTTATTAGCTAAATCTCTATTGTGAGTTGCAAAAATTATAGTTTTATTTAATTTTTTTAATTTTAAAAAATATGAAAAAATTTCTTGTGAGGTTCTGTAGTCTAAGTTTCCAGTAGGTTCATCTGCTAAAATAAGATCAGTTTCAGAAATCAATGCACGTGCAATTGCAACTCTTTGCTGTTCGCCGCCGGAAAGTTCGTCAGGAAAATGATGGTATCGATTTGACAGGTTAAAACCATCAAGTAAAGATTTAGTTTTTTCAAGAGCATTAGAATTATTTTTATTTTTGATAATTAGAGGCATCATAACATTTTCTATAGCGGTAAAATCATTAAGAAGATTATTATTTTGAAAAATAATTGAAATCTGATTTTTTCTTACATAATTTTTCTCTTCTTCATTTAAGTTTTTTAAGTTTTTTCCTTTGAAAAAAATTTGACCAGAATTTGGTGTATCCAAAAGTGAAATAATATTTAATAATGTTGATTTTCCTGAGCCAGAGGGCCCAACTAAAGCAACTAAATCACCTCTCTTAATATTTAGATTTATTTCATTAAATATCTTAATTATTCCATTTTTATGTTTATAAAATTTTTTTATTCTTTTAATTTCTAAAATATTTCTATTCATATTTTAAAGCTTGGATAGTATTCATTTTTGAAATACTTATAGCTGGTATCAACGATGCAATAATTGTTGTTATCAGCGATAAGATAAAAATAATTGATATTGAAATTACATTGATCTCACTTGGCATTTTATCTAAAAAGTAAATATCCTGTGGAAATATTTCTATGTGTAAAATACTAGATAAAAATATTCTTATGGGTTCTATGTAAACAGCAAATAATACCCCTAGTATAGTTCCTGTCATAGTTGCAATTAGTCCAATTGTAAATCCAGTTAAGAAAAAAGATTTAATTATAGATTTATTACTGAGTCCAAGAGTTTTTAAAATTGCAATTTCTTTAGTTTTATTTTTAATTAAGATGGTTAATCCTGAAATTATATTAAAAGCAGCAACAATAATAATTAAAGTAAGAATTATGAACATTACATTTCTTTCAACTTTTAATGCACCGAAGAGTGATTTATTCATATCTATCCAACTGTAAATATAAAAATTATTATTAATTTTATAAATTTCTTCTTTGATATAATCTGAATCTAAAGGATTTTTTAAATATACTTCTAAGTTTATGTCATTTGCAGATTTTTCAAAAAATAAAAGACTTTCATTTAAATTTAAAAAAATTACATTTTTGTCAAATTCGTAAAATCCACTACTAAAAATACCTAAAACAATATAATTTTCTCGCTTTGGTAGGCCTCCAAAGGGAGTGTTGATAAAGGATGATGAAAGTAGATTTATTCTGTCGCCTATGGCTAGATTTAGATCTATTGCTAATTCTTTTCCAATAATTACTTGATTATTATTTATTTTATTTTTTGAACCTTCGATTAAAAATTTTTCTAAAAAAATAGAATTTTTTTTATTATTTTCTAATCCTTTGATAATGACACCCTTTGTTGCTTGACCATTCATCACAACTCCTTCACCGCTAAATGATTCTACTACTTCTATACCTGGAAACTTATTAATAATTTTTTTTTTATAATTATTATCAATTATTTCATTATTATAAGGTTTAATAATTATGTGTGGGTTGAAGCCTAAAATTTTATTTGTAAGATCAGTCCTAAAGCCGTTCATGACAGACATTACTATAATTAAAATAGCTACACCTAACATTATACCAATAAATGAAAATGTAGAAATTACTTTCAAAAAACCATCTTTTTTTTTAGGTCTTAAGTTTCTTAGGGCTATTAATTTTTCTACTGAATTAAACAATTTATTTTTTTATATTTTCTATAATTTCTTTTAGACTTAACATTTTTGCTTCTTTTCCAACTTCTTTAAATTCAAATTTATTTTCCTCTGATTTTGAGCCAATAATAATTTGATATGGAACTCCTATTAAATCATGCTTTTTAAATTTTGCTGAAATATTTTCATTAACGTCATCTAATAAAACATCTATATTTTTTGCTTTTAGCTCACTGTAAACTTTGTTGGCTTTGTCAAGATTCTCTGTATTGGCCTTATATATACTTGGTATTATTACTATGTCAAAAGGTGATACAGATTTTGGCCATTTCATAATATCATTATTAAATTTAGCCTCAATGATAGCTCCTACTAACCTTGATACACCTATTCCATAAGACCCCATCTTAACGGCTACTTTTTTTCCCTCAGGATGATCTACCAAACAATTTAATGTTTTAGAATATTTATCTCCAAAATAAAAAATATGTCCTACTTCAATCCCTTTAGTAGAAATTTGATTTTCTTTTTTTACACTTTTTTGAAATTCTTCTTTATTGAACTTTTCATCTGTAACTGCATAAAGAGAGGAGAAATCAGTTCTCATTTTATCTAGCTCAGTATTATTAAACTTATAATTATTAAATTTTATGTCAAAAATATTTTTATCTGCGTAAACATTGCTCTCTCCAGTTTCAGCTAAAATTATAAATTCGTGAGATAAATCACCTCCAATTGGTCCTGTATCTGCAGCCATTGGTATTGCTTGAAGTTCTAATAAGTTAAATGTTTTTAAGTAAGCATAAAACATTTTATTATAAGATATTTTTGCTTGCTGATCATCGATGTCAAATGAATATGCATCTTTCATGTAAAACTCTCTACATCTCATAATTCCAAATCTTGGTCTAATCTCGTCTCTAAACTTCCATTGTATGTGATAGAGCATTTGTGGAAGTGATTTGTAGGACTTGAGACTGGTTCTAAAAATTTCTGTTATAAGTTCTTCGTTAGTAGGTCCATAAAGCATTTCTCTACCTTGACGATCTTTAATTCTTAACATTTCTTCTCCGTAATCATTGTACCTACCACTTTCTTTCCATATATCAGCAGATTGTATGGTAGGCATTAACATTTCTTGTGCACCAATAATGTTTTGTTCTTCTCTAACTATCGCTTCAATTTTTTTCATAACTTTAAAACCTAGAGGTAGCCAAGAATATATTCCAGCCGCTGATTGTTTAATCATTCCTGTTCTGAGCATAAGTTGATGTGATTTAATTTTCGCATCAACTGGCAGATCTTTTGTTAGTGGTAAGAATATTTTTGATAATAGCATTATTGTAAATAGCTCCTTAGATTTAAATAATCATTAACTGTTAGATAGTATATTAATGAAAAAAATATTGAAGTAATTAAAGTTGTTATTAAAAATCTTTTACCTATTTGCGGGTTTCTAGGAGCTCCCGGGTCGTTACCGGTAAGATTGTCTTTAAACTCTTTATTTTGTGATTTTATTCCAATAGGTAAAATTGAAAAAAAAACTATCCACCAAATAGATATGTATATAATTATGGCTCCAGTAATTCCCATTAAATTCTTGAAATATTAATTGTTGTAAAAGGTTTTTTTCCCGTTCTTTCTCGTACTATTTTTCTGCAATTTTGTTTAACTGTCTCAATTAAATTCTGTTCTTGCTTTTTATTTTGTACTGAAAATTTTCTACAGATATTGTCTACTTCATCTTCTATGTCAAAAATAAATGTTTCAGAGATTTCCTCTGTGGGAATACCTTTAAAAGAAATTATTGGTTTTTTAATTCTTCCATTATTTGAGATCAAGAGTGTCACTTCTAGATATCCGTTAACAGATATATTTCTTCTTTCTCTGATAGAGTTTGAATTTTCTCTTACACCGATTGAGCCATCTAGATACATTCTTCCAGAGGGTGCTCTATCTGTAATTTGAGGATTGTCACCAGGATAAATTGTTACAATATCTCCATTTTCTATTTGTAAGGTGTGAGGTACATTCATTTCTTTTGCAAACTTTGCTTGTTCCATCATATGTCTATGTTCACCATGTACAGGAATAATAGATTTTGGTTTAACCCAACTATACATATCTTTAAGATCGTCACGGTTAGGGTGTCCAGATACGTGAACAAAAGCATTTTCTTCAGTAATAATTTCTACACCATCCCGGACTATCTCGTTGTGCATAGCATAAAGTTTTTTTTCATTACCAGGAATAATCTTTGAAGAGAAAATTATAGCATCTCCTTTTTCTAAATAAACATCAGGATGTTTGCCATTAACTATTCTTTTTGTAGCCCCCATAGGCTCACCTTGACTTCCTGTGCTTAAATAAATAATTTTTTCACGAGAAATATTTTTTGCATCACGTGGGTCAATTGGTTCTATTAAATTTTTCAAATAACCACACTGTCTAGCTGCTTTATAAATTCTATGCATAGACCTTCCTACTAGTGATATTTGTCTATTGGTTTTTTTAGCACAATAAAAAACTGTCTCCATGCGCGCTACATTAGAAGCAAATGTAGTAACAATAATTTTTTTTTTTAAGTTAGATATAATACGTAATAAACTATCCCGAACATCAGACTCTGAACCAGCCCTACCTTCATTAAATACATTTGTAGAATCACAAATCATTGCTAAAACATTTTGGCTTCCTATTTCTTTTAGTTTTTTTTCATCAACTTTTTCTCCAATTAATGGGTTGGGGTCGCACTTCCAGTCACCAGTATGTAAAATTATACCTGCTGGTGTTTTGATACTAAGACCATTGGGCTCAAGTATCGAGTGTGTTAGTGTAATAAATTCAATCTCAAATTTACCTAATTTAATTTTTCCATTTAGTTGAACTATTTGAAGAAAATTAGATATATCAATTTTTTTTTCTTTAAATTTTTCTTTAACTAAAGCTGCTGTAAACGGGGTGGCATATATTTTACATTTAAGATCAGGCCATATTATTGCAACAGCACCTATATGATCTTCGTGTGCATGGGTTAATACTATGCCTAGAAGATCTTTTTTTTTATCCAATAAAAATCCTGGATCTGGATAAATTAAATCAATTCCAGGTATTGAGTCATCGGCAAAAGTTACGCCCATATCAACAGCTATCCATTTTTCATTATCTTTTTCTCCATACGCATAAAGATTTAAATTCATGCCTATTTCTCCAGATCCGCCTAGAGGACAAAATAAAAGCTTTTCTTTACTCATTTAAGTAAATTTCTATAAATAAACATAATTCCTTTTATAGTAATATGTTTATCAATTGTTGATTTATTATTAATAAAGTTAACAAATACTGTTGCATAGCCTCCTGTTAAAATTATTTTGAACTTGGCTTTAAAATTTAAAGTAATTTTTTTAATGATATTATTTATTAAGCCTTGATAACCCCAAAGAAATCCAGCATTTAGAGCATCTTTTGTATTTTTTCCATATGCTTTAGAATTACTCTTTAATTTAAAAATAGGTAGTGCTGCAGTAGATCTATTTAAATTTAAAATGGAAAGATTTATGCCTGGAGCAATAACTCCACCCTCATAAATGCCTGGTTTTTTTACAATATCAAAAGTTGTTGCTGTACCAAAATCTATAATCAAACAATTTGACTTAAATAAATTAAAAGCACCAATAGAGTTAGCAATTCTATCAGATCCTAGTTGTTTATAATTATCAATGTTAATTTTTATAATATTTTTTAGTGGAAGGTTTTTAATTTCGTAACATTGAAATTTCTTACTTTTTATATATTTGTTTATTTTTTTGTAAAGGATAGGTACTACGCTGGAAAAAAGAATTTTTTTTTTAATCTTTTTTTTTAAAAGAGGAGAAATATATTTAGAAATATTATTTTTTATAAATAGTTCTTTTGTTTTAGAATTATATTCTTTTAAAATCTTAGAATTTTCATTTACTAAACAAATTTTAGTTAATGTATTACCGATATCACCAATTAAATAATTCATTGTTTTAAATATATTTTTTTTTATAATTGTAAAATTGTTATTTTGAACCTCATCGATAATTTTTTCATAGTTTTTTTTAATTTTTTTAACAATACTTGAATTAATAATAATTTTTTTTGAGTATTTTTTGAGACATGTTGAAATAAATTTTTTAGAAATTGGTGCGCTTGAAATATTTATTCCAATACCAGTAATTAAAAACTTATTATCTTTAAACTCAATTACCTCTTGCAAAATTCCACAAAATTTTTTTTTTTCAATTAATAAATCATTGGGTTTCTTTATGGTTATTAATTTATTTGTATAACCTTTTAATATTTTTTTTATAATTAGAGCATTTATAATGAGAAAATTTTCAATTTTAATTTTGGTAAAATTAACTTTAAAAAATATTGAAATAAATATATTGCCTTTTTTTGAAATCCATTTTTTTCCCATTGTTCCTCTGCCATTTGTTTGAGTGTTTGAAATGATAAAACCTGAGGTATACTTTCCGCCTTGAATTAACTTAATTGCTTTATTGTTGGTGCTACTTACACTTTTAAATTTTATAACTTTTAATTTCATTAGTAAATGAGTAGCAATTTAACAACGTTATTTAAAAAAGATGGATATATAAAAAAAGATATAAGTATAAAACTGCTCAAAAACAAAGTAATTGATATGCTAAAATTTTTTATTTCATCAAAAGGCTTGTCATTCTCATCAAAATAAATGATCTTTATAATTCTCAAATAGTAAAATGCTGAAATCACTGTGCTTAACAAACCTATAATAGCTAAAGCATACATTTTACTTTCTATTACAGACATGAATATATAAAATTTAGCAAAAAAACCTGCTAATGGTGGTATCCCTGCTAGTGAAAACAAAATTATCAGTAAAGAAATAGACAACATTGGATGGTGCTTAGATATTCCAGTTAAATCGTTTATAGTTTCACAATATTTACCATCTCTTTTCATTAAAAAGATACATGAAAATATTCCAAGATTCATAATCACATAAATAGTGATATATACAATGCTACTATTGAATCCTGTTGTCGTTCCAGTAGATATTCCAGCTAAAGCATATCCCATATGACCGATTGAACTATATGCAATAAGTCTTTTAATATTTGTTTGCCCGATTGCAGCAACGGCTCCTAAAATCATAGAAGCTAAAGAAATGAAAATTAAAATAGTTTGCCAATGTTCAATAAGTTGCCCAAATGGTACTTGTATAAATCTTATAAATACCGCAATACCTGCAATTTTTGGAATAACAGCAAAAAAACTTGTAACTGAACTCGGTGAACCCTCATATACATCTGGTGTCCACATATGAAAAGGTACAGCTGAAATTTTAAAAGCTAAACCAACTAAAATAAAAACCATAGCAAATATTGCTCCAATATTTTCAATACTTGTTTTTAAATTAATTACATCGAAGTTAGTAGATCCGGTAAATCCATACAAAAGAGAACAACCGTATAATAGAAGTCCAGAAGCTAATGCACTTAATATAAAATATTTTAAGCCAGATTCGTTAGATTTTAAATTATCTCTGTCTAATGCGGCGAGTATATATAATGCTAGAGACTGTAGCTCCAAACCTAAATAAAAAAGTATTAAATCATTGGCACTAATCATTATAAACATTCCTAAAACTGAAAGAAGTAATACTATGGGGTATTCAAAATAATTAATTTTAATATCTTTAATATAATTTTGAGTAATTAGAAGTATAAAAAAAGTTCCTATTAGAATTAAAATTTTAAAAAAATTTGTGAATGAATTTGAAATATAGCTATCAAAAAATAATTTAAATGATTCATTAAATGAACTTAAGATAATTAATATTAAAGAAATTATTATTCCATAAATAATTTTTGTAACTAAATTATAGTTTTTTTTGAAAAAGACGCCTACAAGTAATGTTGCAAGTATTCCTACTGAAAGAAATATCTCGGGTAAATATAAATTTATATTTTCCATTATTTAACCGTATTTAAAATTAAATTCATTTGATAGGTTTTGATTAATTCGTTTACTGAAACGTGAATTGTATCTAAAATTAAATTTGGATAAAAACCAAAAAATAATGTTAAGCCTGCAAGTGTAAATAAGACTAAACTTTCAGATAAATTCAAATCTTTCAAAGTCATTAATTCTTTTTTGTCTAATTTTCCAAAAATTACTCTTTTATACAACCAAAGCATATAGGCAGCACCAAGAATTATTCCAATACTCGCAAGTATTGCTACTAAAAAATTTTTCTGAAATACTCCCAATAAAATTAAAATTTCACCTACAAAACCACTTGTGCCAGGCAAGCCAAGCGCACCCAACATAAATATTGCAAAAACTAAAGAATATTTTGGTAAAACATTAACTATTCCTCCATAAGAAGTGATGAGTCTAGAATGTATTCTGTCATAAAGAACGCCCACACATAAGAAAAGTGCTGCTGAAATAAGACCATGACTTAGCATTTGAAAAATGCTTCCCTCTATTCCTTGCGTTGTAAAAGAGAAAATACCCAAAGTTACAAAGCCCATATGTGCAATAGATGAGTATGCAATTAATTTTTTCATATCCTCTTGCATTAAAGCAACCAAGGAAGTGTATATAATTGCAATAATGCTCAGTGTAAAAATTAATGGAACAAAATACTCCGAAGCAACTGGAAACATTCCAACTGAAAATCTTAAAAAACCATAGCCAGCCATTTTTAATAATATAGCTGCTAAAATTACAGAACCAGCTGTTGGTGCTTCAACGTGAGCATCAGGTAACCATGTGTGAACCGGCCACATTGGCATTTTAACAGCAAATGAGCTAAAAAAAGCAAGCCAAAGAATATATTGAAATTCTACAGGAATTTTAATTGCATAAATTTGAGTAACATCTGTAGTTCCTGTTATCCAATAAATTGATATAATAGCAACTAACATCAAAACTGAACCAAGAAGTGTAAATAAAAAAAATTTAAATGCTGCATATACTCTTTTCGGCCCCCCCCATATTCCAATTATTAGAAACATTGGAATTAAACCGGCTTCAAAGAAAAGATAAAAAATTACTAAATCTAGAGAGCAAAAAACACCTATCATAAATGACTCTAAAATAAGAATTGCAATTAAAAATTCTTTAAGTCTTTTTTTTACACTGTTGACACAAGAAATAATACAAATTGGTGTTATGAATGCAGTTAAAACAATAAATAAAATAGATATTCCATCTATGCCAAACTTGAATTTTATATATCCATTTATCCAATTTTTTTCTTCAAGAAATTGAAATTCTGCTGTGCTTGAATCAAATGAATACCATAAAAAAATTGCTAGAAAAAAATTTATAAAACTGGCGAACAAAGAAACATATATTGCATTATTATTTTCACTTTTACTGTTATTAAATATAAAAATGAATATAGCTCCTAAGAATGGCAATAAAGTTATTGATGATAATATAGGAAAATTCATTTTTATTTAATCATTAAGTAGGTTATCAAAAAAGATAGACCTAAAAGCATTACAAAAGCATAGTCATAAATAAATCCACTTTGGAATTTTACAGCTTTATTTGAAATAAATTTTATAGCTTTTGAAAAACCATCTGGTCCAAATCTATCTATTATATTTTGATCTCCTTTTTTCCATAATACATAACCAATTAATTTAATTGGTTTTGTAAATAAAAATTCATAGAGCTCATCAAAATACCATTTGTTTATTAAAAAATTATATAAAGGTTCGTTAAGTTTTTTTACACCCTCTAAAAATTTAGGATCTTTAATATATAAATAATATGAAAGAGGAATTGCCAGAATGACTAATACAGGCGTAATTAACAAAAGCCAAATTGGTAGATGTAAATGCTCAATTTCTTTAATGAAAAAAATAGAATTTTTCCAGAAATCTAGATAGTCATGACCTATTAATATTTCCTTAAAAAAATATCCTGAAAAAATTGCTCCCAAAGCTAATAATACAAGTGGTAGTATCATAATAGCAGGAGACTCGTGAGTTTTTTCGATAGTGAAAGATTTATTATTATAGCTTCCATGAAATGTTTTGAAAAATAATCTCCAAGAATAAATAGCAGTTAAAAAAGCTGTGAAAATACCAATAGTCATAGCGTAATAACCAATTGAATTATTTTTAAAAAAAGCAAATTCGATGATTGCATCTTTTGAATAATATCCTGAAAGAAACGGAAAACCTGTCAAAGCCAGAGTCCCGATTAACATTAAAACCCATGTATAGGGAAGTTTTTTCCACACACCTCCCATTAGTCTTATGTCTTGTTCGTCTTTAAAAGCATGAATAACTGAACCTGAGCCCAAAAATAGTAAAGCTTTAAAAAATGCGTGAGTGAATAAGTGAAAAATTGCTACATGGTAAGCTCCTATACCTGCTGCAAAAAACATATACCCTAGCTGACTACAAGTTGAGTAAGCTATAATTTTTTTTATATCATTTTGTACTAAAGCAACAGAAGCAGCAAAAATAGCTGTTATCATTCCTGTAATAGCAACAAAATTTAACGCCACTTGGGAGTACTCAAACAAAGGTGAGCATCTTACAACTAAAAATACTCCTGCTGTAACCATTGTTGCTGCATGTATTAAAGCTGAAACTGGAGTTGGGCCTTCCATTGCATCGGGTAACCAGGTATGAAATAAAAATTGGGCTGATTTCCCCATTGCTCCAACGAAGAGCATTAAGCTTATTAATGTAATCAAATTTGGATTAAACCCAAGAAAATTTATTTTTTTATCAGATAATTCAGCAGCTTTAATAAAAACTTCGTTATAATTTACAGTCCCAAAATAATAAAAAATTAAAAAAATACCAATAGCTAAACCAAAATCACCGACGCGATTGACTAAAAAGGCTTTGATGGCAGCGTTATTGGCAGAATTTTTTTTATACCAAAAACCTATTAAGAGATAAGAGCATAGGCCAACCCCTTCCCAACCAAAGAATAATTGAAGAAAGTTATCCGAAACTACAAGCATTAACATTGAAAAAGTGAATAAGGACAAATAAGACATAAACCTTGGTCTATTAGGATCATGACTCATATACCCAATAGAATAAACATGAACTAACGAGGATACTGAGGTTACTACAACTAACATTATTGAGCTCAAAGGATCAATATTAATAGACCAATTAACCTGGAAATTTCCTGAACTTATCCATTCAATAATCTTATAATTTCCATACTGATTTTGAGTAATCCCATTATAAAAAATAATAGATGAAAATATTGCAGAAAAGATAACGAGCGAAGTAGTAATTATTTCTGAATATCTATGCCCCAAAGATTTAAAAAAATAACCTAAAATAGATCCTAGTAATGGAAAAAAAATTAATAAATAAACCATTTAACCTTTCATCTCATTAATATCTTGCACTCTTATTGAACCTTTATTACGATAATAAGAAACAATTATTGCTAAACCTATTGCTGCTTCTGCCGCCGCAACAGTCAATATAAAAAAAGTAAATATTTGACCGGTTATATCATTTGAATAAATAGAAAAAGCTACCAAGTTTATATTTACAGCAAGTAAAATAAGTTCAATTGACATTAAAATTACTATCACATTCTTCCTGTTTAAAAATATTCCTACTATGCCAAGTAAAAAAATTGCACCCCCTAGTGCTAAATAATGTCCTAATTCAATACTAATCATCAATCTTAACTCCTTTGTTAAAATCTGCTTCAGCTAACTTTATTGATGTTACTTTTTCTCTAGATATCTGATTAATGTAGCTTTGTTTTTTTACACCTTCTCTTTTTCTATACGTTAAAACAATAGCTCCAATCATAGATAATAATAAAATAATTCCAGCAACTTGAAATAAATGAATATACTGTGTGTAAAGAACATTCCCAAGCATATGGGTGTTAGTTAAATTTGCATCAATTATTAAAGAGTCGGTTTTAATAAAGTTAGATTTATA
>MDSY01027880.1_pt1 | contig 11810 bp, 5 predicted proteins | sample 811131 | NCBI WGS metagenome assembly MDSY01 (sample SAMN05326643, study PRJNA326480) | marine metagenome | isolation source: seawater | place: Atlantic Ocean: South West | collected 2010
ATAGTTACCTGGTTTTGTAATGTTAATATGCCATGTTCCTTTATTTTGTAAACCATTTTTTGAAGCATCATGAACTGGAAAAACAGCATGTGATCTTAAGAATGTAGTTCTAGAATTGTTTATCCAGTTAGTATCATTTTGATAACTCTTTATCCAAGGTTTTTGTTTTATACCATTATTAGGTAGTTGACGATCAGTTTTAGGAATCTCAAAGACTAAAGGATCTTTCTCTGTTTGTATTATAAGCTTAGTAATAGCAGGTCTTTCTTTGGGAGTATTATCTACAGGAGCAACACCTCCATACCTATAAGTTAGTGCCCAACTATCATGCTTAGTTGATCCAGATGATATTGAAGCACCTGCTGTAAAAATTCCTGATGCATCTGTAGTTTTGACCTGTAAATCATCATCATCGTCTCTAGAACCAACCTTATCACAAAAAATACATTTACTTGATCCTGTATCTTGTTCTTTTCCCCTACGTCCAAAACGAGATTCCTTAAGACATCCCTGTTCAGTTGTACCACTCCTTCTACTTGATACTATATTATAATCTATATTAGGTTTGACATTAACAAATAAATCCTTTGCTGCAGCATTGTGTACATAGTTATCTGAATTTATCTCAAAACTATGAGATCCATCTGCTGCTGTAAATCTAAAGTTTAATCCATCACCACCACCAGAAGTATAAACTTGAAATTTAGCTTGTACTTTCTCAGGTATAGTTGGTTTTGGTTTTTCTTCTCCATCAATACTTTTATCCCAGAAAAAGTCAAAATCTATATCAACAAGATCATTTCCAGATACTTTATAGAAATAATTCTTACCTTCTCGTATAAACTTTCCACCTGCTTTTCTAATTATTGGTTCTTGCTTTGGTTGTATCGGTGCTTTCTTTGTAGTTGCTTCATTATGAAGTTTAAAAGTTACTGTCTTTGTTGTAGCAATACCAACTTCATATTTAACTGGTTCAGCCGTTCCATTCTTAGCATTTAATGACGCTATCTTCTGATTATCAACATATAGATCACCAGTATTAATATCACCATCATACAAACCTCTAAAAATATATTGACCTCCCCAAGGAAAATCTATATCCCACTTAAAATCAAAAGTCTCACCACCATGTGCAGATCCAATTTTATCTGATGGTTCTACTGGAGAAATTCCATATAGATTCATAAAATCTGACCATCCAGGAGCAGTAGCACCATATCCTATAGTAGTTACTTCTCCACTACTAGACCAAGTAATATGCTGTTTATTTAATTCTTTCTGACTATTCCACCAAGGATTCTTTAAGTTCTTAAGATTCTCTAGATACTTATCAATCTCACTCATCAAAGGATCTTCTGCATATCTAGAATATTTTTCAGGATCCCAAGCACCAAGATCTTTTCCATCAACACCCCATAGTTTACCATAGGGAATACTAGTATCATCACATATCGCAGGTTGATTCTCATCTAATTCATCTTTATAATATTTCCAAGACTCTACACAATTATCACCATCAGATACACCAACTCTAACAACTGCACCCTTACCAATACCACATTGATCTTTAACTTCAACTTTAGGTGGATATTGATAACCAAAACCAGGTGCTACAATATCTAATGTTAATAAACCACCATCTTCTCCAATTACTGGATTAGCAAAAGCACCTACACCTCCTCCACCATAAAGGTGTGCTTGAGGAACTTGACTACACTTATGCTGAAAATCAACAGCACCCTCCCCAGAACATGGATCTGCAGGTGTACCTTCTGATTCAGATTCTATAGAATCTGGTGTTAATGCATTAACATCATCTATACCAAGATATTTTATACTTTGCCTATTCCTAAGAACAAATGCAGTATTTGGATGCTCTTTCTCATAATCATTTGCTTCACATAAACTTACTCCATCAACAAATCCCCTGACACTAGAAATATATCCCACACTAACTTCTTTCTGAGTAGGAGGTTGAAATATATTAAATTGGGTTGCAGCAATTGCCATCTATTCTATACTATATCCAAAATACATATTAGATATTTATCAGGATAAACCAGGAGCATTTATCCTAGATCTAACTTCATCATATTTCAATTCAGGTTCACCGATATCAGGTTCTATAAATGGTATACCTTGAAGTGGTTTTTGTTCAAGTGGTTTTACTTTTTTATGAACATTAGAAACGTTTGGTAATTCAGCATCCTCTTTAGATGAACCACCCGATCCTAACTTATACATATCAGACACCGCCAAATTAGGAGGCAACTCAAACGGGAATACATTACCAGTAATATTCTTAAACTGCAATGCTTGAGTTAAATTACCACCAACAGAAGTAATAGATCCTAATATATCATCTAAACTTTGTCCTGTTCCTGTTAATTTCTTATCAATCTTAGTACTAGTAGATGTAGTAGTAAATGTTGCATCAGTTGACCTAACTCCAAAATTAGTCTGATCAACAAATATAACATCACCATCTTTATAATCAGCACCTTTCTTAATTATATCAATACCACCTGGATTAATTGGACCTTGTACTAACTCCAGTCTAAAGGATCCATTACCAGCAATAGAACCTGGTCCTCCTTGCATATGAGGATAGATTATATCTCCTGCTTTATATCCAGTACCCATAGTATGAACTCTTACTGTTTGTATTTCACCTCCAGCAACAGTCATATTAATTACCATACCAGTTCCAGCACCACTAGTATCACAAATAGTTCCTGACTGGTTACCATTAACATAATTAGTTCCTCTTTCTATCCAAGTATAATGTTCAGCTTGTGCAGCACCCTTTCCACAAAGACCACCACTATCTACTTTAATATTAACTACACATCCCTTACCTAAACTTGTACTAATTCCAGGATTAATATTACCATAGATACCAGTTGCAACAGATGTTGCAGTAATATATGCAGTACCTCCTCTTACTTGATCCAATACTTCTTCATCAGTAAATGACATTATCTGACCAGCAATAGACTTACTACCAGTAGAAGTTGCTCCAGATTCTGACAACATCTTTTGCATATCATTCATAAAATAATTAATACTCTTGACAATATTATCATTTGCAGTATCAATTAATTTCCTATTTTGACTTATAACTTTTGCGGCCAAATCTTCTGCAAAACAATCTTTTAATTTTGGTTTTGTTGGATAGTCAAGTTCCTTTGTCAAATCAACGATAGTGTTTTGGGTACTCTCCATTATAGAATCTTGATCAGGATCTAATGCAGCATAATCAGTTACAATGTTTTGAGCAGCATTTATCATATCAACTGTTGCATCAGTACCTGGATCTCCACCAGTAAGTCCAGTTTGATCCCTAATTTGCTGATCAATTGAACGATCTATCCTACCTTGGAACTGTTTAATTATCTCATCCGTATCTAAAGTCTCTTCTAGTACTTGTTCTATAGTTCCACACATATTGTCAGCAATTTGATTATAATTCTGAAGCGTTTGTTTTCCAGTTATCTCTTTCATATCTGCCATCATCCACCTTTGACTAGATGGCATCTGTGCAACCTTCTCTGCTAATTCTTTGTTTAATGTCTTTGATACATATTCCATCATCTTATCCATAATAATCTTCATATACTTTGATATCTCACATGCAGCATTTGCTTGAACTGCCTTCAGATTACGTAAGTCTTTATTCATAGAAACAGCATCAATATATCCACCATCCTTTAATGATTTCATATACTTATCAACATCCTGTGTCATATTATCCATAACAATTTGCATAGACTTCAGAGAAGACCCAACAAGATCATCAGGTTTCATAACAGGTATAGGTTTTTCATATAAATCATCTCTTATAACATCAGCAGCACCAGTTAAATGAATAGCATCTGCAGTCTCTTTGGTTGCTCCTGGTTGTACAGGTGCATCAGCAGCATTTGCATTCTTAATCCTGTTCTCAATACCTTTCTGAACATTCTCCCTAATATAAGAGAATAATTCTTCACCCTCTAATCCCAGTTCTTCACCTTGTCTTCTAGCATTATCAATATCTGCCTGTTGCTGTGGAGATACTGGTTTATTTACAGGGGTTCCTAGATTATTAGTAGGCAATCCCTGATTTGCTTCTTCCTGTGCTTGCTCATTTGACTTTGGTTTCTCAACAACCAAATCAGTTTCAGGGACTACTTCTTTAGATGCTCCTTGTTTAGGAACTTCACCATCAGAAAATCCACTTGTCGGACCAAAATTATTTTTACCTTCAGCAGCAGCTCCTATTCCATCTTGTGCTAATTTTGTCTGGGAATTATTACCAAGCACTCCTATAATAACAGGAACACTTTGTTCTTTACCATCTAAAAAGAATCCAAAAACAAAGTTACCTTGACGGAGGTTTGCAGTCTGAAAAGCACTACCCTGACCTCCACCAGCAGTAACTGGGTACATTATCTGTGCCCAAGGTAACTGATCAGATGCAACAGACTCTTCTTCTTTATCATGAAGACCAATAATCCTTACCTTATATCTCCTACCCCATCCTGGAACATTTTGCCTATTAGCATGTTTACCTGGGGTTATATTATCCCTCCACACAGAGTCGTCAGCAATCTGACCGACCCACCAGAAGAAGTCAGCACCTAAAAATCCTGAATTAAATAATGAGCCCCCGATATCCATAGATTAATCGTCGTATACCTTACATTCATCTGCATCTGGATGATTATCACAATAGATCTCTAAGTGTTGATCTTCATGTCGTGTATGATAATCATTAATCTTAGCATCATTAGGATCAATTACATCATCCTTATGATACTCTTCATAATAAGCATGAGAATTTTCTAAATCTTCTTTAGTGTACTCATGCATACCGTGATTGGTATGCTCCTTACCATCTTTAGGGTCAATATAGACCTCATGTTCTAAGTCGTGTTTGATATTCATAAATTTTCTCCTAAGATTAGGTTGATGTACCCTTTCTACCAACAGTATCCCTAACTAAATTTAACTTAGTATAGGTAGCCTCTGTGGTTAAATAGTGGCATAAATCCACTATAATATATATCCCACCAGCTTCCTGGTCGGTTCCACCGTCTTTTTCTCTTGATAATCCAGGTGCATCTACAAATATAGCATTACCTACATGTAATGAAAAGTCTCCAGGTATGGTAATCGTGACTTTTGATGAATAGAATTGATTATACCTTCTGATTGCTTGATTAGTTATGTTTAGATACTCAAAATTCTGTTCCTCTGCACCATCAATTTGATCAGAAGTATCTCCAGTTGGTAATGATCCCCTATCAACCAAACAATAAGTAGTCCTAGTAGAATTTTTCTGAGGTTGATTAACCCTCTCAAACTCATCATTTAATTTAGGCAGTCCTTTACCTGCAGATTGTTCAGTATCTTTATCCTCTGCTTTATCAGTAACTACTTGATAGTAACAATCAAAAGGATCAAATAATATTATTTTACTATCATAAGCACCTAACTTTAATTTCTCTTGAACATTAACACGATTATCTAACTTATATTCTAAAGCTTTCATGTCATATCCTTCAGGTATGTTTGCCCCTTTAGATTCAGGTGTTTCATTATAGATAATAGATTTAACTTTTTCGTTTTGAGAAGGATCTAATAAAGTATCTAATGATTTAAAATGAAATCCATCAGAAGTCTCATAAAAAAAGAACCCTGCTGCCTTTCCCTTCTTACCCACAGGTACAGATTTCTTTGACAATGCATTCACCATAAAAAATGGTTTCTTATTATTACCTATAAAATTAAAATTATTTTCAACTTCTTCAATGTCTAATTCCTTTTCTGTAGCAAGATAGTTATCATTATCTTTTAATATATCAGTAATATGATCACTAATCTTACCATCATATCTAGTATTAACTCTTATCTTTTCATTTAATATAAACTCCTTAGATACTAATTCTATTTGTATCAATTCAGTACTAGTATCATTTTCTATGGGTGTTATCTTATTAACATACAAAACTAATTTTGGATCTGCCCCTATAGATACCTCATTATTATCCTCAAACTCAATCTCAACTCTCTCCTGTCCTACCAGAGGTAGACCTTCCCTTACAGTCTTACCCTCCTTAGTTGAATCTCCTGAATCAACAAACCTTACAGTAACTCTAAGAGTATCCTGTAGAATACTCTCAAAATACATAAGCAAAGAAATTCCTGGTGAAATATCTACTGCTTCACCACTCTCATTAGATATAATTGTTACAGATTTAATTGCAGAAGCTTCTGCAGCTAACCCAAGTACTTTTGCGGTCATTTTATTATTACTCCATAGTTATATTTAACCAAACTGATCAAGAGACTCATAAGGATCCTCTCCAGAAGCAGAGGATGCAGCAAATGGATTAACATCACTCTTAGGTGATGGTTGAACAGCAGTAGAAGAATTATTCTGAATAATTACTGTTGATCCAGCACCTTCTTCATATGAAGCATGAGAACTCACTGAAGATATCTTTTCATTAGTTGAACTTGCACTCTTAGTAGTAGCACCAGCAACTTGTAATTTAGGTGTGTCTGCTTCCTCCTCAACTAAAGGAATCTTCATTGCTTCACCTACACCCATAACAAAATCAGTTATAGAAGTATGAATTTTTTCAACCTTCTTCTTATATAATTCTTTCAATCTTCTCTTCTCTTTCTTTACAGGATCTTCTTTCTTCTTCTTTTCCTCTTTAGGTTCACCCACCTCTGAAACAGATTGAGATTGTTCTGTAGCAGGTTTACTTGGTCCACCACTAGATGGGAAGAATGATTCCTTCAGATGCTTAATCATAAAGACAGGATTCATTAACTGCCATATTGCAGGGAAACCTTCTACCTTACCATCCTTAACCAAACCTTTTAGCAATGGATGCAAATTAAATATAGTTCCTAATATCTCAGGAATACTGGGAAGAGAACTTAGTAATTTCTTTAATGAGAATCCACGAATCCATTTAGGTATAACCCTCCAACCAGGAACCTCAAAATCCATCATCCCTTTGTAGATAGGATTGATAGACAGGAACTTATACATATAATGCCCAATACTCTGAGCAGGGAACTTCACCATTGGGAAGGTAGTAATAAACCTACTAAATCCATCCTTAAAGAATAGGAATATATTCTTTCCTACATTAAAGATCTTCATAAAGCTATCTTTCAGGAACTGAAATGCTGCTTTAGGATCTCGTTTTATAATCAGATAATATAATAACTCACCAACAAACACACCAATTGTTTCACCAATCAGTGTACCAAGAACAGGAATAGGTATAAAGGTTCCAAGTGCTCCACCTAATGCTGCACCAAGTGCCTTAAAGATAGCCTTACCTGGAGGATCTCCTGTTAAGAGAGATACAATACCTACGATAAGGGGTCCCATGATAGGAATCCTTCCAAGGAATCCTTTTACTGCTGGCATTGCACCCTTAATAGCAGGAGCAATGAACTTAGCTGCCTTACCAAATATCTTACCAGCAATTCCTCCTACCTTACCTGCTGCTGCTTTACCTCCAACCTTAAATATACCACCAGCCTTACCAAGTAATCCCTTACCCTTACTCAATAAGTTAGCACCCTTACCAAGTATATTACCTGCTGTCTTAGCAACATTAGATACCACATTCTTAACACCTGGTATCTTCATCAGGTTTTTACCAACCCTCTGTGCTATATTCTTTGCAAAATTAAGAGCATTCTTAATAATATTCTTAGCAAACTTTGTTACCTTCTTGAATATTATCTTTGCTATTCTAAAGACTCTTTTTATATGAGCAACAATTGCCTTAAATATTTTCTCACCAACTATCTTCCATACAAGAAATCCATTGATAAGAGTATTTAAGTGACCCATAAGGTCTTCAATTAACTTAGCACCCTTTTCACCAACAAGATTCTTGATGAGACCCATTCCCATATCATAAAGTTTATAACCCCAATCAATAAAGGTCACTGCAAATTCAAGAAGTTTACCAGCAACCCATATAATCTTATCTACAATACCTAGAAGACCTTTAGCAAGAGGAATCAACTTTGGTAATAAAGGAAGCAATTGCATTCCAATATAACCAAGTACTAGAGTACTAAAGAAAGTTTGTAACCTTTGCCAAAGACCCATAACTTGTTTGGGTGCTTTCAACTTAATTCCTTTTTTCTTCTTCTTTGGTTTTGCTTCTAATTTCTTTTCTGCTGCTGCTTGTTCTGATGCTTCTTGTGCTGCTGCTGCATCTGCTTTCCGTGCTTTCTCTGCTGCAAGAGTACCTTTTAATATACCATCTATTGCAATAACTTTTGATTTGATTCTAATAATATTATCTTCTACACTACCATACTCACCATCTACACCAGTATGTTTCTGAATAGCACCACCAGGAGAAGGAACTAAAGAAGTAGTAGGTCGAACAACAAGTGCTCCACCTTTTGCTTGGTCAGCTTCAGGACCACTACCCCTAACCTCTGCAATAAGTTCATCTAACGATGGTCTTTTGGCACGAGACTTTTTCTTTCTATTCAATAACTTATCAGTGGCAATCTTCTTTGCCTTACCCTTGACTGCTCCAGTCGCTAATTTTTTACCCAGTGCTGCCCAAGCCATATTATACCGTTATCCCCAATAATTTTTGTTTAGTAGACTTTCTTGCTGGATAAACAACAGGAAATGCTGGAATATTTGATCCACCAGGTTCAGGAGATGGACTAGATCCTCCTCCATCTTGCTGAATAATAGTTACTTTAGATTCATTTGATGCAGGAGGAGTAATATTTGCACCACCCTTCTGGATCTGTGATATCTTTGCCTTTGCTTTCTTAATAAGATCTGCTCCACCACCACCTTGCTTATCAAAATCAAAGAATCCACCAGTAGCAGCATCAGCAGCACCTGCTAACATTCTACCAATTCCTGTTGGTTTACCTGCTTCTCCTCCTCCCGATGCTGGTCCCAAACTCTTATGCGTATGATCCTTAAGGGCATAGGAATTATGCAATTTAATATGCTTCTTCTTAGGTATACCACCAGTTAATTTCTTAATAGTATTACTTGCAATATTAGTGATCATACCTTTCACACCACCAATCAACTTCATCATTATACGTATCTGGGGACTAAGAACTTTCTGTGCAGCACCCCATATCTTACCTAGTATACCTTTACCATCCTTACCATCCTTACCAGATTCGCCACCAGAACCAGAAGCACCATCGGATCCAGAAGAACCATCAGATCCCGAAGCACCATCAGATCCAGATCCCGAAGCACCATCAGATCCTGAAGCACCATCAGATCCCGAAGCACCATCAGATCCTGAAGATATATTTGCTGGCTCTGGAGGAGTATCACCTACCATACCTCCACCTGAGAAGTGTGGAACTTTTACCATATCTGGTTTATTAGTTCCACCTGCTGCAGCATTCATACCAGCAAGAGTATCAGCACCATATTCTTGTACAGCACCTCTACTCATTACAAACTCACCATCAGTGAGCATAGCAGGAACTCTATCCTTACCCTTTGGTCCCTCTACTACACCACCTCTATCCTCTTCCTTATCTTTTACCTTACCACCATCCTCATACTTATTAACCTTACCACCACCAAATAATTTCTGCTTAGGTTGTACTTGCTGCTGTTGTTGCCCTCCTCTTCCTCCTGTCGGTGCTTGTTGTTGCTGTTGTTGTCCCGTTTGGTCTGCTTGCTTTTCTGCCTTTGGATCTTGTCCAGGTATTTTAGTATCTGTATCCTTTTCTATACCAGCAACTGCATCATCTCCTGCTTTATCTAAATCTTTACCACCACCCGTTAATAATTTCCCTATCATACTGGGTATATTTAATACCCATTTTACTGCATCAACAATCTTAGGGACACCCCACATTAATAATGCAACAACACCCACCAATGATATCATTGATGGTCCTAAGAATGCAATAAGTCCTGCAACTAAAACAGGCCACCAGTCTTTAACAAATCTGAATAATGAAGTAACCTTATCTGCATTTGCTGGATCACCAAACCAATCCAACAATGGCATAAGAACTTTACCTGCCAAGATTGCCACAAAGAATTGCTTAAGTCTTTCAAGAATGCCAGTAAAAGGTTTAAATAATTTTTTTGTAGTATCTTGTAACTTACCACCCAAACCTTTACCTTTAGATCCTCCTTTTTCTAAACTCTTTTCTTGTGCCTTTACTTCCTTCTCTTCTGATTTTATTCTAGCATCTTCTTTAGTATCTTGTTGCTCCTTATACTGATCTTGTATTGTCTTAAAAATAGAATCTACAGTATCTGCTATGGTAGATATAGGACTACTAATTGATTTTAATATTTTTTGTGCATTACTTTGCTCTCCTCCTCTTTCTTCTCCTGAAGATGCATCTTCTTGATCAGGTGGTGTTACAGAAGTTGCTGCAGGATCTGGTTTACCAACCTTTACAAGATCACTAGTACCAGTAGTATCAGCAGCAACTTTTTCTGCCCCTTCTGCTGATGTACCTCTCTTAAATCTATCTGCAGTTATCTTTTTTCTTCTTTCTAGAAATCTTTTCTTTCTTTCTTGAGGAGTTAATTGCTCTCCATCAGCTGTAATACCATGAACATCTTCTGCATATGCATCAGTTTTTGTATATGGAGTACCCTTTGTAAAACTCTCAGTACTTATTCTTGTTCTTCTAAAACTTTTATCAAAAGCACCAGGACCATCTAATATATGAACAGATCTACCATCAGCACCTGCAGCACCTGCAGCACCATCAACACCATATCCATATCCATCAGCACCACCTGCTCCTGCAGCACCATCAATACCAAAACCATCAGCACCACCTAGACCTGAAGCACCTGCAGCACCATCAACACCATATCCATATCCATCAGCACCACCTAGACCTGAAGCACCTGCAGCACCATCAATACCAAAACCATCAGCACCACCTAATCCATCAGCACCAGCAGCACCAGCAGCACCACCTAATCCATCAGCACCAGAACCATCAGCACCACGAGCACCTCCTAATCCATCAGCACCACTTATACCATCCAGTCCATCTAAACCTCCTGGACCATATCCACCAGTACCACCAGCAACTCCATCTAATCCAGGAGAACCAATACCACTTGCTCCTGGAGCACCATCAGCACCATCTAAAGTTCCTATTCTACGAGCACCATCAGTATATGATCCACTACCTCTACCATCTACACCAGGTCTACCAGACCTACCTCTTGCACCTCTTCTACCTCTTTTTGGTTTCTTACCCCTTGGTTTCTTTGGATCTGGTCCTTTCCTACTTAGTGGTTTCTCACCCTCTGGTTCACCCTTTGGTCTCTTCCGTGCATCTCCAGTGACTACTTCCTCCAATCCTATCACTCTAAAGAGGAGTGAAGATTGGATTCCTTCCAATCCCATCACTCGACGTAAAGTTTTCCTTTGCATTCCAAAGGACTTACTTAAGGTCTTATGTATCTTTGGTAAATCTGTTACCTTTTTCTCAAGTGCTCCAGTCCTATTCTCAAGAAAATGTATTATTTTATGATTTAACTCAACATTAGCAGACAGCTTCGCATGAGGTTCATACTTTCGCCTTAAGTTACCTATTATATTTTTGGGTTTACTTGGCATTCGCTTGTTGCTGTTGCTTTAATTTTTCCTCTTCTAGGTGTTGTTGAAGAAGCCCCACGTAGATGTCTCGTTCCCAAGGCATCATATTTTCTATCTCTGTTAAGCTATATTTATGGTACTGCATCAAGGCAAAATTAAGTCTGAAGTAATCCTCCAAACTCATATGCAGTAGGGCTA
>MDSY01082621.1_pt1 | contig 11806 bp, 6 predicted proteins | sample 811131 | NCBI WGS metagenome assembly MDSY01 (sample SAMN05326643, study PRJNA326480) | marine metagenome | isolation source: seawater | place: Atlantic Ocean: South West | collected 2010
CCAAACCTCCTATTAAATGGAGCAAGTGGAATAGCTGTTGGTATGGCTACGAATATGGCTCCTCATAATTTAACCGAAGTTGTTGATGGTATATCTGCGTATATTGAAAATAAGGATATCGAGATTTCTGAGTTAATGCAATATATAAAAGCTCCTGATTTTCCAACTGGTGGTACTATATATGGTTATGAAGGTGTAAAAGATGCTTTTGAAACTGGTAGAGGAAAGGTTGTTATTAGAGCCAAGGCTGAAATTGAAGTAACAAGTTCTGGAAAAGAAAAAATTATTGTTTCTGAGATTCCATATTTAGTTAACAAGGCTGAAATGATTAAAAAAACAGCTGATCTTGTAAATGATAAGAAAATTGAAGGTATTTCTGATATTAGAGATGAATCTGATAGAAATGGAATGCGAATTGTATACGAAATAAAAACGAATGCAATTACAAATGTAGTCTTAAATAAGCTATATAAGTATACTCAGTTACAGTCTTCATTTTCAGTAAATAACATAGCTTTAGTTAAAGGTAGGCCTGAGGCCTTGAACCTTAAAGATATGATCGTTCATTTTGTCGATCATAGATTAGATGTTATTGTAAAAAGAACAAAATACGACTTAAGAAAAGCTGAGGAAAGAGCTCATATATTAGAAGGTTTAATAATTGCTTCCGATAATATTGATGAAGTAATTGCATTAATCAGAGCATCTAAATCTCCTGATGAAGCAAGAGAGAAATTAATTAATCGTTTCGATCTTTCAGAAATTCAATCTAGGGCAATTGTTGAAATGAGACTACGTCAATTAACAGGTCTTGAGCAGAATAAGCTTAGGGTTGAGTATGATGAGATCATGAAAACAATTGAGGACCTAAAAGATATTTTAGCAAATGAAGGAAGAAGGTTTAGCATTATTAATGAAGAACTAGCAGGTATAAGAGATAAATACGGTGATGAAAGAAGATCTGAAATTAACTTCGCAGGAGGTAATTTTAGAATTGAAGATATTATTCCAGATAAAGAAGTAATGGTTACAATTTCCCATCTTGGATATATTAAACGTACCGAATTATCTGAATATAAAATTCAAAATAGAGGTGGAGTTGGTTCTAGAGGGTCTGCAACAAGAAATGAAGATTTCTTAGAAAACTTATTTTTTGCAACAAACCACAACTGGCTATTAGTTTTCACCGAAAAAGGTAAGTGTTTTTGGATGAGAGTATTTGATATACCAGAAGGAAACAAAACTGCTAAAGGTAGGGCAATCCAGAACTTAATTAACATCGAGCGTGATGATAAAGTTATGGCTTACATTAATGTTAAAGACCTTAAAGATGAGGAGTATGTCAAAAATAATTTCATAGTTATGTGTACCAAGAATGGAGTTATTAAGAAAACTTCATTAGAAGCTTATTCTCGTCCTCGAACCAATGGTGTTAATGCAATTAATGTACGTGAAGATGACCAATTATTAGAGGCTAAACTCACGAATGGTGAACACGAAATTTTAATGGCATTAAAGTCAGGTAGATGTATTAGATTTCCTGAAGGAAAAGTTAGGCCAATGGGTAGAACAGCTACCGGAGTTAGAGGTATTACTTTAAGTGGGCCAAAAGATGAAGTAGTTGGAATGGTAAGCATCGAAAATCCGGGAGAAGAAACTGTTTTAGTTGTTTCTGAAAATGGATATGGTAAGCGTTCCTATTTAAATGATCCTGAAGATGGTGAAGCTGTTTATAGAATCACAAATAGAGGAGGTAAAGGTGTTAAAACACTTAATGTTACCGATAAGACTGGTGATTTAATTGCTATAAAGTCTGTTACCGATGAGCATGATTTAATGATTATTAACAAATCGGGTATAGCTATCAGAATGGTCGTTGAAAATATGAGGGTAATGGGAAGGGCAACCCAGGGAGTTAAATTAATTAACCTCAAAGGTAAAGATAAAATAGCTGCTGTTGCTAGGGTACCTACTTCAAAAGATGATGAAGTTTTATTAGATGAAGAAGGAAATGTGATTGAAATCCCAACATCAGAAGGAGAGGCATCAGCTGATTCACATGAAGAAGGAGAAGAGTGACAATCTTAATGAAATAAATAAAAAGCCTTACCTTTTTTGGTAAGGCTTTTTTATGGTACTAATTATTGCTACTCTTTTGATATAATTTTCTAAATTTAGGACTCATAAATCGTACAGAATTCTATAAAAATTAGTTTTCTATTTTATTTGCTTAGTGAGCTGTGAAACAAATAATTTTCTTTAATCGGGATGAATAGGTTTGAGTTGACCATACTTTTTTCTTTATTTGTTTCAGTTGCAAATGCTCAGGATATACATTTCACCCAATGGATGCATGCTCCTCATACATATTCACCATCTTCTATTGGTGATTTTGATGGTGTATACAGGTTTCACGGTAACTACCGAAATCAGTGGTCTTCTATAACTGTTCCTTTTGTGACTTTTGCTGGATTTACGGAAACCAATACTTTATGCAATTATGTTGCTGGTTTATCTGGTGCAGCTGGATTAGTTTATGATGTCACTGGTGATTCAAAGTTTTCAACTACTCAATTAAATTTAGGAGCAGGATATAAAGTGCCGTTTTCTGATTCATTAGGAGATTTAAGGATTGGAGTATTGCCAACAATAACTCAAAAGAAAATTGATTTAGATGCGCTTAAATTTGATAATCAATACAATGGATATTATTATGATAGCAACCTTTCAACAGGAGAGCAACTAACGAGGTTATCGAGATGGTATTTAGATATTGCTTTAGGAATACAATTTTCAAGAACAATTAATGATAATTTGAAATTTAAAAATTCTTTTGCAGTCTATAATCTATTATCACCTCAACAAAGTTTTTTTAATAATAATGATATTATTCTCGATAGAAGATTTAGTGCTCAAATGGAATTAAAGTATAATTTTAGTGAAAAATTCACTTTTATACCCGGAATTCAAATTTCTAAACAAGGAACTTATTATGCAGCTAACTTTGGAAGTATGATAAGCTTAAATATGAGCAAAACTCAATATTTAAATCAAGCATTTTTTGTAGGTGCTTATTTTAGAGCTGTTGATAGTGGTGACTTAATTTTTGGTTTGGATTATGATAGTTGGAAGTTATGTGTTAGTTATGATATCAACTTCTCTGGATTAGTTCCTGCATCTAACTACCGAGGAGGATTAGAAATGGCTGTGATTTATATTGTTCCAAATAAAATAATTCGTCCGAAATACAAGGTGTGTCCTGATTATTAATGAAAAGCCTAATTCTTTATATATTGATTTTTTCATCTTTTCAAATATTTGGTCAGACTAAGGTGTTGATTAAATTTGGTGATGAGGCCTTGTTTGAAGGTGATAATTATGGTGCATCAAAATTTTATTTGAAAGCTTGGAATGAAGATTCAACTTATGAAGGTTTGATTTATAAGTTAGGATTAGCATTTAAAGGGTATCATAATTACAAAAAATCATTAAAATTCTTTAAAAGAATTGAAGCTAGTCAAGATTTACAAATTAATCATCCTGACTATCTATTTCATATCGCAGAGCTTTATAAAGGCTTAGGAGATTATAAAAACGCCAACAATTATTTTGAAAAATACTCAAGAATTAATAGAGATACAAAATCATTTAAATATTTAAAATCTAAAAATGAAATTAAAAATCATAAAAGAGTACTGGCTTTAAATAGTGATATTGTAAATGTTGCAGTTAAAAATATCGGTAAACAGATCAATACCGTATTGTCAGAGTATTATCCGGTTTGGTTGAATGACTCATCAATATTGTATAGTACACTAAGAGCTACAGAGGTAACTAAAGAAGGTGTAATAAAAGATGAGACTTATTCGATTCAGATTTTTAAAGGTACAAAGCGTGATTCTGTTTGGCATGAAGCTGGTTTTGTTTTCGCTAAAGAACTAAAGGGTATATCTTTTACTGATGGTAGCTTTGATGTCAATGGAGATTTTTACTTTTCTAAGCAACGTGAAAACCTAAACTATCAATTGGTTAAAAGTAGGCTTATTTTAAAAGCCTCAGTTTCAATTAATGGGGATTCCATTTATAATTTAAATATGGATACTGTATTTGATGTGAAATTTAGTGAAGAGGATGCAAGCTTTAATTTTAGAAATCCATTTGTTTTTACTTCAAAAGGAAAAAAGTATATTTTATTTTCTTCAAATCGCTTAGGAGGAAGAGGTAAAATGGATTTATGGTATTCAGAATTAAAAAAAGGAGTGTGGACAGCGCCCAAAAACCTGGGTCCTAAAGTAAATACTCCTGGCGATGAAATTGGACCTAATTACAATTTAAATACAGACAAGTTTTATTTTGCATCGGACTGGCATTATGGGTTAGGGGGATTAGATTTGTTTGAAGCTATTGGGCTTTGGAAAAGACCAACTTCAGTTTTAAATTTGGGGATACCTTTTAATTCTAGTTCTAACGATTTATATATAAGTCCTCTTGATTCTATAAAAGGATTGTTTACATCGTCAAGGACTGGATCGCAAACTTATAAAGACGCAGCTTGTTGCAATGATCTATATACTTATAACTACCCTGTAATAGATTCAACTTTAAATAAAATTGTTGAAGTGCTGTCAAGAGATTCTATTATTAAAAAGCTTCAAAGATTGGTTAAAGAATTTCATGTCACTTTATACTTTCATAATGACCGTCCTAATCCCAATAATTGGGATACAATTACTCCATACAATTATATGGATACCTATGAGTCTTATTTAGATAGTATACCTACTTATCATGTTCAAAATACTTTTAAAAAAAATGGGAAAGATTCTCTCGCTGCCTTAAAAAAGATAAATGGATTCTTTGATGATTATGTTCATAAAGGGGTCAGTGATTTAAAATTATTTTGTAAAGAGCTTTTACAAGAGCTTGAGAGTGGTAGTAGAATATTACTAACCGTAAAAGGGTATGCTTCTCCATTAGCAAAGTCTAATTACAATGTGAATTTAACACTTCGAAGAATAAATACTTTACAAAATTACTTAAGAAATTACCCGGAAGACAAGTTTAGTGAGTATTTAGATGAAACGGCTGAAAATGGTGGCCTTTTGAGAATAAAGAAAATTCCGTTCGGAGAATTTAGATCTGATACTTTGGTAAGCGATAATTACCACAATACAAAGTTGTCGGTTTACAGTATGGAGGCATCATTAGAACGTAAAATTGAAATAATAAATCTTACACTTATTGAAGATTTAGCTTTTAAAGAAAGCTATCCAATCAATTTAGATTCATCAAGAGTTATTTATGACTTGGGAGTTTTAGATACAACTGTTTTTAATTGGCGTTTTGAATTACAAAATAACACAGATAGAATAATGAAAATAATTAACGTAGATCCTGGTTGTCATTGTATAAATTCTCAAAGAAATTCATTCAAGTTAAGTCCAAATGAATATGAAAACTTGGACTTAAATTTTGACCTTTCAGAATATTCAGGAAAAGTGGGAAGAAGGATTGTTTTAGCAATGGAGGATGGTACATTAAAAGAACTTATTCTTTTAATGGAAATTTCAAAGTAATGCTTTAATTTCAGACTGTTTATTTTTTTTGTTTTTTATAACTCTAAACAGTAAAACTGTAAACTGATAGGCTTATATTTGCATTGATTACAAAATCATATTTAATATGCCAAACGGAATTTTAAAAGGAAAAAAAGGAATCATTTTCGGTGCTTTAGATGAAAATTCGATTGCATGGAAAGTAGCAGAACAAGCTGCCGCTGAAGGTGCAGAATTTGTATTAACTAACGCTCCAATCGCCCTAAGAATGGGTGCTATTAATAAATTAGCTGAAAAAACTAATTCAAAGGTTATCCCGGCAGACGCTACTTCAAATGAAGATTTAGAGAGGCTTTTTACAGAAGCTCAAGATTTTTTAGGTGGAAAAGTTGATTTTGTCTTACATTCAATAGGCATGTCTCCTAACGTTCGTAAAAAGAAGCATTACACGGATTTAAATTACGATTTTTACCAAAAAACTTTAGATATATCAGCTTTGTCTTTCCACAGAGTTTTATCTATTGCAAAGAAACTAGACGCAATTAACGAATGGGGGTCGGTTGTTGGTTTATCTTACATTGCTGCGCAAAGAACTTTCCCTGATTACTCTGATATGGCAGAAGCAAAATCAGTATTAGAGTCAATTGCAAGAAGTTTTGGTTATCACTATGGTAATGCTAAAAACGTAAGAATTAATACTATTTCTCAATCTCCAACAATGACTACTGCAGGAAAGGGAATTAAAGGATTTAATGGGTTCTTTAATTATGCTAATGAAATGTCACCACTTGGTAACGCACCTGCTGTAGATTGTGCAAATTATATTCTTTCATTGTTCTCCGACTATACTAAGTTTGTAACGATGCAAAATTTATTTCATGATGGAGGATTCTCTAATACTGGAGTTTCTCAAGTAGTAATGGATAAATTTGAAGATTAAACTTAACCATTTTCTTATTTTAAAAGCCCGGATTAATACTGGGCTTTTTTATGGGCTATATTTAAAGCTCTAAAACAGGTTTTTTTAAAAAGGATAACCAACTCCGAAGTTTAGTTGAGTTTTTTGAGGGTCAAGTTTCCATGTGGTGCGATGGTAAGGTTGTTTTATAGGAACACCTAAGTCAACTCGAAAAAGAAAAAAATCGAAATCTAATCGAATTCCTAATCCCGGAGAAACGGCAATCTCTTTATAAAATCTGTTAAAAGCAAAGTTTGGGTCATAATTATCTGCGTCATAATCAGCTTCGTGAGTCCAAACATTACCAGCATCAATAAATAAAGCTCCTTTAAAAACTGAGGTAATAGGGAAGCGGTATTCGGCATTACATTCTAATTTCACCTCTCCTAATTTATCTACATTATTATTTGGGTCAAAAGTAGACCCTGGTCCCAAAGTTCTTTGACGCCAACCTCTAACCGAGTTGGCGCCTCCTCCAAAAAAAAGTTGATCGAATGGTATTACTCCATTTTTATCAAGTGGAATACCAGCTCCAATGAATGATCTTAGAGCTATCTGCTGTTTGTTTCGTAAATTATAAAACTTCCTTAGGTCACCCTGTATTTTGAAAAATGTAGCGTATCGAATCCCAGCAATAGTAATAGCTTTTGTGTTCTCATCTCGTTCTTCTATGTTGATAGCTTTAGCTAAAAGAGCAGTTGGGCCAATCAACCAACTTTTTGCAGTGAAATAAGTGGGATTTTTTATTTTTTGATTACTCTGGTTATTGTAAAGGAAGCTGTATTTAAAACCTACTGAAATCGCATCTTCAAACTTGAATTTTTGCTGTGGTGATAGCTCTGAAAGAGAGGATAGGATTTTACTATCTTTTCTTATAAAAGAGAAGTTTGCATCAGGAATACTTATTTCATGCTTTTTGTATTTTCCTTCATTCCATTTATATGTGAGTGAAAAATTAGTTAAGTATCTGACAAACTGAGGTCTTTTTTGAAAATTGTAATAAGCTGAGAAAGTTGTCTGAGGAAATGCGTTTTTTCGAATATTTTTAGTGATTTTCGGCATTAAAAACAACCTTGGAAAAGTTAAAGATAGTCGAGGACCAATGTTAGAACCAATTTTAAAATCGTCATCGTCAATCTGTTTTAAGTTTTCAAATCCACCTGAAATTGAAAAATTTAATATTTCAGAGTTTCCAAATGCGTTTTTTCTACTAAATGAAATTTGTCCATTAGCGCCAAATCCTTCGCGATAAATACCCATTAATTCTGCTGATATAGTCATCCGCTTGGCTGGTTGTAATAAAACATGGACATCTAGCAGGTTACCATGAGAGCTATCTTTAACTTCTCTGTAATCAACTTTAATAAAGTTGAACATTTGTAAGTTTGCAAACTGACGAAATGTTCGACTTTGTTTATTTTGGCTGTAAATCTCATTGGGGTGAAAAAATAAACTCCTGTAAAGAGGAACGGGATTGAATTGAGATTTTCCTTTCGAAATAAAGAATATTCCTTCGAATAATGTGGTATCTGTAGTTATGTTATTACTATTGTAAGGGTCGAATGTTGTGTTTACGTAGACTTTATTGAGGTAATATTGACGGTGGATGGAATCCAAACTTGGTTGTTTTATCTTTGTGATAATAATAACACTGTCCTTACCTCTTGACGAATCGACGTTGAATCGAACGTAATTTTCAGCGAAATGATAAAACCCGTTATTAAGTAGATGCTCTGTAACCCTACTTCTCTCATCTTCTAATTTTTCGATTTTTAATATTTCACCTTTTTCAATCTTACTTTTATCTTTCACTTGATTATAATAACTGATAACATTTTCTTGCTGAATGTTATATAGTAAGCTCTGTATAATCAAAGGAGCACCAGGTAATACGGTGTAAAAAACTTTAGCTTTTTTAGTTTTCCATTTTTTTATACCCAAGTAATAAATTGGCTTTATTTCTGATTTTACTTCAGCATCATAGTAACCTTCGTTTTTCATAAAGATTGCCATTTGCTTTTTAGATCGATCAACTAAACTTGAATCAAGGACTACAGCTGGTCGTTTTTTTCCAGAGCTTTTACGATACCAAATGTTTTTCCATTGAAGTCTAAACTTCCAAGTGTCAAAAAGAATGCCTCTGTTGGGTTTTTGACGGATGTAAGACTCCAGTTCATTTTTATCAATATTTGTACTTGATTTAATAATTAGTTTATTCTTAACCAATAGAATTTCACTAGGTTTTAGATACCAAGTGGATAGCTGGTGTTTAGAACAACCAACTAGGAGAAAGACCACAACAATTGTAGTTATGTATTTAAAAAGATTTCCTTTCAAGAAAAATACCGTTTAGATTGGTTAAATTAGCCCTAAATTGTGCTTTAACCGAATGCTTTCCAAAAATAAGATAAAGTTCATTAAGTCTCTTCAGCAAAAAAAGTTCAGAAATGAACAAAATTTATTCGTGGTTGAGGGAAGGAAAGGTGTTTTATCTTTGATTAACAGTTCTTTTAAGGTTACTGATGTTTATTGTTCCCAAAATATATTGTTAAATTATTCAGATTTAGGAAAGTTAAATCCAACAGTTTGCGAAGAATCTGCGATTGAAAAAGCAACAGGATTAAAATCTAATAAAGAAGTAATCGCAATTGCAGAACAATTATTACCTGTTACCATTGATTGGCAGAAAGAAATCCTTTATTTAGATGGAGTATCAGACCCTGGAAACTTAGGGACTATAATAAGAACTGTTGAATGGTTTGGAATTAATCAGATAGTTTGTTCAGATGATTGTGTTGAGTTTTATAACCCAAAAGTAATTCAAAGTACTATGGGGGCTTTTGTAAATAAGATTCCTATCGTAAAGTCTGTAAATGAGTTTTTAAGAGAAAAACCTAAAGATGTTAAGGTTTACTTAACTGCATTTGATGGCGTTGAGCCTAGTAAAATTTCAGGAATTAAATCTGGTATTTTAGTAATGGGAAGCGAATCTCATGGAATATCAAGTGAATGGGAGGCTATCAAAACTGAGAAAATAACTATACCTAGTGCTTCAGACACTAAAGCAGAGTCCTTAAACGTCGCCGTTGCTACATCAATTTTGTGTTATCAAATAAAACAGGATTAGTATGTGTGGAATAAACGGTTTGTTTTCAAGAGTAGGTTTGGATTTATTATCCATTGGTTCCCGAATGAACGCTCTTATTCAGCATAGAGGTCCGGATGATGAAGGACTAGCTTTATTTCAGGAAAATAAAGCAACACCTTTAGCATCTCCAAAAACGGTTAAGAAAGTTGAAGAAATTAACTACCTTAATTTCAGTTCTGAAAGGCCTAGTAATACGTTCGGTTGGTTTGGACACCAAAGATTATCAATTTTAGATTTATCAGAACTTGGTCACGAGCCAATTGCAGATGAAACTGGTAACTATTGGATGACATACAATGGAGAAGTTTATAATTATCTTGAAATAAAGGAAGCGTTAGTGGAGTTGGGAGTTTCCTTTAAATCAACAACTGATGCCGAGGTCGTTTTAAAAGCTTTCATTCAATGGGGTGAATCTTGCATTCACAAGTTTAATGGAATGTGGGCGTTTGCAATATATAATGTTGCTCAACAAGAAGTTTTCGCATCAAGAGATAGGTTTGGAGTAAAACCCTTTTATTATATTCAAAACGATAAAACATTTGCTTTTTCTTCAGAACAAAAGGCACTAGTTATGAGTGGATTAGTTCCTCGGGCTATAAATAAAAAGGCAGCTTTTGATTATTTAGCTTTTGCAAGCTTAGAATCAGAACCAAATGGTTTGTTTGAAAATATTATTGAGTTAGAACCAGGGTTTAACCTAAAATTTAACTTTAAGAATTGGAGTTTTAACATCGAGCAGTATTATGATTTACAATTCAGTTCTAAAAAGGAAAACATCGATTCTCAAAAAGAATCAAATTATATAGAAAGTATTACTGAGCTATTTAAAAACTCAGTTGATTTAAGGTTAAGATCTGATGTCTCAGTTGGTGCTTGTATAAGCGGAGGGATTGATAGTTCGGCTATCGTAAGTCAAATGGCTGATTTAAAATCATCAAAAATTAATACTTATACTGCTTCATCGAGTGACAAAGCATTTGATGAAACTAAATTTGCTGAAATAGTAAATGATAAAGTTGGAGCAATATCACACAAGATATATCCTAAATCAAGGGATTTAGTTAAGGATATTGAAGAGATGGTTTACGCTCAAGATATTCCTCTTTTTTCAACTAGTACCTATGCTCAATTTAGAGTAATGAAAGAAGTAAAGAATTCTGGAGTAAAAGTAGTTTTAGATGGGCAAGGAGGTGATGAACTATTTGGAGGGTACTTACCTTACCACGTCAACCAATGGATGGATGATTTACGATCAGGAAATATTAGTCGCCTACTTGGAGAACTGAAAAGTTTTGATTCTTTATCATCTGGTATACAGTTTTTTACGAAGCAGTACTTAAAGTATTACGGAGTTAAAAAAATGCCATCTATTATTTACGAAAAGCTTATTCAAAAAGTTCAAACCGAGCATCAATACATATCGCCAGAATTAATGTCTTCACATGGGAGGTTGGGTTATAAGAAGTCAAAAGAAAAACCACCGAAATCTTTGAATGGTATACTCAAGCATGAGTTTTACAACTCTCGTTTGAAGCAATATTTAAAGTGTGAAGATAGGTGTAGTATGTGGCATGGTATAGAAGCAAGAGTTCCTTTTTCAGATGATATTAATTTGATTGAATATGTATTTAAAATCCCGGGGAGTTATAAAATTCAAAAGGGAAATAAGAAGTATCTTTTAAAGGAGGCTACCCAACATTTATTACCCAAAGAGATTTATAATCGAAAAGATAAAATGGGTTATGTAACACCTAATAATAAGTGGATACATGAGATTAAAGATGACTTAAAAAAGTATTTCACGCCCGACTTAAAAGAATATTTTAATTATGGTGCTTTGATGAAAGATTACGATCAATTTTTTAACCAAGTTAATATTCCAGAAAATCAACGAATGTTTAAGTTTATAGCTTTTGCTGTTTGGAAAAAAGTTTATGGATTATGATGAGTTTTAGACCATTTTCATATTTAATGTTTAGTTTTTTTATTTTACTTTTTAGTAGCTGTGAGGATTTAGACAATAAAAATAAATCTAATGCAAATGATGGGTATTCTATAAATCCTAACTCTATTGTGACTTACAGTAAAAGAGGAGACATTCAAACTACCATAAAAAATATAGAATATAAAAGGGTTATTATACTC
>MDSY01029362.1_pt1 | contig 11801 bp, 9 predicted proteins | sample 811131 | NCBI WGS metagenome assembly MDSY01 (sample SAMN05326643, study PRJNA326480) | marine metagenome | isolation source: seawater | place: Atlantic Ocean: South West | collected 2010
GAAGGCTAAGCACCCGGAAGTAGTTGCTAAAATGGAGGCGCTTGGCCAAGCGATGCGAAAGGAATTGGGTGACCAGGGCAAAAAAGGCAGCGGTCAACGTGAAGCCGGCCGCTTGACCAAGCAATAATCGCCTGTGACCGACCTCTCCACGATCCCGTTCGGAGCCCGATTCTGGCGGATCTGGAAACCGGTCTGGAAATGCCGCAACATGGCAAACGGACTGATCTATCCGTTTTTGCTCATGTTTGCAGTACTGGTGCTCATTAGCCCATATATGGTTTTCAACCGGATGGCCGCCTGGTCGGATCACACACCGCTCAGTGAAGAGACGGTGGCCCAGCGGAACACATTCAAAGTCTCGCAACAGGATGAGCGCACGGTTTGGGATCCCAAGTCACTCTTTAAGGACGGCGAAGGCAGATTCCTCGATTACAAAATCCCAGTGGTCGACTGGTCGATCTGGTTTTACCTTTCGCTCTTCGCCTATTACTTTGGCTTTTATGCGGCGAGAAAAAATGAACGCGGACGGGCGGAGTCTCTGGTCATGGCGCAGGGTTGGGTGCTCTCGAGTTGGATTGCCTTCCCATGTTTTTTCTTATTCCCTGCAGACATCGATCTACGATGGCAGCTAAATCTTCAACAGATGGCGCCGCTTCACCAGTTTCTGTTCAAGGCATTTCATGCACTAGACAAGCCGTTCAACGCCTGGCCATGCCTTCACATCGCTCAGAGCTTCATCATCGCAACAGGCGTAGCACGTTGGTGGATTCAGCGTAAATGGACATGGGCCGTGTCACTGCTGTGGTTAGCGTGGGCAGGCCTATGGGTAAGTGTGCTCACTACCAAACAGCATTTCATTTGGGATACTATAATGGGCACGCTGCTAGGCGTTGGAGTCTGGTTTTTAGTCGTGAGACCAGGTTTCCGGCACCTTGACAACACTAATGATGAGGCGCTCGATGACTCACTTCTAGTAAGGCATTTGGGCTAAAAAAGCGGCCGCCGGCAATGGGATGGGTGTGGAGGTTTGCCGACGGCCTACGACCCATGGCTGGGATGGGAGGGGGATGCCACAGGTCGCTAAACGCTAATTCTAACCCTAATTTTCACTATGGCAACCCTGAAAACGATAGACTGGTCTAGTCAGGTTTTGACCTTAAAAGCCTGGGCTAAATCTGCCTTGTCCTCGAAATAGTGAAGCATGCTATCAAACACTAGCCGCCCGTCATTACCGCCTAGAACGTTTTCGCTGGCACGCTCTGGGTGAGGCATCATTCCACAAACATTGCGTCCTTCGTTGCATATGCCGGCTATGTTCAATATCGAACCATTGGGGTTTGCTTCGTCAGTCAATTCCCCGATCTCAGTAGTATATTGAAAAAGTATTTGATCGTTCGCTTGAAGACTAATCAGAGTTTGCTCTTCTGCAAAATAGCAGCCTTCACCATGGGCGATTGGCATACGAAGCTGCATACCCTCCGGAACATCGCTAGTGAACGGCGAGTCGGCAGTCGGCACTCTGAGATAAACATGTTCGCATCTAAATTGCAGCGATCGGTTTCGTACCAATGCGCCGGGTAACAAACCGGACTCGCATAAAATTTGAAAACCATTGCAAATCCCGATGACCAAACCGCCTTCGTTGGCAAACGCCTTAACGGACTTCATAACAGGGCTAAATTGCGCGATAGAACCAGTGCGTAGATAGTCGCCGTAGCTGAATCCACCCGGAACAATCACGGCATCGGCATTGCCTAGTGATTCCTCCTTGTGCCAAAGATAATCGGCTTGCTGTCCGAGCACGTTGGCTAAAACGTGAACACAGTCCTGATCGCAGTTGGAGCCGGGAAACTGGAGAACAGCAAAGTGCATCGGTGAGCTACTCGATAGTAAAATGGTAATCTTCGATCACCGGATTGCTAAGCAATTTATGACATGCTTCGTCTATCTTGGGCTGCCACGATTCGGCGTCTCCCTCCAACTCAATCTCGAGGTATTTACCCACATGAACGGCCTTCACGCCGTCGTGACCCATCTGTTCCAGTGCGGCCTGCACCGTTTTGCCTTGCGGATCCAGCACGGCTTTCTTAGGGGTGATCACAATCTTGGCTTTCATCTACTGCTCTCGCGAGGACGCGGCTGAGGTATTGTTAGGCCAAGCATAGTCACGGGCCAGTTTATTTTATTGATAGACCACTAAGCTTCAGACCAAGCGAAAGGTTTTAATAGTAGCAAATCCTCCACAACGCCAGCTAGCACTCATTATTGTTAATTGCTCTTGGTTGTATTATCGGCCAAGCTTGGCGCATGAAGATTTCATTTCACGGCGCGGTTCGTACAACCACAGGGTCGCAACATCTGCTCGAAGTCAATGGTACTCGACTATTGTTAGATTGCGGTCTCTATCAGGGCAAGCGGCAGGAATCGATCGATCGCAACCAAAATTTTCCTTTCGAACCCAAATCGGTGGACGCGGTGATTCTGAGCCATGCGCACATCGACCATATTGGCAACCTTCCCAACCTCTACAAACAGGGTTTTGATGGTAATGTATACTGCACCTTTGCCACGCGCGACCTAGCGGCGATCATGCTGGAGGACTCGGCAGAAATTCAGGTTACGGATGCAGCCTACGTCTCCAAGAAGCACAAAAAAAAGGGTCTGCCGCCCGTCGAGCCGCTTTATACTCCGGAGGATGCGGAACGAGCAGTGCGGCAGTTTGTCGCACTGGGTTACAACCGACCGATCCCAATCACCAACGGGGTCACACTAAGCTTCCGTGATGCTGGACACATCCTTGGTTCAGCGCAGATCATTCTCGACATAGAAGAAGGATCCAACAAACGACGACTGTTGTTCAGTGGCGACATCGGTCGGGGTGACCACGCTATCTTGCGCGACCCACAACCGGTCGAAAATGTCGATGTATTGCTGGTTGAAAGCACCTATGGTAACCGAGAACATACTGCTCAATCTGGTTTGTCTGATGAAATCGAGGGGCTCCTTTCTCAAACATTGAACAGCGGAGGTAAGGTGATTATCCCTGCATTCTCCGTCGGGCGAACCCAGCTCTTGGTCTACACTTTACACCAACTAGTCGACGCAGGGCGGCTGCCGGATTTTCCGATTTTTGTCGACAGCCCACTAAGCGTAAATGCCACAGAGATATTTCGCCTTCACCCGGAATGCTTCAACCGCGATATTTATACATTCCTCCGTGAAAAAGATAACCCGTTCGGAATGGATAATCTGACGTACATTCGCAAGGCGTCCGAATCGATCAAACTGAACACTCTAGAAGGTCCAGCAATCATAATCAGCTCAAGTGGCATGTGCGAAGCAGGACGCATCCGGCATCACCTTAAGAACAACATAAGCGACCCAAACGACTTGATTCTATTCGTCGGCTACTGCGCATATAACACGCTCGGCTCCGTGATCCGTGATGGCATCAACCCAGTGTACATCTTCGGTGAACCGCACGAGGTTAAAGCTAAGATCGCCAGCTTCGATGGTTTCTCCGGTCATGCCGATAAAAACGAACTGGCCAACTATGTCAAAAACCTTACCGGCAACATAAAGAAAATCTTCGTCGTCCACGGCGAGGAAGCCTCAAGCCTAGCCTTTGCAGACAGTTTGCGGCAAATCAAACCAAGCGCAGATGTCCGAGTACCGAAGCTGAATGAATCGTTTGATGTTTAAGACCAGACAACCTAGCCTTTCTTTCCCGTCAACTGCCAGTGCCGCGTATCTGGATTAATGCCTTCGTCCTGATCTGTTTAACACAATTGGCCAAGCAAAGGGTAATCAGCTACAGAGGCTTTGCAGGCGATCGTCAGAGGTTTGATAAGCTCGGGCTCTAAAAAGGAAGTCTACAATGCTGCCCTCATGAGGCTGAAGCCAGTTGAGCGCGATGGTGGGTATAGCGCCAATATTCAATCGATCGATATTGGTTGCGTCGGTGAGTTGGGCAGCCCACACCTCATCATTGGTAATGGCTGAAGCCACAAGAGTACCACCTATCTTGTCTATCATCTGTTCCTGAGAACATTTCACAACGGTGGTAAAAGGAAACATATACTCGGTGTTGGCCATCTTTCGCTCCGGAGAGTTGCAATGCAGTATGGTGGGGCGGATGTAATCACAACGCTCCATTTGCACCAGGCGATCTCCGTGCTTGGCAGTAACGTGGGTGGTGCCTTCCTCCTCGCAGCCTTCCTCAATCATACCCCAGATAGCCTCAGCCTGATTAGGAACAGTGAAAGCAGCCAGACCAGCTTCTGGATCGGTGGGATCCTTGACCTCGTAGCCACCCACCTTTTCGGCAAGTGCAGCGGCGATTTCTTCGGTGTGACGTGAGGCCCAGACGCCGGAACAATTGATGCAACCACGACCGCTGTTCTTGTAAATGCTGTCGGCCATTAGGTCGATGTAGTCCTCCCACTGGTCCACCAAGTCGTCCCCAATTAGAATCTTGCTGTAGCCGGGGCCATGGACCTGCACCTGCTCATTGCCGGCGTAATTTTTCACCGTCTGCGTGCTACCAAATATCATCACACGTCCACATCGGCCGACAGTTTCGGCGCCCATATCTGGACCTCCGGGATATATACCGATACATTCTTTAGGGACCCCGGCCTCGGTGAATGCGGCAAACATACGGTAGGGCGTCCATGGTTCCTGTGGACCTGGCTTGAGTACTAGGCCAATCTGCATGGGGATGACCGGCATCCAAAGCGTATGAACGCCTGGCGAATTGCTCGGCAGCACCATGCCTAGCACCGGTGACTGCGCCTGATAGCTGACCGGCACACCACGTTGCTCCACGCCAAAACCGCGCTCGAGAATCTCAAGATCGAGTCCGCGCGTAAGAGCATCGAAAATCTGATCCATATTGTTCAACACGAAGTGGTTTTTCTCCATGTTGAACTTGCACATGTGCTCAGGCAGACCAGTGGAAGCAGATTGTTGTCTGGCAAAATCATCGGGCGACTGCTCGCCATCGCCAAGAGGCAGGGTGGAGTTGAGGTATAGGTCTCCAGCCTTTTTCATCATCTCGATAAGATCTTTGATGGGAATCTCACGGAGCAGTTCACGGGCACGAGCGGCCTTGCGCATGTCACGCGCAAGCAGGCCTGGATTGGCTTGGCCTACTTTGGCCAGTACCTCTCCGGTGCGGTGATGAATCACCTCGTCAGTCTCAAGGCTCTCGTATGGTTCGCCCCAGCGTAATACAGGAATGTTCAGCATGCTAAAATGGGTTTATGAATTTTTAGTTTAGTAGACACCTTCCACGATCTTTTTGGTAAGTGCCCCGAAGGGGCGGACTTCGGCTACGCCGTCCCAAGGATACAACTCGATAGGTGGTCGTCGGATGGCCTCGTCGCGCTCGAGGAAGCGCGGCATGAAAAATTCCCGTGTCAAGGTTGTCAGTTCCACGCGGCCCCATTCCTCGTATTCAACCGACTCATTGGTGTCTGGGTTCACCACCCGCAAAACGGCCCGTGGTTGGGGGGCATGATAGGTAATGGAAAACTTGTCCTCCGGAGTGAAGGGCTTGTGCTTCGCTAGGCCCATCAGCGTGTTTCCATAGGTGGGCTTAAATCCGATTTTGTTCTCGAGCAGTTCCTCCACGAGGAAGCGTGTGTATTGCGGATCCATCGTGGTACCCCCACAGAATACCCCGCGAATGCCGGCTTCGTATAAACTGCTACCCTCGTTCTCAAGCCGTTCAGCAACAGACTCCAATAATTTGGGTGTTGTGAATAGCGCGCTCACCTCACGGTGCTTCATAATAGTCGTAGCCTGATCGACCACGTGCTCCATGTAGGCCTTGGCCTGATCAAACTGCTTCTCGGCAATCAATCGCTTCACCCAGCGGGGATCTAGATCAACAAAATAACACGAGCAACCACGCACATTGGCCAAGTGCTCGATCGAGAGCCTCAACCTCCTTGGACCGGTCGGCCCGACCATCAACCAATAGTGATCCCGGGGAAATTCCGCATCATCCAACGAATCAGAAAACTCACTGTAGTCCACCTTGTAATCGTTCCAACCTATGCGCTGCTTGGGCATCCCAGTAGTCCCGCCAGTTTCGAAGATATTGAATGGTTGCCCCTTGAATTCCTGCGGCACCCACACCCCCGGCTGCTTATCACGCAACCATTCGTCCTGAAAATGAGGGAACTTTGTGATGATATCGTCAAAAGACGTTATCTCCTTCGCCGGGTTCCAACCCGCATCTTTGGCCCATTCGAGCCAGAACGGGCAACCGGTTTCGGGCGAAAAGTGCCACTTGACTATCTCCAAAGCATGCGCATCCAACTGCGCCTTGGCTTCCTGAATATTCTGATCCAAGTTAGACATTAAAATTGTTTAATAATAGGATCAATCGTCAATTAAGCTTTCTTGGTAGGAAAGAAACGATCGATCGTAGACTGACCCGGTGGCTTGGTAAGCAGTGAAACACCAACTAGCGCTACAACTGATGCCAAGAATATAAAAGTGACTGGCATAACTCCAGCGATGAGATATTCGCCTCCATGAGTTTCTCCGAACCATTGTTCCCCAGCTTGGCGCCCAAGCGCGTCGTATATAAAAAGAGACCAAGTCACGGTCGTAGCTATAACACTCGCGATGACCCCTGCCTTAGTCAAACGCTTCCAATAAACCGAAGCAAAAGCGATCGGGAATAATGATGAAAAGCCACTAAAACACCATACACCTAAATTAAACACGCTGGTCGGTTTAAAAATTGAAATCACATATGTAATCAACACAATGAACACGATGAAACCGCGTCCAAGCCATACCTTCTGTTCGTCGCTGACTTGGCCCTTTAGCGGAACAATAAAGTCATTGGTGAACATACTACCAATACAGACAAACTGTGAGTCGAGCGAACTCATAATCGCTGCCAGCACACCGGCGGAAAAAAGACCGATGAGTATAGGGCTTTCCATGAATGTCTTCACCATGGCGCTAAGAACAGCGTTCGCGTTTGGATTTCCGTTTGGCAATGGAGGCACGCGTAGTTCGCCAGAAGCGTGCAATCCTGCTGCCCAAATTCCGATCAGGATACATGGTACCCATACGATCATGATGCAGATTGGATGGGCAATCACTGTTAAACGGAATGACTTTGCACTCTTGGCTGTCAGCCAATGTTGGAATAAGTGTGGGAACATCCCGACACTCAGCGGAACTAGCATGTAACTAATAAAATGAGGCACGGTCATCAACCCTTGACGTTGAAGTTTTTCTGGTGCGTGGTCTAGGGCCTTTTTTGAAGCCTCAGCAAGGCCGCCGAGACCATCGGCTATCACGAGAAACCCCACCAATCCCATGATCATAAACACGATAGTTTGAAATGTGTTCGCCCAAGCCGCAGAGCGCACACCTCCGAAGAACACGTAAAACAACACGACCGAACAGATCACAAGACCGGTCAGCCAAGGAGGGACACTGCCATTTAGCGGGTTCGGTATCTCCTTACCGCTGGGAAGCAATTTATCCGGCAATGAAAAGGTGTCTGGAAACATTCCCGCTGTGACACCGCCGATATAGTTGCCGGCACCGATCAAACCCACCAGCAAGTATGGAATAATGAGTCCGACTAATATCGGGAACATCAGATAACCTAACCCTTTGGACTCAAAACGATCTCGGAAAAACTGGATCTGAGTCACATATCCATATTTCTTGCCAAAGCTCCACATGCGAATGCCAACGAGAAAAAAACAGGCGGTATGTATCAGCCCTGAACTGGAAGCCATTAAACCATAGGTACCAATTCCAAGGCTGAACGCCTTTCCAGTGGACCCCACCAGCGCAAAGGCTGTCATCGTCGTCCCAAACACACTCATCAAGAGCATAAACGGCCCAATTGACTGACTCGCAACGAAGAAGTCTTTGCTTGAGCCGCGGAACCGCCGACTGGAAATCCAGCCAAGTGCGAACAACGCGCACATGTACACTATGATAATATATAGCGGGGTACGGGAAGCCGGCTCGGCCGCTTGGCCAAGCATAATAAATGACGATGCATGAATCATTGTTCACCCTCCTGTTCGTCAACCAACTCAGCCCATTCCTCGGTGTCGCTTGGCCAAGCCCACTTTATGGCCATGGCCCAAACTCCGGCCGCCATGCAGGAAAATAGGGCATGATAAAACAAACCTAGTGGCATAAACCCTAAGACCAGTGTCTTGTTATCCCACCACCAGAAGTCCTGATGGATGACCGCTAGTAAAACGATCAAACCGTATACAACTTTTTTCATGGGAGGCTATTGGCCAAGCGACTGTTCACTTCGCTTTTGGTTGGTCTGTAGCAGACTTAGCGCGAGCTTCGTCGTAAAGTGCGTATAGGTGCGACTGGGTAGCAACGTATAAAATGCCATTAGCCACAACCGGCGTAGAGTAGATTGGTGCAGGGAAGTACGTTTCGCTCATAAGCTTCATTTTCTTGTCTGATGCCAGCACGACAAAGTCGCCGTCCTCATCGCCCACATACACCTTGCCATCAGCGACAAAAGTCGAGCCCCACATGTGAGCCTTCATGTCGTACACCCAATGAAGTTTTCCGGTGTCAGCGTCGAGACAGTGCACGAAACCAGAGAAGTCGCCGATAAAAAGTAGACCGTTAGCCGGATCTATTGACACGGTGGAAATACTTCGTTTTATACCCTTGTAGGACCAAATTTCACCTCCTTTTGTAATATCACCTTTCTTGGATGGATCGAGACAGACAAGATGCCCCACGCCTTCCCCGTGCTCAGGATCCTGACCGTGGGCCACATACACGCGACCTTTGTAGAATACTGGAGTAGAGTTGATTTCATTCGGTCCCTCGGCAGCAGGATACTTGATCGCCTTCCCGTCTTTATCTTTTTTATACTCGGGCGGGTTTGAGTCGTACCACCATATTTTTCGGAGAAAGTCGAGATCTTCATCTTCATCATAAACCGGTTTCGGCTCAAAGGCATAACAGAAGCCATCTCCGCCGCCGAAGAAAAGTTGTCCCTTCCCATTGACCACGCCATAAGAAGGCGAACTCCATTGGCCATGATAGATGTTCGGGCCAATTCCAGCATCATCTTCGCCCTTAAGTTCACCAGTCTTAGCGTCTAACGCGATAAAGCTAGGAGAAAGAGGGGATGGTACGTTTGAATGCGTCCAGTCTTGTCCGTTGGATGTGCAGGCGTACACCATGTCACCCACAACAATGACTGAGCAGTTGGAGGCATTGTGCGGAAACACACCCAACTCGTCCATCATGTCGTAACGCCAAATAATATCGCCATCCTTCGGCCCTAACTCTGCTGGAGGTTTGCCTGTATCCAGATGCACATAAACGGCCTCATCCTTGTAGGGACCGTCATTACCATTGGCCAAACCTTCGGTGTCAATGCAGAGCACCTCGCACCTACTACTGACCACATACACACGGTTACCGATTACTGTCGGTGAAGAGAGCAAGCCCAGGCTTTCCCAATCATTAACCTTACCTGATTTGAGTTTGGGAATGACCAGCTGCCAAAGAAATTCACCTGTTTTTTCATCCAAACAAAGCAATATGCTGCGATCGCCCTCGTGCTTTGGATCACGCATGAAGTCATTGTTGGTACCTACAAAAATCTTGCCATTAGAGATGGTTGGGTTGCCATAGCTCTGAGTACCAAGATTAGCAGCCCACTTGACGTTCTTTGCAGTTGAGAGGTCGACGTGCTCGGTGCCCTGCTTAAATTCTCCTGGCTCTACTTTGTCCGGCAAGCCAACAGCGTTCGGCGCAGCCATGTTGCGGCCCAGCGTATTACCACCCCACTGCGGCCAATCCGCAGCCGAGGCAGCGGTGCTCCAAAGTATGCCGGCAAACAGGCCGGACTTGATTATGTTCATATTCATCATCGAAAAAATGTTCATCAACGATTTGGGATCACCTTGATATTATCAATGTACACCGGCATTTCCTGAGGGGAGAACCCGAACAGACCGGGTGACCCGCTTTTGTGCGCGTTGTTGTGGTTGAACTCGACGTTCCAACCTTCAGGCTCAGCTTCATCCCTTGGCCAAGCCTTTGCGCGAACTACACCAGAGCCGTTGTCATTGACATCAACCCGAGTCTTTAGCGTGTACCAGTTGTTGGCTTTCCAACGAAAGTTTGGCGGAGATCCGCGCTCCGGTACACGGATGCGGTCAAGGTTGGAGTTAATTTCAAGCTTTTGCTCATTCCCCTTGAGCACAACACAGTAACGTTGATTTATGATACCGACATCTGACATTTTGCGGCGGCGGCCATCCGTAAGTACATCAGCCTGAATGGTATAGTTGGACATGCTTTGCTCACCGATGAAAACCGTGGCACGCTGGAGCCGCTTGTTATCGACTGTCTTGCGTAGAGCTTTAGTGCCTTCGAGATCACGGACCTCGAACTTGAACCTCGCTCCAATCCAAGGAAGCGGCGGGTAGGCAAATTTCACACCTTGATCCACTAGACTGTCCTCGATCAAATCAAAGCCCTCAAAATCCTGACTAATCGGTGGGGCTGGTAATACTCGACCTCGGATAACACCGGTCAACCCTCCCGCCGTCGCCTTAAATGCACCAGCTGAACTGACAAGTTTCTTGCCGGCGATGATCTTGCCTCCATTGAAGGAAGCATTCATTCGAGCTCTCACCTTGGCGGTTGGCGGTATATAAGACTCCCACTTTAGCTTATCACCATCGATCTCATCTACTAGGAAACCATTTGCATCCAACCTACGAGCTCGGAAAGAGGCGGCCTCACCCGGTTCGAGCAAAATCTCGGAAGGGACAATTTGCAGTCGAGACGCCTTCCCCGGTTTGGGCCAAGTCTTGGGCTCAGGCGTCTTGGCCAAACCCTTGTTGTTGCCTGGCTCGCCGAAGCAATACAGTTTCTTGGTCGTCTGAACATAGACTTTACCATTATAAATGGAAGGCGTGGCAAAACATCGGCCATCTAATACTGCATGTGAAAGGATCTTGGCTTCGTTCTCGCTTGGCTTGATCACGTAAAAGGCTCCATGAGTACCGGTGCCGCCTTTGGCTGCACCTCCTTCACCAGCTGGATTCTCGAGCATTGGTAGGTAAACTTTGCCGTCGGCATAAACTGGCGAAGCATTGCGCTGTTCAATTCCCAGCTTGATCTTCCAATTTTCCTTGCCGGTGATGATATTAACACTGTGCAACTCTCCCTTCTCGGCCACGACATAGATTGTATCACCCACCAGAATCGGCGCGCTAGTGGAAGTGGTAATCTTTTGAGTCCATAGCTCAACCTGCTTGCGTTCCACGACTACCGGATTGGCATCCTTAGGCTTCACATGCGGAATCTTCAGGCCGACCATCTGGCCCGGCTCGTATGGGGTCCCATAGATCGCAGCCGCAATGTCATTCTTGTATACCACCACTGATGCATTGATACCGGCCTTGAACAACGGCACCTGCCAGATCGCTTCACCTGTCCGGGCGTTAGCGCAAATTACGCTACCATCCCCCGTAGTGGCATAAAAAACGCGTTTGCCATCAAGCCAACCAACGTATGGTGAAGAGAAGCAGCTGTCCTTCGGACGCCCACCTGGCTTGGCTGCCCAGACTAGTTCTCCTGTCTTTTTGTCAAATCCATAAAAACGGTCCCACGGCGGTCCCTGCGCACCCCAGTTGGCCATGATGCCTCGAGTAATTACCAAGTCCTTATCGACGACCGGAGTCGCGGTACGGCCGTTAGGAAAGGTCATCCGACCCAAAGCCTCCATCAGCGAATGTTTCCAAAGAATC
>MDSY01146706.1_pt1 | contig 11799 bp, 12 predicted proteins | sample 811131 | NCBI WGS metagenome assembly MDSY01 (sample SAMN05326643, study PRJNA326480) | marine metagenome | isolation source: seawater | place: Atlantic Ocean: South West | collected 2010
AGAAAATTGACAAAGGTTTTGATACACCAATAGCATAAGCTAATTGAATCAAGCATTTTTCAGAAGCTCCGGATGCAACTATATTTTTTGCTAAGTATCTTGCTGCATAAGCTGCTGATCTATCAACTTTAGTTGGATCTTTACCAGAAAAAGCTCCACCTCCATGTGGGGCTGCTCCACCATAAGTATCTACAATTATTTTTCTTCCCGTCAATCCCGTGTCTCCGTCTGGACCTCCAATTATAAATTGTCCTGTAGGATTAATATAAATTTCTTTAGGATTTAAATCTGCTAAATAATTTTCTGGAATAGATTTTTTGATATAAGGAAGAATTAAATCTCTTACTTTTTCTTGATTTAAATCTTTTGAATGTTGTGTTGATATTACCACAGATGTAACTTTTACCGGTTTATTATTTTCATATTGCATTGTGACCTGACTTTTTGAATCTGGCTCAATACCTTTTAAAATTCCATTTTTACGATCTTCTGCCATTAACCTTAGAATGTTATGAGAGAAATGTATTGGGGCTGGCATTAACTCTTCTGTTTCATTACAGGCATAACCAAACATAATGCCTTGATCCCCCGCACCCTCGTCTTTATTATCTTTTGAATCAACACCCATTGCTATATCTGAAGATTGCTCGTGTAAAAAAGTTTCTATATTAGCGGTTTTCCAGCTGAACCCTTCTTGGTCGTATCCAATATCTTTTATACAGTCTCTTACTTTTTGAATTAATTCTTCTTTTTCTATTTTTGGTCCTCGAGTTTCTCCAGCTAAAACAACTTTATTTGTCGTTGTAAGAGTTTCACATGCCACTCTTGAAACCGGGTCTTTAGAAAGATATGAATCAACAACCATATCAGATATTCGATCACAAACTTTATCTGGGTGTCCTTCTGAAACTGACTCGCTTGTAAATAGATATTTATTATTTTTCATTATTTTTGTAAAACTTATAAATTAAAAGATATGTAAATAAAAGAATGAAAAAAATCAAATCATTTTTATTTTTATAATCAGATGTTATCAAGGGCACATCAAATTCTATGTTTCCAGCTTCGTTAGCGCTAAGTTTTTTTACTATTTCACCCTTGTTATTAATTATTGCACTAATGCCTTTATTTGCTGATCTTATTAAAAAAGAATTATGTTCAATCGCTCTAAAAATCCCTTTAGCAAAATGCTGGTGTGGGCCTATTGTATCTCCAAACCATCCGTCTTCAGAAATATTAATAATTAAATTAGTATCATAATGAGATTTTTGTATTAGATTTGTGAAAATGATTTCATAACAGATCATTGGTAAAATATTAAGCGTATCTATAATAATATTTTTTTGTTCTTTCCCTTTTAGATACGAACCGTGTCCCTCTGTAATTTTTTTTAACCCAGATTTATTTAATAATTTTTCTAATGGCAAAAATTCACCGAATGGAACAAGTTTTTGTTTGTTGTACTGATGGATAATCTCAAACTTGTTATTAATAACTATCAAACTATTATAGTATTGGCCTTTTGCTTTGTTAAGCCTGTTAATTCCAAATACAATAAAGTGGTTTTCACTAAAATTTTCACTAATTATTTTTTTTAGCCCATTTACCTCACTATAACTATAACCGCTCAAAGGACCTTCAGGCCATACAAATAAAGTTTTAATCTTTTTGTTTGGTTCGCTATATCTTACTAGCTTTTTTAATCTACCTTCCACTTTTTTAATTGAGAGGCCGTATTCTAAATCAAAATTTGGAGAAACTACTTTTATATTAAATTTTTTGTTTATTGATTTAAGCAGTATATTATTCTGATTAATAGAATGGTTTCCGTAAATATATAAAGAAGAAAAAACTAAAAATAAGAATATTAGTGAAAATATTTTTTTACTATTATTTATTTTAAAAAATAAAACTGCAGGTAATGTAAATAATGTTATGACTATAAGGTTAAAGGCAAATAAGCCAAGTAAATTCAATATTTGAATAACTTCTGTAGCCCATGAAAAACTATAAGCCCATAAGTTCCAGGGAAACCCTGTCAATATTTTAGCTCTAATAAAATCAAAAAATGCAAGAGTTCCAGAAAAAATTAATATAGAGGAAAAATTTAAATTTAAAAAAGGACCAGATATCAAAGTTGCAATCCCAAAAAATAAGCTTAAAAATAATGGTATGGCTATTATAGCGATTGGTATTAAAACTTTAAAATTTTCATCAAATGTTAACGAATTTGTAATCCAAAATATACCGCTTAAATAAAAACTAAACCCAAATATAGTTCCAAGTATAAATAGATTTTTTTTGTATGGTTTTTTTCTATAAGTACTTTTAGATTTTTTTTTTTATATAGACAGTAAGAAGAAAAAAAAGAGGTAATATTAAAAAGTTAATATACGTAAAATTGAATGGTTGGAATGAAAAAACTGTTAAACCTCCAAGCATCAAAGGAGTAAAATATAGAATTAAAAAACGACTATTAAGATATTTATTAAGCATTTAGTTTAAATGTCTAAGAAATTTATTCTCGACTACAAGCATTTTTTGGTAGTCTTTTTTTTGTTTGTGATCATGTCCAAATAAGTGAACTAAACCATGCACCCAAAGCTTATTAAATTCTGACTTAAAAAGTATTTTATTATTTTTATTTTGAATTTTTTTTAAGTTAACAATTATATCTCCTAAGTAAATTTCTTTTTCTTTTTTTAATCTATTTAATAATTCTTTTTTTTCATGAAATGGGAAAGACAGAACATCAGTTGATTTATTTTTTTTTCTAAATTTTTTATTTAGTTTTTTTATTTCTGCATCTCCAGACAATAATAAAGTACAAAAAATAATATTTTTTTTAAAACTTTTATTTTTTTTATTAAAAATATTCATTTGACGATCTATAAAAATGTTAGGATTTTTGATATAATGTTTCCAACCTATATTGGTCGTTATTACATTAATCTTGATCATTAATATTTTTTTTTTGATAAGCTTTAATAATTTTTGAAATTAATGGGTGTCTCACGACATCGGTATGATCAAATTCTATAATTTTAATTTCTTCTAGGTTTTTTAAAATATTTTTTGATTTACTGAGCCCAGAATGAGATTTATTAATTAGATCAATTTGAGAAGGGTCTCCATTGACCACTAACTTTGAATTTTCTCCTATTCTTGTTAAGAACATTTTAATCTGTGTTTCGGTAGCATTTTGGGCCTCATCTAGTATTGCAAAACAATTTTTCAATGTTCTACCTCTCATAAATGCTAAGGGGGCTATTTCAATTTCCCCTGTTTCAATTTTTTTGTCTATTTTTTCAGCTCCGAATAATTCGTATAAAGCATCGTAAAGCGGTCTAAGATATGGATCAACTTTTTCTTTCATGTCTCCTGGTAAAAAACCAAGTTTTTCTCCAGCTTCAACAGCTGGTCTTGATAAAATAACCCTTTCAATTTTTTTTTCCATTAGCAGTGTAACTGCTACGGAAACTGCTAAGAAACTTTTACCTGTTCCTGCTGGTCCTAAAGATAAAACTATATCATTTTCTTTAAGTGCTTTTATGTAATCAGATTGCTTTTCTGATCTTGCAATAACTGATTTTCTAGGAGTTTTAATTAATTGTTTAAAAGACTTAACGTTTGAATCTTTTAATTCCATATTTTTTTTTGTTGATAGTAATACATCTTCATTTTCAATAATGTTTGTTAAAGTATACTTGTTTATTAAAAATTTAATAGCCTCACAAAATATATTAAGATTATCTTTGTTTCCCTTACATGTTATGGAATTTCCTCTAAAAAAAACATTTGTATTTGTAAGTTTTGAAAGTTTTTTTAAGTTTTGATCAAATTGACCCACAATTGACATTAACATCTCATTATCTGTTAATTGCAAATTTATAGTCTCATTATCAATTTTCTTTATAATTAAATTTTGATCTAATTTATTTGGCTCCAACATAATTTTAAGCTGCAAAATTCTCTTTATTACTCTCGAAATCGATATCTCCGAACATTGTGTTCTGGTTAATTGTAGTTATTTTAATTTTCTCAATTTTGCCTACTAAATCTTTTTTACTCGAAACAATCACAGAATTATAAAATTCATCTCTCCCGAAATAATTATCACCAATTTTAGTTTTATTTTCAAAAAGAACGAGTGATGTTGTATTTAGTAATTCTTGCCTATAATCTTTTTTTATATTGTGAGAAACTTCTTGAAATATACCTAATCTTTCTTTCGCTATAAAAGTGCTAGTTTCCTCTAAATCTGCCGCAGGTGTTCCGGGTCTTGCATTAAAAATGAAAGAAAAAGAGTTAATAAATTTTACATTCATCATAAGTTGTACTGTTTTTTCAAAATCTTCTACGCTTTCATTTGGATATCCAATAATAAAGTCACTAGAAAATTTGATTCCAGGTTTTACCTTTCTAAGCTTATTAACTATATCAAGGTACTCTTCGATCGTATGTTTTCTATTCATACCTTCTAAAATTTTGTTAGAACCACTTTGTACTGGTAGATGAATTAATGGCATTAATTTTTTACAATGTTTGTGAACATTTATTAAATCATCAGTAAAATCACGAGGGTGTGAAGTAGTGTATCTTATTCTTTTAAGATTTTTTATTTTAGCAATTTCATAAATTAGATGGGAAAGCTTTTTATCTTGATAATTATATGCATTAACGTTTTGTCCTAGAAGAGTAATTTCCTTTGATCCATTTTCTACTAGTATATTGGCCTCATTCACTATTTCATTAATAGATCTAGAATGTTCTTCTCCTCTTGTATAGGGGACTACACAAAACTTACAAAATTTATCACAACCTTCCTGAATTGTTAAAAAAGATGAAACTCTACTATCAGAGTTTCTAATTATATTTAATTTATCAAACTTATCTACCACATCAAATTCTGTTGAATTAATTCTTTTTTTATTTTTTTCTAATTCTAAAATTGTTTTATTAATCTCATGATAAGATTGAGGGCCAATCACTGCATCAATATATTTTTCTTTTTTAAGTAGAACTTCTCCTTCAGCTTGTGCTACACACCCGGTAATTAAAACAATAGGTTTTTTTTTGTTTCTAAATTCTTTTTTCAATCTTCCAATATCATGATAAACTTTTATTGTTGCTTTTTCTCTTATGTGGCATGTATTTAAAATATAACAATTAGCTTCTTTTAAGTTATTGGTTGGGATGTAATTATTTTTTCTTACTAAATCTAAAATACGATTACTATCGTACTCATTCATTTGACAACCTAGTGTTTTGATAAAAATTTTTTTATGCAATTTATTTTTTTATTTTAGAACCATAAAGTTCTAATTTATGATCGACTAATTTATATCCTAACTTTTTAGCTACCTCATTCTGAAGTTTCTCAATGTCCTTATCAACGAATTCTATAATTTCACCACTATTAATATCTATCAAATGGTCATGGTGTTCGTCTGGCGACTGTTCGTACCTTGCTTTGCCACCTTTAAAATCATGTTTTTCTAATATACCAGCTTCTTCAAAAAGTTTTACAGTTCGATAAACTGTTGCAATGCTAATTTTTTTATCCACTTCAGTTATTCTTTTGTGTAACTCATCTACATCAGGATGATCTTTTGACTCAGACATTACTTGAGCTATAATTTTTCTTTGATCAGTAAGTCTGACGCCTTTAGCTTTACATTTTTCTTCTAAAGAATTCATATTAATTAGTAATCTAACTTATATATAATGGTTTAATCAATTTTTTTTGTATTAATTTTTTTTTGATTAAAAGTTCAACATTAGCAAGGTTAAATTGACCGAGGTCAGAATTTTTGAATCCAAATAGATTTACGTTTTTAGACATTTTTATTCCTTTAGCAACCGCTATAGATACTCGCACAGTAGAAAAACTACCTGGACCGTTATTTATAATTATTGAAAAATCTTTATCAAAAATTATTTTGTGTTTTTTTACTAAATTTAATATGGTAATTACTAACTGATCGTTATTTTTAATTTGATTGTTAAAATTATGTACAAAAAAATTATTATTAACTTTTAAACCAATTTTATCATCTTTGCCTATGCAATTTAAAATAAGAAAATCCTTAATCATTTCCTTCTTTATAGCTATATTTTGTTTTCAAAACAATTTGTATTCAGACTCTTCATTAGAAAATATTGATGATTATGGAATAATCACTCTTATGTATCATAGATTTGATGAAAATAAATATCCCTCAACAAATATTAAAATAAATGATTTTAAAAAGCAAATAGAAATAATTCAAAATAATAATATTAAATTTATTAACCCTAAAAATTTTGATGTAGCATTAAACAAAAATAAAAAGGAAAGAAAAATTTTGCTAACAATTGATGACGCATTTTCTTCCTTTTATGAAAATGCATGGCCAATTCTTCAAAAAAAAAAATTCCTTTTATTTTATTTGTTAATACTCGCGAAGTTGGTTCCTTTAATTATATGAATTGGAAACAGATAAAAGAAATTAGTGTAGAGAACTTTGTTGAAATTGGAAATCATAGTCATTCCCATGAGTATTTAGTAGATAAAAGTAATGATTTTATTAAAGATGATATAATTAAATCTATAAATATTTTTAAGAAAAAAATGGGAAAGAATTCTGATTTTTTTTCTTACCCATTTGGTGAATACAATTTAGAATTTAAAAATATAATCAAATCATTAGGATTTAAATATGCTTTTGGTCAACATTCAGGCGTAATTGATCAAACTAAGGATTTATATGAACTCCCGCGATTTCCAATAAATGAAAAATATGGAGAAATAAAAAGATTTAAATCATTAACTAAAACTCTTCCTTTCAAATATAAAAAAATTACTCCTGAAGAAAAACATCTTAAAAATAGTAAAAATCCACCAAATATAAAAATAGAATTTTATGAGAACATTAATAATCTTCAATCACTCAATTGTTATTCTAATGAAGGAAATAAATGGAGACAATCTAAAATTAAATTTTTAAACTCATCTACACTTAACATTTTGATAGAGGAAAAATTTGTTGGAGAACGTGGAAGAATAAATTGCTCTTTAAGAGATCCAAGTGGTTTTTGGCGATGGCTAGGAATTCAATTTGTTTTAGGTGAATAATAATTAGGAATTAAGTTCAACTTGTTTAATAGAATTAACTAATCTTACTGGCTCAAAGTCCATTAATCTATTTTGCTTAATAATCTGATTTAATATTTTTGTATATTCTGAACCTGTTTCGGCATAGTTTTCTAATGTGCTTGTTAAGTCTAGGCCGCTTATAATTTCATTTTTTTCTCTTAAATACATTCTTTTATCTCTAAATTTATTATAGCTTTTATGCGTGTTTAGATTATTTTGATAAGCTTTGACTGAGGCTCTTAATATAGGAAATTTTAAGATTTTATGATTTTTACTACTATCTCTGTCTAGTGGTGCAATTCCTTTTCCGCTCCAAGTCCATTGCCCAAAAATAGCATTACCTTCAAGTGCAAACCTAGATGTACCCCAGCCGCTTTCTTTAGCGGCCTGCGCAAGTGCTATAGAAGTCGGTATAATATCTATCCTTACCAACAGCTCGTTCATATCTCCTTTTTTTACTTTATATTCTAAAAGTTTTTGTCTGAGCCATTGTTTGTCTTGAACGGTTGTAAATTTTTTACTTGTAATAAGTTTTAACTTTTTTCTATCAGCTTTTATTTTTTCATTTTCTGCTACAATTAATGGAAGAACGATTTTAATAAAAGTTTCCTTTTTTAGTCTTACACTTTGTAACTCATCTAAATCTTTTGGAAATTGAGTAAAATATATTGGTTTTACAAGTTTATCACTTCTTACTTGTCCTAAATCATAGTCTACATCTTTAAATAGACTTAAAACAGTTTCTGTTTTCAAATTAAGATCTGGTAAAATTACTTCAGCAACATTATTTTTTTTTGCTTTGAAATCAGGTTTTTTTTCTTTTTTTTTAACTTGGACTTTAGGTTTTTTTTCTTCTTTTTTAACTTGGACTTTAGGTTTTTTTTCTTTAACTTCTAATTCTTTTATTTCTACTTTTTTTACCTGCGTTGTACTATCAAAATTAGTAACTCCAGTGATTATTAATGTTGTTACTCCGACTAATGCAATAAAACTGATAATTACTGCTTTTGCATTTTTTGGATTAATTTGTTGGTTATAAATTCCATTAAATAGTTCAGTTAATAATTTAGCAAAAAATTTATAAAAAGTTTGACCTACTTTAGGAATAATATTTAAGAAGTTTAAACCTATTTTACCTAAATTATTCCATAAGTTCTTTAGGCTCCCACTAATTTTTCTTTGAGTGTCGTATTTAAAATTTTCAGTTTTTCTTAAAAATTTATTTTTAGCTTTAATTTGATTTTCTTTAAATTCATTAATATCGTTTTTAAATTTGTTAATGGGCTTAATTAAATTTTCCTTAACAAAGCTTGTCCTAAAGTCTTTTGGAATAACAATTTTATTTTTTTTCAAAATAAGCTCTAACTGACCTGAAGTTAGATTTTTTCTATTTTTAACATACTCTTGAATTTCTTTAACATTGTAGATGTAAGCTAACTCTAATAATTTATCTCTATAACTTAATTTTTTTTTCATAACTATATAGCTTCAACCGAGTTAACTTCCTTAACATAATGTTTTAAAAGATTTTGAACCCCTTGTTTTAAAGTCATTAAAGAGCTTGGGCAACCTGAGCAACTACCTTGCAGTTCAACCTTAACAATGCCGTCTTCAAAAGATTTAAATTTAATATCTCCTCCATCCCTTGCAACTGCTGGTCTTATTTTAGTATCTAAAACTTCAATTATTTTGTTAACAGTTTCGTCTTTATTATTAATACTTTTATCAGCATTTTTTTCATTCTTTAAAATGGGTTCGTTATTTTTGTCAAAGTAGTCATTTAAATGAGATATGACCATCGGCTTTAATTCATTCCAAGAGGCATCATCTGTTTTTTTTACAGATAAAAAATTTTTTGAAAGAAGAATAAGTTCAACACCTTCAAAGTTCAAAAGCTCTTTAATGAAAGGGTTTGATATTTTTTTAATTTTATTTTTTTGAAACTCTTCTGTACCAACTGCTGAAATTACCTTTTCAGATAAAAATTTTAAAGAATTTGGGTTAGGTGTTAGTTCAGTTTGTATCATGAAGAATTTATATTATATCAATCCTACTTTATCACGTATATTCTTAAGGTTCTCCTCAGCTATTATGCTCGCTTTTTCACTGCCTTTTTTCAAAATCCCTTTTAAATGGGATTTATCATCTAATAACTTTTGAATTTCCTTACCAACTGGAGTTATTTCTTCTATTAAAACTTCTGCTAACTTTTTTTTTAAAAAAGAGTATTCTTTTCCAGCCATTTCGTTCAAAACTTTTTCCAATTTATTTTTTGATAATTCAGAATAAATGGTTAGTAAATTTAATGCTTCGGATTTTTTTTCTAATAATTTTAAGTTATCAGGAATTGGCTCGGAATCAGATTTAGCCTTTTTAATTTTTTTATTTATTTCATCTGCATTATCTTTTAAATTAATTCTAGAATAATCAGACTCTTCAGATTTACTCATTTTCTTTGTTCCATCTCTTAAACTCATAACTCTTGAAATGTTTTTAGATATCAATGGCTCTGGCTGTGGGAAAAAGTTTTCACATTTAAAATCCTTATTAAATTTTTGGGCAATATCTCTAGATAACTCTAAATGTTGTTTTTGATCTGCTCCAACCGGAACATGTGTAGCTTTATAAAGAAGAATATCTGCTGCCATTAAATTTGGGTAAATATACAAACCCACGCTAGCTTTTTCTTTATCTGTTCCAGCTTTATCTTTAAATTGTGTCATTCTATTCAACCATCCTATTCTAGACACGCAATTTAGAATCCAAGCTAATTCTGAATGTCCGGATACTGCAGATTGATTAAAGATTATACTCTTGTTCGGATCAAGACCTGCTGCTAAGAAACTAGCTGTTGTCTCAAGAACATTATTCGTCAGCTCGCTAGGATTTTGAAAAACAGTAATAGCATGTAAATCAACCACGCAGTAAATACATTCCATTTCTTTTTGTAATAATACAAAATTTTTAAGTGCACCAAGATAATTACCTAAATGTAGATTGCCTGTGGGTTGAACTCCAGAAAATGCTAATTTTTTATCACTCATTTAATTTGTTTTATAATTTTTTATTTTTAATATTCCTAATAAGTAACAAGATAACAAATAAACAATTCCTACGAAACCTACAATTGATATTAAATAAATTGCTTTAAATTTATATGTGTAATCTAAATAACTCGCGTAATTATCTAATGTTAGAACTAAAATAAGAGACATTATTATTGTTGAGGCTAAAATTTTAATAAAGTTAGGTATTAATTCGATTTTCAGTAGTAGCGATTTTTTCTGATTTAACAAATAAATATACATTAAAACTCCGATCCAAGTAGCTATAGAAGTTGCGATAGGAATAATTATGAATCCGTAACTTGAGAACAAGCTAACGCTTATAGAAACATTTATTATAACCATTCCTATTGAAATATAAAAAGGATTATTTGTATCATCTCTAGCAAAAAAAAAGTTTGATAATACTTTGACTAACGCAAATGCAGGCACACCATATCCAAAATATTTTAAAGCATTTGCTGTCAACTTGACGTCTTCTTTAGAAAAAGATCCATATCCAAATAAAGCATTGACTATTTCTTCTGAGGCCAAAATTAAACCCAAACTTGCTGGTATTGATAGTAGTAAAGAAAGTTCAAAAGATTTATTTTGAATATTTGATAGTTTTTTCATATTCTTGTTTTTAAATGCTTTTGAAAGCACTGGTAGAGAAACTGTTCCTACTGCTATACCAGCTATCGCTAGATTGATTTGATAAATTCGATCTGCATAATATAGATACGATACAGCACCTGATTCGAAAGAAGCAATAATCGTTCCAATTAAAATATTTATCTGAGTAACCCCTGAAGATAAAATGCTAGGTAAAAGTTTTTTAAAAAAAAATTTAACTTTAGCACTTACTTTTAATTGAAATACTAGGCTTGGTTTATAAAATTTTAAAGTTACATAAAATAGAAATAATAACTGAAGTATTCCAGCTAAAGTAACCCCGTAAGATAATTGTTTAGCAAAATTAAAGTTTAGATAATAAGAAATAACTAAGCTTATAATCAAAACAATATTTAAAATAATTGGTGCGGCTGCAGCTGCGGCAAATTTATTATTAGAATTTAAAATACCAGAAAAGAAAGATGACAAACTTACAAATAATAAAAAAGGGAAAGTTATTCTTGTAAGTTCTACTGCAAGATTGTATTTAATATCGTTTTCAATAAATCCAGGTGCAATTACATAAACTAAATATGGGGTAAAAATTTCTACTACCGTAACTGTAAATATTAAAATTAATATGAGTAAACCTAAAATATCATCGGCAAACTTTTTTCCTTTTTTCTTACTCTGTATCTTTACTTCAGTATAGCTTGGTATGAATGCTGCGTTAAAAGTTCCTTCTGCAAATAGTCTTCTAAACGTATTAGGCAATCTAAAAGCTACAAAGAAGGCATCTGCAAAAATTGATGTACCTAAAAAGAAAGCAATTAAAATATCTCTCAGATAACCTAAAACTCTACTGATTAAAGTAAAAAAACTAAATGTTGAAGCTGAAGAAAGAAGGTTCATATATATTCTTAATTACGCCATAAATTTTTAGTGAATTATCATTTTTTATATTACATACTCAATTAATTAAATGCCAAAAAAAACAGAAAT
>MDSY01098148.1_pt1 | contig 11796 bp, 12 predicted proteins | sample 811131 | NCBI WGS metagenome assembly MDSY01 (sample SAMN05326643, study PRJNA326480) | marine metagenome | isolation source: seawater | place: Atlantic Ocean: South West | collected 2010
AAATCAGGGACAAGTTTATGAAGTGTACGCCCGCAATATTTATCAAAGCGACTTATATGGCTTTGTGGAAGTAGAAGATTATTCCTTTGGCAACCGCTCCTCGCTGCTAATTGACCCCAGTGAGGAAAGATTGCGCAGTGAGTTTGAAGGCGTGCAAAGATCCTTTATTCCGATGCACTCTATCGTGCGGATTGACGAAGTAGAGAAAGAGGGCATAGCCAAAATTACTGACACTAAAGGTGGCACAGTAACGCCGTTCCCGATGCCACTGCCTTCGGATAAGTAGGCGCGTGCCCGAGCGCAATCCCTACCGAGAAGTTCAAATGTCTATTCGATCTCAGACAACAATGGGAAGGAACTCAAAACACTAGGTGTGCCAACGGGCTCGAGGCGTTCCACAAGACTCGGGTTCAAATCAGACAAAGTTGCTGCTCCCGCTAATGCCATGGTTATGCGGATCTCTTGCTCCAAAATTGTCAGCCCACGAACCAATGCATCTTTGCCACCGGCGGCCATACACAAGCCTTCAAACCGGCCCATGCCAACGATGTCTGCACCCAAACATAAACCTTTGACAACATCCGCCCCGCGCATAAATCCTCCATCAACTATAAGCGGCACTCTACCCTGAACGGCTGCGACCACTTCTGGCAAAGAATCAATACAGGCCCGGGAGTGGTCTAACTGGCGACCGCCATGATTAGACACATAGACCACATCGACCCCTGCCTCCACACAGCGTTTGGCGTCTTCGGCAACCACTACCCCTTTGACCATCAGGGGAAGGTCGAACTTCTCCTTGATGTGCGCCACAGTGTCCCAAGACATACTAGACTGGTAATTGAAGTCGCCGGCTGGACTGACTGAGCGCCCCGACATGGGCGTGTATTGCTTCAGTATGTCGCGCTCGCGGCGAGAATAAACTTGGGTGTCTGCGGTTAAACAAAAACCCGTATAGCCCGCTGTTATCGAGCGCTCAATTTGCTCGTCCATCCAAGCTTCATCACCGGTTAAATAAAGTTGGTAAATGCGCGGCCCAGGCACCTCGCAAGCAACCATCTCAAAATCTGGTGCACAGGCTGAGCTCAAAATTTGCAGAATGCCGAATTCCTGCGCTGCCTGAGCAACCTCAGTGCCCCCACCGGGCGAGAACGCTTGCACTGAGCCAATGGGTGGTAAAATGACGGGGATGCGCATTTTGCTACCCAACAACTGGGTGGAAATTTGCACGTCGCTGACATCATTCAAAATGCGCGGTCGAAATGCCCAAGATTCCACCGCGCCACGGTTACGCCTAAGGCTAGTCTCCGTATCTGCGGCCCCAACCAAATAGTCCCAATCGCCTTGGCTCAAATTTTCCCGGGCTAATTTTACTACCTCGGTCAAACTTCGAATTTTAGACATTTCTCTCTCCCACGAATCTAAAGTGCGAATCCTTCACGTGACAGGTTAAACTATCCACTTTGAAAGCATCAAGGAACTTCCATGACGGGTATTGTCATTATCGGCGCGGGACACGCAGCCGGCCAAGCCGCAGCTAGCCTTCGCCAAGCAAAATTTGAAGGCCCCATCACCATTATCGGTGACGAAGCACACGTGCCTTATCAGCGCCCACCACTCTCGAAACAATATCTAGCGGGCACTCAACTCGCTGACAAAGTTTACCTGCGTGCAGAGAAATTTTACGCGGACAAAGATATACAGCTCATGCTGGATACTCGAGCCACCCAAATCGACCCCAGTACAAAGACCATTAACTTAGACAATGGCGAAACCATTGCTTACGAAAAACTCCTCATCAGCACAGGCTCGCGCCCGCGTAAATTAAGCATTGAGGGCAGCGACCTATCGGGTATCCACTACCTACGTACAATGGATGATGTAGATGGCATTCGCGCAGACGTTAAGCCTGGCGCCAATCTGGTCATTGTCGGCGGCGGCTACATTGGCCTAGAAGTAGCAGCAGTTGGCATAGAACTGGGCATGAATGTCCACGTGCTAGAAATGGAAGAACGCATTTTACAGCGCGTCACCACACCTGAGATGTCGGCCTACTACCACAAACTGCACACTGATCGCGGCGTACACATACACACCCAAACCGGGGTCACCGGTTTCTCCGGCAACGATAGCGTAGAAAAAGTGTTATGTGGCGACGAAAACTTTGATGCAGACATCGTTATTGTAGGCATTGGTATCATCCCAAATATTGAGATCGCTGAAGAGGCAGGCATTCACTGTGACAACGGCATTGTGGTAGATGACCACTGCCGCACATCGGACCCAGATATCTATGCCGCGGGTGACTGCACCAATCACCCTAACCCGCTGATGAATAAGCGCCTGCGGTTGGAGTCTGTACCCAACGCAATGGATCAAGCGCGGGTAAGTACCGCCAACATGCTTGGCGATGACAAAGTCTACGCAGCTATTCCTTGGTTCTGGTCAGATCAATACGAACTTAAACTACAGATGGTCGGCTTTTCAGCGGACGGCGACAGCCAAGTGTTGCGCGGCGACATGGACACCCATCAATTTGCAATATTCTACTTAAAGGAAGGCAAAGTAGTTGCAGCGGATGCGGTTAATAGCCCGAAAGAATTTATGCTATGCAAGCAAATGATAGGTAAATCCGCTGACCCAGCCCAATTAGCAAACCCAGAAACCGACCTGAAATCGCTGCTAGCCTAACAGACAGAAAGCTGACGAGCGCGCAGCAGGCAATCAAAGAAAAAAGAAAAAAAGGAGCAAGTAGCTCGCTTTTTTATTACTCGTTATTAATAAACTAAGCGGCCTGCCTGTCTACAGACTTAAAGCCCAAGCACCTGCTTTGCGATAATGTTATGCTGGATTTCAGATGAGCCACCTGCAATAGTATAGCCTCGATGATGGAAGCTCCCTGAGGCCACGTATTCAGCCCACGCCGGCACTACTGGACCTTCTTCCGAGTGACTGGAGTCTTTTGGCAAGACTAAATAATCCACCATGCGGAACAACAACTCATCCTGAGCTTGAACCAATTCACTGCCCTTGAGCTTCAACATACTTGGCTCAGCACCAACTTGAGCGCCAGCGTCCGCCTCAGTCAAAATCCGTAAACTGGTCATTTCCAGCGCCCGCAGCCGAATTTCTAGCCGACTAATTTCATCCTGCACGTCGCTGGACAGATCGATACCGCGATCTGTTTGCGCGGCCAACACATCACGCACATTGCCGAGAATGCGCTTATTTTCCGCCACACGAGAAACCAACATGCGTTCGTCTCCGAGCAAACTTTTTGCCACGGTCCAACCGCGGTCTTCCTCGCCTAAACGCTGACTCACTGGCACACGCACGCCGTCAAAAAACACCTGATTCCATAGGCGCTTGCCATTAAATGCGAACAGGGGTTCCACGCTCACGCCAACGGAAGAAAGATCAAACAGCACAAAGCTAATCCCTTTTTGTTGTTGCACATCGTGATTAGTGCGCACCAAGCAGAAGATCCAATCCGCCATTTCAGCACCGGAAGTCCATATTTTTGAACCGGTAACCAGATAGTCGTCGCCATCTTTATCCGCCCGCGTACGCACACTAGCCAAATCAGAACCTGCCTGAGGCTCCGAATAGCCTTGGCAAAACCATAATTCTGCGTTGCGAATTTTCGGCAACCAGTCGGCTTTTTGCTCAGCATTACCATATTTGATAATGGCTGGCCCTACCATATTGAAACTAAAACCAGACAATTGCGGCGCATGATGAGCACGGCAGGCCACATCAAAGATATGACGCTGGACGAGATTCCAACCGGTACCACCATGCTCCACAGGCCAACTGGGCGCAACCCAGCCACGAGCATTTAGAATTTTAGTCCATTCGCCTAATTCCTGTTTCGACACACTGGCGCCAAAGCGGACTTTATCAGCTACTGACTTAGATAAATTCTCACGCAAAAATTCTTCAACTTCTGCCTTAAACGCATCTTGCTCTAGCGTTAAATCAAAACGCATCCTGCCTCCCCAAATTTTCCCTACTTGAGATATTACCCCTAATCGACGCTAAATCTACCACCCGCCTTTATCCCAGGCTATCCGAAAGTGACCTTTACATAACCTAGACACATAAAATTTTTTCTGTATCAAGAAAAGCGAAATCTTCAAACCAGTGTTAAACTTGAGACATGCCAAACACCACAATAGAAATCAGTAAAGAATATCTGCATTTTGCCGCAGCACACTTCACCTTGTTCAGCGCGACTGAGCGAGAGAATCTGCACGGGCACAACTTTCAAGTGACCTTAGATGCAGATGCGCCCATGCAGGACGATGGCCTCACTTTCGACTACAACATTTTGAAGAAAGCCGTTAAAAAATTATGCGACGATCTAGATGAGCAAGTGCTAATGCCCACGCGCTCTCCGTATTTGGAAATAGACAAACAAGAAGACTATACCTATGCCGTTTTCAATGGAGAACGTATCCCATTTTTAAAACGAGATATCACTCTTTTACCTATTCGTAATATTACTGTAGAGGAACTGGCTCAGTACTTACTCGCAAAGCTGCTTGAGCGCGAAGACATCCGAGCTTTGTCAATAGATCACATGCTATTACGCTGCGCCTCCGGTGAAGGCCAATGGGCCAGTGCCAAGTGGAGTCCATGCGAGTAACAAGCTTGTAAAGTGCCAACTACACTCGACCAAGTTTAGATCTAACTCGTGGAAACCTTATGAAAAATTTAGTCATCACCGGCGCGAGCTCCGGCATCGGCCAAGCCACAGCATCGTTGTTTAACACGGCGGGTTATAACGTTATAAATTTGTCTAGGAGACCTTGCCCAGACGCTGAGATCACCAGCATTACTTGTGACCTGTCGCAGCCAAACTTCAGCCAAGAAATCGCAGCGCAGCTCAAAGAGTTATTAGGTGGAACCAGAGAAACTGTAATGATTCATAACGCCGCTCTCCTGGCAAATGACAGTGTTAGCACAACGGATTCAAATGAGTTCCGACGAATATTGGAAATCAATTTAGTCGCCCCTAACAGCCTCAACCAGATGTTGATCCCCCTAATGGGCAAGGGTTCGAGTATTCTTTACGTTGGCTCTACTCTGGGTGAGAAAGCGGTACCCAACAGCTTTAGCTATGTGACTAGCAAACATGCCTGCATAGGCATGATGCGCTCCACATGCCAAGACCTAGCAGGTACTGGCATTCATACTGCTTGCGTTAACCCCGGCTTCACGGACACTGAAATGCTACGCGCCCATGTACCCGCAGATGTGATGCCACAAATTGCAGCAATGAGCGCATTCGAGCGATTAATTCGACCCAAAGAAATCGCGCAGACGTTGTTGTTTGCGGCGCAAAGCCCAGTTCTAAACGGCGCAGTAATCAATGCAAACTTGGGGCAAGTGGAGCGCTAGATACGCTCTGCCTATCTATGTCTTTTTTCCAATGAGTTTTCAAAAAGACTATTATGAAATCTCTTGAGTAAAACGCAGTCCCAGGCTCAGTCAATACGCAGACCCTTCCCCATATTCACCACACCATCAGTGGCATAACCAAGAGATACATAAAAGGCTAAAACAGCGACGTTTGCACAGCGCACCCGTAGATTGATCTTCGAGTAGCCTAAACCATCTAAAACCTGCTCCGCAGCAGGCATCGTCAACCGGCCGTAAGGCTTGCAACGATGATTGGGATTTACTGCCTGGTGATTGATCCAACCGCGACGGCCCTCGTAACCCATTATTTCACTGGCAATCACCTCACCTTAAAGCTCGCCGAGTAATGTCAGATCTGGGTTAGCGGCCAGCTTTCGTTCAATGTCTTTGTACGAATCATTCACAGCAGTGGTTAAATCCCAGCAAGGCGCGATTACTTGATCAAGATCCGATGCTTAGTGAAGTCGTACTTTCATAGCGGGACCACTAGAACCTAAATAAGTTATCAATTACAGCCGAGAGCATTGCCGAAGCAACTCAATTCCAATAAACATTTACTTCTTATGAATCTGACGCTTCTTCGTTCGGTTTTAGCCCAAGATAAGGTCGCAGATATGCCACCGCCATGTACAACGGTCCCGTGTCTATTGCCGCGATCAATAGCTTAAAAACATAGCCTGAAGCGATGTACACCATAAGCTGTGGCCATATTGGCAAAGTTGCATTAATGGGTAACGCGTTTGCATAGAAGTGAGTGACCAAAATCACCGCAGTTGTGTCGACAATTTGGCTGACCATTGTGGAAGCATTATTTCGCAACCAAAGATGCTTGCCGTTAGTTACACGTTTCCAAAAGTGGAACAATTTCACATCACAAAACTGCGCTGCTAAATAGGCTATCATTGATGCCGCAACAGCGCCAAAGGCCAGTTCGCGAACTTCAAAAAATACTGGTTCTCGTCCTGCCTCGTCCACTAGTACCTGACCCGTCACTGGGTCCATACCACTGCCAGGCAAAATACCGCCCAGCCAGAGCAAAAAGACTACCCAAACATTCAGCAGCAAACCTACCCAAACCATATCTTGGGCTTTCTTTTCACCGTATAACTCACTGATTAAGTCTGTACAAAGAAAGGTTATTGGATAGGGCAATACGCCTACCGCAACAAACATGGGAATTTCGAAACCGAAAATATTGAAGGACAAATCTAAAAATCGGCTGATACCAAGCACGTTAAGCAGCGCCAAAGTGCCCAAAAACACACCGGATAGAATTAGGAAAACGCGTTGTCTGCGTCTTTGATAATCTATCGAAGTATCACTCGATCTATCCATCATAGCCCAGCCTATCTGTCCTTTTTTCGCTAATACCACTCAGCGCAGGTTAGCATCCTAACGAGGCGTTACTAACCATTCTTGGTTAACACAGTTGTCCAAACGACCACCGCTGAGATATTTTACAATCAATTCACCACCCTTATAACGCATGTCATATACGCTTTCTGGGGTGAAGAATGCTGAGTGAGGCGTAAGCAACAAACGATGATCTATCCACTCTTCATCCGCGGCCCAAGCTTTAATCAAAGGGTGATCCGGGTTCGCAGGCTCCTCTGGCAAAACGTCTAAGCCACACGCTTGAATCTTATCTGCCTTCATGGCTTTGTACAGCCCATCAAGGTCTATGATCGGACCACGAGCAGTATTGATTAAAATCAATCCCGGTTTAGAGTGCGATAACACATCAAAATTAATCAGCTTTTCAGTGCTCTCGGAGAGCGGCGCGTGCAAACTAACAACATCCGCCTGTGCGAAAAGTTCTTCCAACGTATGGACGCGACGAATACCAATAGACAACTCCGCCCCGTTTTCGCGGTTGGGATCATACATTACCACATCCATACCAAACGCTTTTGCACGCAGCGCAGCCGCTGTACCAATACGCCCCAAGCCAACCACGCCAAACACACATGCCGACAGGCGCTTACCAAAAGGGCTCAACGCAGGACGCCAGAGGCCTTTAGGATCTTGCTTTAACTCGCGGGTGTGGAAGGTGATGCCCTTCATCAGTGACAACATCAGCGCCATGGCATGGTCCGCTACTTCTTGAGTACCGTAATCAGGCACATTGCAAACAGGAATACCCATTTGAGCCCAGGCCTTGCTGTCTATGTTGTCGAACCCGACTTTAGGTGTGGCAAAAATTCTGCACTTGGTCATTTTTTCGCGGTATTCAGCGGGAATATCATTAACGCTGACCACGGCGTCGCAGTTCGCCCACTGCTCATCAGTGACATCGATATAGCGCTCGGAAAACTCTGCCGTATGTTCGCCAACGCTAGATTCTTCAATTGCACGTCCATCAGGCCAGCGCATTGCAGGCCAAAGTATTCTAAAAGTCATAATTCCTTTCCCACAACAAGATAACTAGAGCTAATGATATTACAGACCACCCAGTGTTTCTGCTAGTAACGCAACGCTGCCCCGCAGTTCAACTTCTTCAAGGCCAGCCACTCTTATCCGCGTTGCTATAAGGTGAGTCATACCCAAGCGCTGCCTGTACTCATCAACTCGCTCGCGCACATAGCTTGGCTCGCCAATAATCGTCCAATCATCCAATGTCTCGCCCTCCCCCAGCCTGCTATTTTCGCTCTGTTCAAGCATAAGCTGACGCAATTTTTCTATTTGCCTAACCTCCTTGCTCACAAACACCGTGCGCATTAGCGGCACGTCACTGGGTTTAGCAACGCCCTCTTCCTCTGCTGCGAATCGATGTTGGGCATAGTTTTGCTCTAGAGTGGACATGCTTTCCATAGGCGAAGACAAGTAAGGTAAACCCAGTCTACCGGCTTGAGCTAAGGCTTTGGGACCAAAAGCTGCCACCCAAATAGGTGGATGAGGTTGCTGAATGGGTCTCGGATGTACCTCAACGGCATTATCCGGATTCTCATCTAGGGTGATGGCTTCCCCCATCCAAGCCCGCTTCATTAGGTCTAATGTCCAAGCGAATATTTTACGCTTTTGCGCGACAGGCACATGGTAAGCACGCAGCATTTCAGGGGCGTAACCTCGGCCAACGCCGAGCATTAAGCGGCCACCACTCAGCCGATCTAGTACCACAACCTGTTCGGCGGCCTGTAAGGGATTACGCAGGGTCAAAAGAAAGGAGGTTGTACCAAGACGAATACTTTGAGTGGCACCGGCAATACTAGCGAGCAGCATTAAAGGGTCTGGAATCGCTTGCGGACCAAAATGATTCTCGGGCACCCAAATAGACTGATAGCCCTGAGCTTCAGCAAATTGTGCCTGGTCGCACAAACTTGCCGCCGACATATCATGAAAGTTCCAGGGCGTAAGCCCCAGATGAAGAGGAGTAAGCCCTGAATCAGGCGATGCCTGCCCATGCTCGGGAGAACTTGCAGTGCCCTCAACCGAGTTTTGCTCTTTAGGTTTATCCACCAACTTAGTGTCTCTGCTTTATGGAGATTTTAAAGGGCTTATATGTACGCGCTAATGTCCATTTTTTTAACCGCCCAGACCTATATTATTGCCCTTTTATTTTACTTCTTGTTTAGTCAAGTACTTCTAAATTCAGCTCTTATCTATTCCAGCTCTTTTTGCCCAAGCCCATTTATATTTAACATTCTTCGCCTACCGTGACTTTACGTCGCGCTTACTGGCGCGCTTGCTCTTGGTATTGCATCAAAAACATCGCCTGAATTGTGGCTCGCACTGCAATCAGATGCTGGATCTGGGCAAAATCTTGATAAAGCGGGTCATCTTTGAGCAGCAAGCATTGCTCACCGTCACCACAGGTAAATTCCGCACGCACACCAAAGTTATTGCCTGCAGTACCATAAGTACCGAACTCTTCTTTGTTTTTAGCTGGCTGCCAATAAGAAGCCCAAGTTGTTGGGAAACCATCAATATTCTTTTCGACGTTTCTTAAAGTTTCAACCGCAGTGCGCCGCACCAATGTGTTCATGGCTGTGGCTATGTCGGCTTTATCCAAAAGGTAATTTGGCTCCAAATCAGCGCAGTAGTTGCCCAATGCTTTTTGCAGGCCGCGCACATCCACTGGGAATTTGTCAAACCGGTCAGAAAAGGAGAAGCGCCACCACCGACCAGTAAATACCGGAACCACTTTGGCAGGAGAAGTCACATCTTGCACATAGCTGAGAATACGCCCAAAAATGCTTAAGCGTTGTTGCCGCTGATCTGATTCCGACAACTCTTTAAGCAGAACGTTTAAGTGAGTGTCAAAACGCGTGTCAATCATCCCAAGCACAGGTTTCACTTCATCACCCATAGGATTGTAATAATTCCATCTAAACATGCGCACAAAAACATTGCTCCCAGCCTGAGCAACATTAGCTTTAACTATATAGCGCGTATCTAAGGCACTGAGTCGCTCATCTGGCGCAAGATCAGGCAGGGACTCGCAGCGACTCATTTGTTTGGCCGCCATAAATGTTATTTGCTGGTGAACATCACCCTCGTAGGCAAACGCAACAGGCACAAATGGGCCTAAGTTAAACGCCGTAAAAAGGAGGAATTTCTTCCAGAATATGGACCTGTTCATCGGTTTCCAGTTGTTCCAGTAATTGCTGAATAGTTTGCCCTGTTCCAGGCCATTGAGTATTAGGAATGAGCTCACACGCAGGCTGCAACACAAACAGCCGGTCAATGGCACGAGGGTGCGGCAAGGTAAACTCTTCACTGTTGCGCACTTCTTCGTGAAATAGCAGCAAGTCTAAGTCCAACTCCCTAGGAGCATTGCGCATATATTTTTTGCGACGACCAAAGTCATGCTCTATTGCCTTTAGCGCACTGAGCAAAGCCTCTGGCGTAAGGCCATCCTTGGGTTCAAAAACTACCGCGCAGTTAATGAAATCGCCAGATTCGGGCGGGCAATTTACCGGCGAAGTACGCAATAATCGTGCACTTTTCAAAGTAGCAGTCTGCGCAAAATCCTGCAGCGCCTCAATAGCAGCTACAACTGTGTCCGTTGAATCACCCTGATTTGAACCCAGACCGATCAAAACCATTGCAAGCACCCTAAGTTGTTCTTTTTATTAGGTAGTGTGTCGAGACCTAAAGTCATATTGCAGACTCAACTGTCATACTACCACCCCAAGCGCGCCGGTCGCAGAGGGATTTGTTTAAAACACATCAAATATTTGGCCACCCTCCAATTACCAATCCAGCGCCGCATCTCAGCGAGCTATAGCAATCCTTTGGTTGCTTTGGCAACATGTAGAACAGATATTTTAGAAATCGCGGGGACAGATCATGAAGGCAGCAGTACTAAGAGAAATCAATAAACCTTTAGAAATTGAAGAAGTTCAATATGGCAACCCAGCGCCGCGAGAAGTGCTGATACGCACGATAGCCGCCGGTGTCTGCCACTCTGACCTGCACTTTCAAAACGGTTCCTACCCCTATCAACTGCCAGCAATTCTGGGTCATGAATCTGCTGGCATTGTAGAAGCGGTTGGCTCAGACGTGACCTACGTAAAAAAAGGCGACCATGTTATTACTTGTCTCTCGGCATTTTGTGGCCACTGCGAGCCGTGTATTACAGGACGCATGTCTTTATGTGCAGAACCTGAGCTACAACGCGACGAGGATGGACCAAGCCGCTTAGCGAAAAACGACGAAAAGATTTCTCAATTCCTAAACCTATCTTCCTTCGCAGAATATATGTTGGTGCACGAACACACAGTGGCAAAAATACGCGACGACATGCCCATGGATATTGCAGCTCTAATTGGCTGTGGCGTAACCACAGGCGTGGGCGCGGTTATTCACACTGCCAAAGTAGAGCCGGGTAGCACCGTTGCGGTTATAGGTTGTGGTGGCGTTGGGTTGTCAGCCATCAATGGCGCGGCTCTTGCTGGGGCAGCGCGCATCATCGCCATCGATATGGTGGCTAGTAAGTTAGAATTGGCGCGCAAGTTCGGGGCTACCGACGTCATCAATGCCGCTGAAGTAGACCCAGTGGAAGCGGTTCGGGAAATGACTAAGGGCGGCGTTCACTATTCTTTTGAAGCCATCGGATTGGCAAAGACGGCACAGCAATCTTTCAAAATGCTCGGCATGGGCGGCACCGCTACAATCATCGGCATGATTCCGGTTGGCACTATGGTTGAACTACACGGACCAGAGTTCCTGATGGAGAGAAAGATGCAGGGCTCCAACATGGGGTCAAATAGATTCCGAGTAGATATGCCTAGATTTGTCGACTTGTATTTACAAGGTCGCCTACATTTGGACGAATTGATCTCGCGCAGAATTAAACTAGAAGATGTTAACGATGGCCTTGCAGCATTAGAAACAGGGGAAGTTGCCCGTAGCGTTATTATGTTCGACTAG
>MDSY01021361.1_pt1 | contig 11795 bp, 10 predicted proteins | sample 811131 | NCBI WGS metagenome assembly MDSY01 (sample SAMN05326643, study PRJNA326480) | marine metagenome | isolation source: seawater | place: Atlantic Ocean: South West | collected 2010
AGCCATTCGCAGTTTCACAGTATAACGCTTATACTTAGACATGCATGGCTTAATCTTTGAGACAAGCATATGACTACTGGCAGGATCAACCAGGTATCTATCCTTTCGAACGCATTCTGATCAGTTTAGCGAGCCAAACTGACCAAACTACGCTCACCCTGCCCTCCCGGGCGCGAGTGAATGATTGGATTTTAGTTTTGGGTGCCCCACAGCGGCTCGAGCCTCCCGGCTCGAAACCATCGCGGTTAACAGCACCGTTCCCGAAGCCCTACAGTGAGGTCCTCCCGGGTTCAACCAACGCTCCTGAAGCAGACGCCCTGTATTACTTAAAATAAGAACCGCTTCACGCAGGCTGACCCATCACGCGAGCCGCTCGCCACCGAGTTCGGAGTGTAAACTCGCATACTCAGGTTTCGAGGGTTCTCGCATCGAGTCGTTTATACGTGTAACCATCGGTTATTCGTACAAGCTCCTCCTCCGCGCTCGTCTCTAGTGAAACTAAAGAGAGCCGCCAAGCCCGAAAGCCGCGTTGCTGAACTTACCCGGGGCGTTCGAGCTCACGACCGATGAAACCATCAGTCGCGAGCCTCGCCGCGCCGAGTCATTCTGCCACTCATCCGCCTACTCAGCCCGATGAACCGGTCAATGACTGGTCCGGGTACCGAGGCCCGTGGGTTTACTACCCGAGGGCTTTTCAGCAGGTCATGATGGAGTTTGTTACAACCCCTTCATGAGGGGGCTCGGGGTGCACTAGGCGTGCGGCTGGGCTGCAAGTGTCACAGAAATTGTTTATTCCATATAAATTTCTTAGAATTTCGTCATGTCCAAGAAAACCGGTATGTAAAACATACCACAAACCTCATAGGGATGAGGTTTCCTTGGATCGCACAACACGCGAGCAGTTACATTCTTCCATCGCCCCCATCCCATACCTGACGGCGTTTCAGTCAGGTTTCGCAAGCGACTAAAAGAATTTTTTTCTTACACCGCCCGATGCTTTCGAAGCCCACTTTGATAATACGCACGAAGGGGCGCGCGCAGGTTCACTATGTTTCGTCGAGTCGCGAAGCAACTCGCCGCGGCATCCGTGGCCGCCCGGCCCGGTGGTACGGCGGCGCCTCGGACGTTCACGAGCTCATCCGCGCGCGCCACCACGGTTTTGTGCGTGCGCAAAGATGGTGACGTCGTGCTCATGGCGGACGGGCAAGTCACGCTGGGAAGCCAAGTGGTGAAGCCGAACGTGAAGAAAGTGCGAAGGTTACAAGCCGGGGTGATCGGGGGTTTCGCGGGCGCCACCGCGGATGCGTTCACGTTGTTCGAGCGTCTTGAGATGAAACTCGAGGAACACCCAGGGCAACTCACACGCGCGGCGGTGGAACTCGCGAAAGCGTGGCGTAACGACAAATATCTGCGAAGGCTGGAAGCCACCATGGTCGTGGCGGATGCGGAACATATTTTCCAAATAACAGGAGGAGGCGATGTGATTGAACCTCACGAGGGAATCATTGGAATCGGTAGTGGTGGCCCGTTTGCCACCGCCGCGGCTCGTGCGTTGATGGACGTCCCCGGGATGACCGCTGGCGATATCTGCCACAAAGCCATGACAATCGCCGCGGATACGTGCGTGTACACTAACCACAACTTCGTGACCGAAACCATAACGCCGGGGGACGAAAAGAACGCAGATGGAGACGCCGCCGCTTCCAAGGACACCGATGTGAAGGAAAAGAAAAAGGAGAAGAAGTAGATGTAACGTCGTATTTTGATTTTTTGTAGTAGACTGCATCGTTTATACCTAAAGCTACGCGTTGTTTTCCTGAGAGATTTAACGCCAGAAATCGTCGTTGCCTTCATCCGTGTTGATCAGCATCTTTGTCTCTACTTCATCGGCTTCGAAAACCGAAGGCCCTGTGATGGGTGGCAAACAGTCGTCGTATGGGTCATCTTCCTTATCACTGGATTCAACTTGTTTTCCTTTTTTACGTCGTTTCACGCCTTCGTCTTCGTCCACCCACGCCAAAGGGTTCGATCCCCATTCTTTTCGCTTCGCCTTGGCTTCACCCGGCGTCGCCGCTTTCGTTTTCGGCTTTCTACTCGCGCTCGGTGCGGCGTCATCCGATGTCCACGGTCGCGAGTTTTTCGCCGCTTTCCTCGCGCGGCGTTTCGCCTCGAAACGCTCACGTCGCGCATCACGTCGCTCAGCCTTCAAACGACGCTCGCGCGTCGCCGGGTCCTCCTCCGCGGACGGCGGCGAAGGCGACCAAGGGACAACCAGTTTCTTCGCGACTTTAGGCCCGTCGCGAGGATCGATGTCATCTTGCGAATCTGATTTATCATCGTCGTCTTCCTCATCACTGCTGTCATCGTCATCCTCTGAATCGACATCTTCCTCCTCGGCATCGTCATCGTCCTGCGCCGCGCTCTTCGGTTTCGGTTGCTTTTCCTCCGCCTCGACTCCCTTAGCCGCGGCGCCGCCGCCGGCGAGTCGGCGCAGCCTGTCTTGGTCGCCGCCCGCCTCCGCGGCGGCCATCGCGGTGTTGACGCTGACCGCATCGCGCTCCAAGCCTTCGTCAGGCATCACGTCAAACAGTTCCAGGGCACGTTCCCAGTCACCACCACGCATGCACGCCCCCATGGCGACGTTGTACGTGATGGTGGACCTTTCATGGCCCAGCCCGGGCATGTCGTCGAAAAGTTCCAAAGCCCTTTCCCACGCCCCACCCTTGGAACACGCGCTCATCGTAGCGTTGTACACGATGGTGTTGGTCTCCACACCTTGGTCACGCATCGCGTCGAAGATCTCCACGCACTTCTCCCACTCGCCGCTTTTGCGGCAGCGCGTGGAGAACATGGTGAACGCTCGCGGGTCACGCCGGATGGGCGCCTCTTTGTCGTTAAGCGCGTCGCGAATCACCGCCGCCACGCCCCCAGCGGGGGCGTTTAGGATAGCCTGCGCAACTTCGTACACACGACCCCCGGGAGCTTTGCCCCGGGTCGGCATGTACGACTTCTTCACGCCTTTATTTTGCATCTTCATCGCGGCGGACGCCAAGGGTCTCGCGCGAACGTTCTCTGGGAAGGCGCTCGCCGCCGCTGGGAAAACAAGGAAGAAAGTTCGAGTGCCGTCAAAATCCGCGGACCGCGGGGTCCCTTCTCCAGTCGAAGGGGCCCCATGCTGCGGGTGCTGGTCTTCGCCCTCGCGGCGCTTGGCGTGGCCGACGCGGGGCGTCCACTCGGCGGCAGCCCCACGCCCGCCCCGACGAGTCCTCCTACCGTGTTGGGACTATGCGACTGCGAGTTGCAGGCGTACGGAGGGTACGTAGCATGACAAAACAAGTTCGAAAGCGGAAGACGTGTCATGTCAGATTCATGCCACCGAGAAGGCCCCCGGGGGCGAGCATTTCCGTCCGGGGACCTTGTGCGACGCGTTGTTTTCCCTCTGAGTCGATAGTCAAGACAAACTAACCCTCCCCCGTCCCCGCCTCCTCGCCCCCCCGACCCAACCACCACACCCCCGCAGGGCTCTGAACGAAATGCACGACGCGTTGGCTTGTAAGAAACAAGGCTTTTTCGTCGCGGGCTTTGAAACGCCGGGCCAGTACCGCGTGCTTCACGACGAATACATACCGTTGTCGCGTGCGATTTGCTGTCGTCCGTGTATCACGAAAGGTGACATCGCCGCGGTCGCTGGGAACAAAAACTTAAGCGCGAACGACGTCGTCGCCGTGTCCGTGGACTGCCGCGGGTCCATCGCGGGACCCCCGAGCGGGTTGCCACACGCGCGGTCTGATTCCGGCGTCGCCGCGGATGGCCCGACCTGTCCCGGTGACACGTTTCTTCAAGGGTTCGCCAAGGATATTGCCGCGAACCCCACCGCCTCCAACGCTGAGAAGTACTTCTACCCTACCGGAAACGCGCAGTGTTGCGCGCCGCGGTTGTTGTTACGGGACGGGACTGAAATTCAAACCGAGCGGTGCGAGTGCACGCGTCAAACGTCGCAGTACTCCGTGGGGTGCGGAGCAGCAAACACCCCTGAGTCCGCGGAACAGGCGAGTGCGCTTATTTACGCATTTGACAACGAAGTCAGCGCCATGTCAACCGGTGGAAGTGTGGTGCAGGTCCCCGTCACGCCGCTGTCGTGTTGCAAGGTTTGTGTATCGCCAAATGCCGAGCCCGTTACCGAGACGTGCGAGTCGCTTGATTTTTGCAACGGAAGAGGCGCGTGCGGCGCAGACGGGCACTGCACTTGTGACAAAGGATGGGCAGGTGACGCGTGTGAAACGTCAGTGGCTGGTGGGGGGGACGACAAGACGCCGTTTTCGTTCAGCGCTGCGATGAAGATCGCCGCAGGGTTCGTGGTTTGGGGGTTTTCTGTGGTTTCCGATTGCCCGGTTTTTCGGGTGGGACCGCTCGCGAAGGCGCAGGGCGGGTGATGATTTGCAGGAAGAGCTCCTAGGAGGAGACACGGGTGGGGACCGCGTTACTGACTGGGAATTCGAGGCGAGTGACCTATCAACTTCCGACGAAGAGGAGGGAGAGGAGGAAGAGGGGGACGCCGCGGAGACGGCGTCGGCGACGCCTGCGCGAAGCGCCATGAGCGGCGACGAAAACGCGGATGAAGCCGGGGACGGAGCGGAGAGGGACGACTCAGATGCTGAATCGGTTGATGCTGTTTCGGTCACCCCGCACGAAAACGACCCGACCGCCCCGGGGGAGGCACGCGAGGGTGAAACTGACGACACCGACGCCGCGGCGGAGAAACCGGAGAAACCAGAGACGGATGGAAAAGACGCTCCCGGAAGTTTTCCCACGGAGTGCAACGTGTGCATGTCCGCCCCCGTGCAAGTGGTGCTTATTCCGTGCGGACACGCGTGTTTGTGTCGTAAGTGCAGTCGACGTATGCGTCGCTGTCCCGTGTGCAGAACGGAAGTGGAGCGAAGGCAAAAACTGTATTTGGCGGCGCTGTGAGCGCGGGGGGGGCGAGTGTCGACGAAAAACCCCGCGCGCCGTGCCGTCTCGGACCGTCGCTTGTAAAACTAACTGTATTGAAACGACACGAAACGATATCGTATAACACATTGGTACACTATCTATGATTGTTCTCACGCTCGTCACGTGCGCCCCTGCGCGTTTCCCTCACTGCATGCCTCCGCCCTGACCCTGCGAGTACGCCTGCAACACGACGTTGGAGATGGCCCTAGTGGCGTCGACGTAGCGGTCCGTGCATTTGGCGATACAGGTCTGCTCGCCGCTGCTCAGGCTCGTTCCGGGCTTCGTGACGCACTTCTCGAAGCACTTCTCACGCACGGTCTGTGCTATGCGCAGAGGAGGGGACAGAGAAGGTCAGAAGAGGGACGCGTCAGGGGTTCCGATCGTCGAAGAATGAGAGAAGCTTGGGGGGATTCGCATTTCGGGCCGAGTCGATCGTGCGTCGTACGAACGTACCGTGAAGAATTCCTGCGCGTACGCATTCGCCAGCTCCGCCTGGACCTGGTGCATCACCGCCTCATTCTGCTGGCCGTCCATCCTGAACGAACACGGCGCGTGACGCGACGCGTAGTGACGATTCGATGAGAGCGAGCGCACGTAACGAGCTGCCGATTTTTTCCTGCGTCCTGCCTACAGTAGCTAGTTCCAATAGGTAGAAATGAGTAGTCATTAGACCTTGTGGTTCCACCGGACAGCCAGACCCCGCACTGCATCAAATGGATGGCTCTCCGCTCGCCGCCGCTGTTTAAAACGATCGGCGGCGAAAAGCGTTCTGGTCGCGTTCGCCTCCGCACACCACGACGCGGCGTCGTCCCTGGGCTCGGAAGGCAGTCGGCGCGCGTGTTTCCTGTCACCATGGCGGCGGAAGTGCCGTCTCCCCTCGAGGCGTCCAAGCCCATCGCGCCTTGGTACCACGAGAAGATGACGAACGGCCAAACGCCGCTTCAGATGGGCTTAAACTTTGGATTAGTGGGCACGAGCTGCGTGGTAGCGCAAGGCACGGTGCACTGGACGCGAACGGCGATGGTGCAGCAACAGCTCGCGGGTATGCGCGGCGAAAATCCGCTTGGGATGTTCGCGCAGACCTCTTATATCTGGCAAAGTGAGGGACTGCGGGGTTTGTACCGGGGCTTCTCCGCTGCGGCGTTGCGGGAAGCGACGTACAGCTCGTTGCGGTTCGGTTTGTACGAACCGCTGAAAGTCGCGCTTGATACGAGCGAGGGACGGGAAGAACTCCCTGTTTGGAAGAAAATAACCGCCGGCCTTGTCGCAGGCGCGGGCGCAGCCGCGATCGCCTCCCCAACCGATCTGTTGATGATCCAGATGGCGGCGTCCAAACAGTTCCCGCCGCCGAGCATGTTCCAAGTCGGCAAGGAAGTCATCGCGAAGGAAGGCGTGATGGGGTTGTACAAGGGCATCGGCACCACGGTGGCGAGAGCCGCGGTGCTGGGCGCGACGAAGATGGCAACCTACGACGTGGTGAAAACCGAGTTGCGCAATAACGGGTGGAGGGAAGGCCCTGAGTTGGTGTTCGCCGCGTCGGTAGTTACGGGGCTCGCAATCACGGTCACGACGTCGCCGGCGACGAACATGCAGACCATCATCATGAGCGGCAACGCCCCAGGAGGGGGGGGGATGCTGGGCGCGGCGACTGATATCATGCGCAGGCAAGGCCCGGTCGGGTTCTTCAGAGGGTTCGGAATGCAATGGGCGCGGTTCGGACCGTACGCCGTCGTGCAATTCGCGGTGTGGGAAAGTCTTCGAAGTATGTGCGGCATGGGCGGGATTTGAAAGTCGGGGTGGCAAATTTATCAGGCCCGGAAACGTCGGGGCGTGCGTCAGGTGCCAAACACCGCGTGCGCGTAGCAGTAGCATTATTATTTATCTATTTATCGAAACAGATGGCGATAGTCTTCCTCTCAGCTGTCAGCTCGCGCGCGCGAAAATAATCGAAACTTTTGGCCAACAAGAATCTGCTCCGACTTTGGAATTTATCCGATCTGGCCAGCTCAGCAATGGGCGGGCATTGCGGTACGGCACGGTTCAGGGGGGTGATGGTCGGTTTGTGCTGCGCCCGCGTGCCTGCGATGCGGTCGATACACGCTGGAGCGGCGGTGGCGCGCTCGGGGCTCGCGCGCACTGTCCAGCGTCCGAGCCCCGTCGTCGTCGTTCGTCCAACTCGATTTGCCATCCAACCGCTCGCGACACGCGTCGCTGCTCCCGCGGCGTCGACACCCTGGTGGCGCCGCTCGACTTGGGATACGCACGGACGAGTTGTTTTGAGTCGATATGCCTCCAGGCACACGCGCGCGGCTTCTTCTGCGGCTACAGACGAGGCTCTCGCCGTCGGCGATCCCTCGGCACCGTCATCCAGCCAATCCCCCGAGACGATGCTTTTCATCGTGGAGGGCATGCGGTGCGGCGGGTGCTCCGCCGCGGTGTCGAAAGTGCTGAACGCGGACCCAGGTGTGACTCGCGCGGCTGTGAACTTAGTGACGGAGACCGCGGCGTTGGAGCTCGCTCCCGGGGTGGACGCGTTCGAGACTTTGGAACGCGCAAAAGCGGCAACTGAAGCGAAAGGATTCCGAATGTCGCCGCGACCAGTCGGCCGCGCGGCGGAGGAAGCCGCGATTGAGGCGAACGCGCGACGTGAAGAAGAGCTGGACAAAGCGCAGTGGGATCTGTACAAAGCCTTGGGGCTGACGGGGTTGTGTCTCGTAACGCACACTACGCACCACCTGCATCATTTCGGGTTGCACGAATACGCGCACGGCTCGTTACTCACCGCGTTGGGCTCACCTTGGGTGGGCGGATCCATCGCGGCACTGGCACTTCTAGGACCGGGCCGAAATATCATAAGGGAAGGATTTAAAGCGCTCGCGAACGGCGCACCGAACATGAACTCGCTGGTGGGTGTCGGCGCAACTGCGGCGTTTACGCTGTCCGTCGTCGCCGCGTTGACGCCGCCCACGATTGGCGAGTACGGCGTTCCGGTGAGCAACGATTTCTTTGAAGAACCCGTGTTGTTGTTGGCGTTCATCCTTCTCGGTCGCGCGCTTGAAGCACGCGCGCGAGCGCGTGCGGCGTCGGACCTACGAGCGCTGTCCACGCTGCTGCCCCTGGACGCGAAACTCGTGGTGGCGGACAAAACAAGCGCAGAGGAGGACGACGAGGACCCGATGACCGTGGTCGTGGATCGTCTCGCGCTCCGCGCCGGTGACCTCGTGCGCGTGTTACCCGGCGAAGTGATCCCCGTGGACGGGCAGGTCGTGACCGGCGCGGCGGCGGTGGACGAGGCGACACTCACGGGCGAACCTCTACTCGTGCCTAAATCCGTGGGTGACGACGTCTCCGCTGGTACCGGCGTGTTTGAAGGTCCCTTGACCGTCCGAGCCACCGTCGCGGGCGACGGAAGCGTCGCCGCCGGAATCGCCCGCACCGTGGCGGACGCACAGGCGCGTGCGGCGCCCGTGCAGCGCCTCGCAGACGCTGTCGCGGGCCCTTTCGTGTACGCCGTGATGGCGGCGTCCGCGTCGACGTTTGCGTTTTGGTTCTTCGCCGGTGACACTTTGTTTCCAGGAGCGCTTCTGGAAGCTTCGAACGGCGCGGGCTCCACTCTCGGCGCCCTGAAACTCGCCACTGATGTTCTTGTCGTGGCGTGTCCGTGCGCGCTCGGACTGGCGACGCCCACCGCAGTGCTCGTTGCGACGTCCGCGGGCGCCCGGCGGGGGTTGCTCCTTCGCGGCGGTGACGTCTTGGAAGCGGCGGCGAACGTGGGCGTCGTCGCGTTGGACAAGACAGGCACCATCACGGAAGGGAAACCGCGCGTGACGGGTGTGGCTTCCATTGGAAATGCAGTCAACGCCGATGTCTTGCGGTTAGCTGCGGCGGTGGAGGCGACGACGACGCATCCGCTCGCTGCGGCGGTGGAGGCGGCGGCAGCGGCGGCGGGGGAGAAAACCGCGCGCGCGAAGGACGCCAAGACCATTCCAGGTCGAGGTGCTTCCGCGATCGTGGAAGGCAAACGCGTGTTCGTGGGTGAACCTTCGTGGGTGGAGTCTGCCGTGGGTGCGGATTCCAAGGGGACCGCCGCGGCACTCGGCGCGGCGGCGGCGGAAAACTCCGAGGCGCTCGGCGGACCCGCAGCGGCTGCGTGCAGCCTCGTTTGCGTAGGCGTCGAGGGGGAGGGCGTGGTGGGTGCCCTGGCGCTCGCGGATCGCACACGCGCGGGTGCTGCTGAGTCAGTGCGCCGCCTGCAGGAGATGGGTATGCGTGTCGTGGTGCTTTCCGGCGATCGCCAGCCCGCGGTGGACGCGGTGGCGCGCGATATCGGTTTGACCGGCGCCGACGCCGTCGCCGTGGGCGGGTTGCTTCCCGACGACAAGGCGGCGTTCATCGAGCGTCTACGCGCCGAGGCGGGTGGAAAAGGCGTCGCGATGGTTGGCGACGGCATCAACGACGCGCCCGCGCTCGTCGCGGCGGACGTTGGAATGGCGGTGAGCGGAGGGATGGAAGCCACGGCGCAGGCGGCTGGGGTGGTTCTTTTGGGAGAGAGCCAGGGGGGGGACGCTACGCGCGGCGGCGGCGTGGGGCAAGCCGCGGACGCGATTGAGCTCGGGCGAAACGCGCTTGGTAAGATTCGTCAAAACCTTGGGTGGGCGTTGGGGTATAACTTAATTGGAGTACCAGTAGCCGCGGGGGTGTTGCTTCCGGAGTACGGCATTAGTTTGAACCCCGCCGCTGCGGGCGCGGCGATGGCGCTTTCCTCCGTCGCCGTGGTGACAAACTCGCTTCTTCTGAAAGCGCCGGGCAGTGAGAACGACGCGAGCGACGCGGCGCGCGCCGCGTCCACTACCTCGAGGTGATGCTGATTGTGTCATCTTATGTTACAACACTGAAATAATAGTCTATTGTGTGAACCCGGTTCGTGCACAAGGCTCGACAAAAAATCTGGATATTCATCTCGCCATCTCGCCGTCTCGCCATCACCTCGCGACTGGAATCGTCCCTTTCTCCTTCCCGCCGACGCTTCGCCTTTTCTTTTCATGTTCTGATTGCGGTTTAAACGTAATGACGTTGGAGACGTTTTCGTGATTCACGTATATGGACTCAGACGCGCGTGCCTGCTCCACGAGCTGTTCTGAAATCTCCCACAGTCGCGCTCCCAACGCATCGTTCAACGCCTCTTCACTGGGCGGCTTGACTCCGAACTCGGGTTGGAAAAACCCTCGCAGAAACCCGCCGCCCATCGGGAAATCGTCCTCGCCTTGTTTCGCGAACGTCGGGGGGCCGCACAAATACGCACCGGTCATCGCGCCCGTGTTCCCTCCCAGCACCATCTGCGTCGTGAACCGCCCCGCATTCGGAAGCGTGGTCGCCAGCGGCGGGTGGTCGAACGCGAACTTCAGCAGAGCGCGCACCGGGGCGCTTTGCTGGCGAAACAGCCCGGACGACGGACAGAAACCGGGGGAAAAAGCGTTGCACACGATGCCCGCCGGTTCCAGCCGCCGCGCCAGCTCCCTGGCGAATAACACACCGCACAACTTGCTGTCTTTGTACGCTTTATTCCCGTCGAATGCACTGCCGTCGCACATCGCGAACCCTGGGCCTCCCTCCAGGCCGGAAAGGTCACCCAACGTCGGTTTCAAACCGTTCCGCCCATCCGGGCTCGTGGGGTCGTGCACGCACGAAGAAGTGATGACCACCCTAGCTTGACTTTGCAACGCAGGAAGAAGGTCCGTGACGAGCGCGAAATGCCCGAGATGGTTCACACCGATAGTTTCTTCAAACCCGTCGTGCGTGCGTCTCGGTGGGCCGTCTTCACTCACTTTGTTACCCGCGCGGTCCGGCGCTACGCCTGCGTTGCACACAATCGCATCCAGTGTTCCGCCGCTTTTCACGAAATCGGTCGCGAACCGACGGATTTGTGACAGTCTCCCCAAGTCAATCACCACGGGTTCAGCACCCCCCCCGAGGTTTCCAGCGTGCGCCGCAACCTCATCAGCAGCCGCGCGCGCTTTTTCCAAGCTTCGAGCGGCGACAAACACCTGGCACCCCGCGGCGCACATCTGCTTCGCAGCCTCCAGCCCGATTCCACTCGCCGCCCCAGTGATGAGAACGGATTTGCCTTTTCCGTCAAACGACGTGTCCACGCCCAAGGGCGTAACCCCGAGGGCTACGACTTGGGGGGCACGACGCGCGGTAGGGCGCCGCGTGCGCCGCATACGCGACGCCGGCGCACGTATAGTGAGCGTTGAGCCCACAAAAGTCGATGCAGACGCCATCATCGAGGGTGCGAACGTGAATGTATGGCCCACCCATCTTTTCCTCTTGATATCCGATAAAGACGTGGAGGGGCGCTTTTCCAGCATTTCAGGACGCTTTTTGGCGGGCGGCTCTAGACGCTCCAATAAGAGGCCATCTGGGTCGAGTCAGGAACCGTCAAAACGCGCGAACGGGAGAATAGGGAGGAAACGACCGTCTATGACTCAAAAACTCAAAATGGAGATATTCTCCAGATTCCTTCTGGAAAAAACAGGTGAAAAGGTGGGGACGGTCAAGTTTCCAGGTGGTTGCTTCATTGTTATTTACAAATCTATTTAGCCAGCTCTCGGAACGACGCACGTCTCTCCTCACTCCTCGCATGCGCGGAGTAATATCTTAACGTCTATGTTACTTAGTGGTACAGCTTCACCTTTCGGCGAAAAACAATATCAAATGATAAAAAATGGGCCGTCACCGCGGCTGAGGGTCTTCGAGTTTCGGGACTGCAAACCCTGCTGCGGCGAGCGCGGCGGCGGAGAACG
>MDSY01101230.1_pt1 | contig 11795 bp, 10 predicted proteins | sample 811131 | NCBI WGS metagenome assembly MDSY01 (sample SAMN05326643, study PRJNA326480) | marine metagenome | isolation source: seawater | place: Atlantic Ocean: South West | collected 2010
AAACATTGGATAGACAATTTGAATTGCGTAGAAAGCAACTGAGCAGAGGATATCTACCCACTCTAAACTGGCAATATCGAACAGGGATACTTCCAAAATTTTATAGAAATGATTTCGAAAATACTAGCAATTCAGGAATATCAGATGCCGAGCTTACACTAGGAGTGGCACGGAGAAATAACGAACTTCAACGGATAGATGCCGACACAATGACCAGTTCAGAGATACAAGCTTTAATCAACAAGTCAAGAATGGTCTTTGAGATGAAAGATAAGGATAGCAAAGCAATACTGTTTCCCGAAAACGAAGACGATTTTGATGCTGAGAAAATAGTAAAAGACTTGTACAAGGCAAGAGCTATTACTAATGCAAGAATTCCTATTTTTTACGAGGACGCAAAACAGTCTATCCCAAATCTCCAAGATCGACTTCCAATATCTTTCAGTTCTGATGGAGACACATCTATATACAATCTCAAGTATAAGGATGGGGAACGTGTAGCATTAGATTTAGTTTTCGATCAGTATGGAAATATTCTTGAAGTCGATGATATTAAACCGCCTGGTGAAAGTGGAGGTAATGATGGAGAACCTGACCAAGAGCCAGTCAATCCACCTCCGCCTGAAGAAGGCGGCCCAAGTGCGACAACTTATCCTTTTTATGGTCAAGTCAATGACATTGGAGACTTATTACGAACAAGAAACCAACAACTTGTCACATATAGAAATATGCTGACAAAAGATATGCCCCAATGTGCTGAGCCGAGTGCAACACTGGACATGTGTCGATTTCAAAGAAGTATAACAAGCAGTCCTTCAATAAATGTGGATGCGGTCAAAGAAGCGGATCGAAGTTTGGCCACATTTATTGATTCTTCACTGGAAGATTTTAGACGTCTTCTCAAACCAACCCCACCGGCCCTTACAACAAACCTCATAAAGTATGCTTACCAAAAGCAAGAAGAGGGGTCAGTTGTAGGAGAAGTTTTGAACAGCTTGATGGCTTTCGAAATTAAAAGTATACCAGATTCTGATGAAAGGGGAGGAGAGCTCAAAGATTTGTCAAGCGATAATTCCCTCAAACTTCTATCTCTTGGGAGAGCTCTTGCCACTTTTGCCCCTCCAAATAAGTTGGACGCAATTATCAAAGCTGAATCTGTTCGTCTACAATTCCCACCTAATGAACCTTATCAACTTAAAGAATTACAAGCTGCTCAATTCCCAGAACAAGCTGAACCAATTCCAGGAGCCCAATTCCCAGAACAAGCTCCTGAATTTAACCGTGTAATATCGGATAAGGATGATCGTATACTATTCACAAATGTATTTTTCAACGAAATGGGAGCGTTGTTCAAACCTGGAGGTCAACCTTGTGAAAGAAGGTCAGATTGTCCACAAGGACAGAGGTGTGTAAATGGGGTCTGTACAGTAATGACTGCCCCGGATGATCCCGATGAGACGAATCCGGAAGTCGGTCCTCCATTTGATAACCCAGGAACAGGAACAGGAGGAGGTACAACCGGTGGTGGTAACAGTGGAGAACAGCCACCACCACCACCAGATCAAAGGCCAGAAACACCAAGAATAGAATGCAGTGCTGCTTTGGTAGGTTTGCGAGCAGAATGTCCTGAAAATTATACATGCACCAGTCAAGGAGAGGGCAGACCTGGTCTTTGCTTGAAAACTGAATTTACAGAAGATGATGATATAGTGCCCGAGTACGGATTAGTGCCACTCACAAAACAACCAGAAGAAAGACGAAATGAAGTAATGCAATCATTGAAAACAGCTTTGGAGATTACCGGCGCTTCAGTAGGTTTGGGAGCGATTATTCTAGGTGGATTGGCATTAGCTCCTGAAACAGGAGGTGCCAGTGTGGCAGCAACAGCAGCAGAAACAGCGCCACTTCTTGCACGAGGGGGCGTAATAATTGCCTCATCAAGGAATCTTGCTCAATCTTTTTTTTCAAGAATGGGTGCTTTCTTTAGAAATTATGTTTCGCCTACAGGTAGAGCGGCAAGACTTGCTGACGAAACTCGCAAACAGATTGTGTCCGACATTTTGAAAAAACCAGGACCTTCATGGCCTTCCGGGAAGAAGAACTACTTCCGGGAAGCAATAAAAGAAGCACGTCCTGCAAATTCTACATATACTCCAAAAGAAACCGATGCTGTTGTACGCGCATATGATAGAAATTTTGGAACAAAGAGTAGTAAAGAACTCTTAGATGAATGGGCAAGAGAATCTAACAATATTCAACAAACAAATTTGAACTTCAAAGATGTTGGACAACAAGCACAACAGGTTGGTCGAAATTTGTCAAGAAACATAAATGAGTTAGCTGAAAAAACTCCTTCTCAGATCAATCTACAACTTCAACAATCAAAAAATGAGCTTAATACCATTTTGAAAAACACGTCGGGAACTCAAGAGGGAGCAGAAGGCGCAAGAATTGATAAACTTATTAATGAGATTGACAGATTGAATGCTACGCTTGGTCGAAATGAAACCAAAGAGATGGCAGTCTCAGGTAGTATAGATATGGGTGGTAGAGAAAAATCTGTTTTGCTTGGTGATTGGGATGGACAAGGTAGACTAGCTATAAATTGGCTTCAATAAAAAAAACTTATCAACATTGTTTGTTGTAGGAGACATCGAGCCTAGAGACGGAAATTTCGCACTCAGAATGTTTCAATTGTTTAAAAAAACAGATGGTGGCTCTACTCGATTGCCTGGAATAGAACCTTAAATTGACTAAAGTATTTTTTTTTGATACTTATTGATTAAATTAAAAAAAAAGTAAAAATAAATTTAATTGTGTATATAACATGGGTTTTATTCTTTCTAGAATTCGTAAAAACAAGACGAACATGAGTTCCTCAACTAGCAGCGAAGAGGAGTCCGTAGACGATAATGTCAATGGAAAGAAGCAAGAAGAAGAAGAATCTTCCACATCTGAAGAGGAAGAGGGAGAAGAACGTCCACCTTCACCCTCACCAAAGAGAAAGAAGTCAAAGAAAACCAAAGAACAGGTATTCGATACACCTACGAAAACCTACGACGTAGTTCATTCTCCTCCCGTCAAGAAAAAAAAGAAAAAGGTGAAAAATGATAATCAAATCACAGAGAATGAGCAGCAACCTTCCGAGGTTGACCCTCCTAATGTTGAAGTTAACCAGGAAGTAGCAGTCCAAGGTAAAGAAAAGAAGAAACGTAAGCGGAAAGATCTTGTGACGGTGCCAACCAGCGATCCCAACGTCGTTGTCAAGATGAAGTCCAAATCCAAGGGACCTCAGAAGCAATGCGTCTACGTCTACGAAGAAGACATCCCCAAGCGTCAAATACAGGTTGTTAATTACATAAATTGGCCATCTATGCAGCTCCATACAGTCAGGATTTGTTCTGGTCTTGAACTTAATTTTGATTAAAAAAATAGGTAATCCACAAGTCTCGTAAGAAGGGAAGGCCTAAGGAGAAGGCCGATGTCGTTATGGAAGAGGATGAAGGAGTAAAAGTAGAGAAGGACCAGATCGTCATTGACCGTCCTACCGAAACAAAGAAGCCTCCTTCTGCGAGACAGATAAAGAGGATGGAGCTTGACGCTGAGTTCCTCAAAATGGAGGCGGTTGCAGGTAGGAAGCTCAAGCAATGCAAGAACGGAAAGATAGACAAGAGGACTTTCAAGGAAAGGTCTCCTGCCCAGATTGCTGCAGCTAAGAGACTCATTGAGTACAACGCTGAACTAAGAAGGAAGAAGAAGGCTGAAACTTCGAAAGAGTCTGTAAAGGAGGTAATAAAGGAACTAGCTGTAGTTCAAGAGATGAGGGCTAAGGACAAGAAGGAAGAGCAAGAGCAAGAAAAGAAGAAGGAGAAGGAACAAATTCAAAAAAAGAATGAAGACAAGATCAACAGTAAATTTAGTCTCTTTGTTGAGTAACTAGCAACATGGTCAAAAAGAGAAAGTGGAACTCTAGATTGTATCCTTTTTTGAAATCTAAAACGGATCAAACCTTTTTGGGGAAACAACCTAGAAAGCAGATTAAACCAAAGCGGAAATTGGATCATAGAACCGCACGATGTGCACGCAGAGTGAGCAAAGAACTAGTAAAGGACCAAATAGAAAAATGGGCTATTCGCAGTCCATCTGGTGAACACGCTCAAGGAAGACCAACAAGAAAATCGAAGAAGAATAAGGATTTGAAACGAAACAAAAAAAGAAGGATAACAATAGAACTTATTGGTCCCGACGAAGTTATTGACGAAGGACAAATTTAAATTTATAGCATGTTTCAATCATCTAAAACATTACACCATACTATTCTGGTACGACACTTTGTACATTTTTGAATATACTCCCTCAAAGATTTGAGCTCAATGTCAACAAATAAGGATATTTCAGCATCAATGTGTTGATCGTTTGGACCCTTCTTCATATATGATCCTCCCTTCACGTAACCTAAATGTTTATGAATGAAGGTAAGTACTTTTATCCAAGGATAGTTGTAGGACATTCCTTCGTATTGAAGATATATTCTCGCAGTAAGATCGCACCATGTTTCCTTTCTTTCTTCTTGTGGTACAGGAATAGGAGATGAAAGTGTCCTTGTTAGAGGTATTGGATACTTTTCGTTTTTGAGTCTTAGATTGAAGTCGAACTCCTCTTTCTCTTCATTTTGACGCAACAATGACAGTGTTATGTCGTTCATCAAGTGTTCGTTTTCCATTTTTTCTTCAGAACATGTATGAATGTAGTCCTTGTAAGAAGAATATGGTTTAACCAAACCAAAAATTTTATTTGATGCTTTAATCAAACATCCAATGCAGGAGGTCATATCATAGGGCAAACATGGCTGAAGATGTGCCTGGACACGACCACTCATACTTGTTACATATTAGATCAAAAGACACTTTACAGCGATCAACTGGATTCAATACAGATTTTGATGTTGAACTTACAAGGGAGATAAGTAGAATACCTGGACATCGTCTTCACGTATCAATATCTTCTGCTGAGATTCCTTTTGTATTCAACAACATAACTTCACACTTACAGTCTAATCAGATTTTCGTGAATGGAGCTGCAAGTCTTCTACTCGCAGATGGTAATTACAGTGTCTATGATCTCGTTGACGCTATGACATCTACCTGGAACGTATCTTCTACCCCTGCTGCAGATTTCGCAATGACTTACGACAGGCTTGCCAACAAAGTTACAATCCAGAACAGGACTGGAGTACAACAAGTTCTCAATTTTTCTACTAGTTCTGAGTCTAAGAAACTTGCACAGATGCTTGGTTTCAATACAGATTCTGACAGGACTCTTACAGCATACACAACACATGACGGTGTAAATACAGACAGTACTACAAGCGACACTGTAGTAAACTTAAGACCAATTCACGCTTTATACCTTCATTCCGAAGACTTGGCAAGTACTAATGTTTTCACTACGCAAGACAATTCTTCCGAGAACATAATTGGAAAAATTCCTATTGGTCAATATCATCCACTTTCAGTGATAAACTATAGTCCAACAGAGGATGCTCCATTTTCTACAATGATAAACTCGGACGGAATAAGATTCTTCAATCTTTCGCTGAGAGATCAGAATGGTGTATTGGTACAGATGAATGATGTAAACTATGAAATATCTCTATTCATACAACAGTTTCCTCAAATGGAGGAAGTACGTTCGATGATTCAACCATCAAGGGAAGAACCTCCTCCCCCTCCTCCTCCTCCTTCTGAACCTATTCAATCTATTGAACCTGTTCTGTCTCGACCTAATGCTAGTTCAGTTTTTCCTACTGGAATAACTACTGAAACGGAACCAGTAAGAGTACCTGTTGTCAAACGTCAGAGACAAGAAGAAGAAGAGACACAAGACAAAATCATGGATTTGGAACATCTTGAAAAACAAGAACAAGATTTACAAAAGGCTATCATTCTTGCTCATACTCTGCCAACTTTTTAAACAAAACATGGAACCCGCTCTTCTGATTACACTCATAGCTGCTGTTGGTAGTTTTTTCACTTTACTTTTTGACAAGATGAGAAAATCTAGATGTGTAAAAATCAAGTCTTGTTGCTGCGAAATAGAAAGAGATTTGGACGACGACGATGATGATGCTGGTAGTGATAGCGATAATGTATCCAATACTCAGATACCTATTGGCAAGTCATAAAAAAAACTTTATTTTACTCTCCACGTATCCTACTCCTCATGTTCATAAGATTAGGTCTTCTTGCCATCATGTTTACGACCCTACCCCTTCGATCTCTTCTTGCTTGTGCAGCTTTTAACTCTGCATCCCAATCGACAGCTTCTTCATTAGGTGCTCGGGCATCACTTTTCGCTTCACGCTCTTTCCTTCTACGTCTAGCATCTAATCTTCTAGCTAGTGCCGTTGATTTTTTGCGCTTTGCTTTAGATTTAGTAGTTGATTTCTTTACCCCGCAACGTCCAGCTAATGCTACGGCAGCCCAACTTTTACTTTTACAACCAGTGCCACCAATAGACATGTATGTCTAATTTGTTTTAATCTAATTTACTTTCATCTCTTTGTAACTTATTTTGAATTTCTTCCACTATTGCGTCATCCACTTCGTTGTCTGTCTGCTTAGCTAGACTTGATAACATGTCGACCACTAATACTTTAGTCTGATGTGAAGAGATGCATTTTATGATGAACTTGCATATGCATGAACCCATGTCTTTCCTATTCTGATTCATATTCTTCGTCGTCGTTGGACTCATTCAAATTAATTTTGATTGGATCGAACTTGTCGAAATATTTATTTTCTGTAGGCTGACCAGCTTTTATAAGTAGAAATCCAAACTTCTTTCTCCATGCTTTGTTCATTATTCTTTTTGCTTCTTCTGGAGATAAATCAAAAAGAAGCTCATCCATTATGAATTTGAGCTCTTGCTTGTTTTCTGTCTTGAATAGGATTATGTGATCCATATTTTTTCGAAATTGTAGAGGAAGTAGGTTATAAACTTGACTTATAACCATGATACTCAATCCCGACGATCCTTCCTTTTCTTTGTCATGAGTAATATGTCTTCTGTTCAGGAACACTTTGCTCAACGAATTGGATGACTTTATATCTTTTATCACATCGTCCAGTATCAACAAGTTGTTCCCATTTTCGCCAGATCTGAGTTGAGATATTATTTGCTCAATAATAACATCATTCAACTCTCTGAACATTTGATTCTTAGGAAGACCAGTTCTTTTGTTATCTGTTATTTTTGATGGGAGTGTGTCCATACTCGACGACACTAGGTATGCCCTGTCAAAGAATTTCCTGTAGTATTTAGGCTTTTTGCTGAGAAAGAAGGATAGCCATAAGTTAGTCTTTCCTGAGCCAGGTTTCCCAACCACATACATTGCGAAACTCTTTTTAGGGAGCGGGTACAGAGGTTGGTACGGTAGATCTGCTGTAGAGTCGATGCTGCACGGTGCCCTTGGCACATTGCTGAGAGGGTTTGTATATTCATCATCATCATCCCTCTTGCGCTTATTGGACATGTTTGCATGTCAATCTGGAACTGCTAACATGTCTTCAGTCTTGAATTTAGGACCTCCAGTCGGTCTCCACCCAGAATCAACTTCAACTTCTACATTCAGGATTCCCTTTGCAAGAAACTATGGCCTGACGAACCTTGCCGGCGACAAAGATCTTGGATATCAACCTTCTACTGGAACATTGTCAGCAAACTTTTTCGAAGGACAGTTCAGTGGTACTGTCCCTAATGCCACCAACGCTGTCAATTCTGAAAAGATAGATATCACTTCTGATACAAATTTAGCGAACAAATTCTTGACGTTCGTAGACACAATCAATGACGATCCTCAGGATCTTAAAGCTGTCTCCACAATCAAGGTAATTCCTCAAACTGGAGTACTCGTATGTCCATCGGCCACCTTTTCAAGTAGCATTACGGTTCCAACTGTGGATGTCACTAACATTTTGAATGTCGCAAACGAAAGCACATTCGGAGATGCGATTACTGTATCAGTTGACGGAGGGAACAAGATATTCCTGTCAGCGCCAGGTACGAATGTCTCTTCTGGAGACTCAAACTACATGCGTGTCTTCAATGCAAACGGTGCCCAGTTTGTAGCAGGATGCGATGGCGTCGGTCTCATCAACAACAATTCCACTCAGGGAGCTATTGGAATGATTAACAATGCGCCTATAAATTTTCTGGTTAACGGAGTCATTAGGGGCTTTTTTCATGCGACCACTTCAGCATATTCACTTGTAGTTCTTGGCGCTATATATACCTATGGCATTGTTTATGGTACCTATTTCCAAAATACATCAGATGACCGTTTGAAACATAACGAGCAGCCAATCACTGGCGCTCTTGATACACTCAAGAAATTACGACCCCAAATTTACGACAAGACTGATGAAGAAAAGGATATTGATTTTAATGGAGTTCTGGAGGATGGTACTTATACTAAAGAGGCTGGATTCATTGCACAAGAGATTTTGCAGGATGCTCCTGAACTTGATTTCATGGTCACTCAACCAAAACCACCAAAAGAAGAAGACAGCAATTATTACTTTTTGAACTATACAAATCTCCACGCATACGAGGTATCTGCAATTCAAGAGCTTTCCCAAATGGTGGAGTCTTTGAAGGAAGAGTTGAAGCAGATCAAGGATTCGTTGGCGTGAACTGAATCACTCTGTTCTGCTGTATTGTGCTCATTGTCGAATCTTTGGAGCACTTGAACATGCAATCGATTGTGAAGGTGATTGCTTCTCCTTTACACAGATCCTGGTAAAGTGTCTCTATGCAACCTCCGTAGCAAGTGTCCACTTTTGATATTATTGTTTTGTGTGGAACTCCCTTCAATCTGAAATGGTAGACTTCAAGATTTTGGTTCTGAGTAGAAGTCAATACGTCTAGGTACGCTTTCTTTCCGCAGCAATAAAATTTCTTGCTGTACAGTTCACCTCCTTCTCCCAAATCTTCATCTCTGAAAATTGTTTCTTTAAGATGACCGTCAATGTTCTGGTACGTACCAGCGAGTTCGAAATCGGAATGGAACTGCCCTAATTTTTTACCTTCGATTTTCTCCCCGTATTTCGCATCGAATATGTACTTCAGCTCATTCCAAGCATCAAGGGATATATGAACAGAGTCTGTATCTGTATAATAAATTTGGTTTGGGAAAAGAGAATATGGCATCAATCTCTGGGACATCAATAGAATTTTCCTCATGAAATGTTTTGCGTATTCCAATATCATTGCTGCACAGTATTGAGTATTGAAATGTTCGTCTATTGATTTCTTCACACTGCATTTCATATCACCATTTGGCATCACTGTCATATCATTGATCCTCTCATAATTGTTGACCAGGAATGAGTTCAATTTTTCTTCCTCTAAGTACTTATCCTCAGTAGAAATTGGCTTCAAGCCGCATCTTCCGTAAGAACTGTTCATCAAAAGCTTTACCACCAATTGTGCAGGATTCTTTTGCCTTTTGAATTCGAGTCTCAAATCGAATAGTCTCTTGATGACTTTACAGAAAGTATCATTGAAACCTTCATCCCAATAGTAACCATGTATCACTCTGTACTCGAACGTGTCTGTCCATTCTATAAGATCCAGAAGCGTTCTTTTCCCTACAATCAATGCTTTTCCCTCTAGTTCATTGGACCAATCGTTCAGTCCTGTCTTGTCGTCTCTTATTGCAACAATAGGAAAATCGTAGTTTGGTGATGCATATTTAAGTACCTCTATTTCGCAATAGAAGTAGTCGCAATTTTCAGGTATCCAGTTTCCAGACCATACCTTTGGCTTTCCTTTTGGTATACCTGGAAACTCTGATATCGCGTATGGATACAGAGATACTTTGTCCATATCAAGTATGTGTCCTTCCACTTGAAGACAGGATTCGTTGTTCCTTACCTGCGTTTGTCCACCAGTCGTCCCCTGTCTGAAAAATTCAAGAGGTACACCAGATACAGAATATGCATCAACAAAACATCCTGTATTGAGAAGATGGTTGTAAGCCATTCCAGCTGCTGTCAGAATTTCCCTTCCGTTTATGTCTATCTCGAATATCTCTATTCCTTGTTTCCTGTATGCATTCCATCCTTTGCTCAAAATTTGTACATCCATTTCACAGTATTTAAGGCTATACTTCATCATATCCCATTTTCCATCCTCCCCTGTGCAGTTCCATTTCGTAACATTAGCAAGCATATCCTCATACATGTCTGGGAACATGATTTTCATTTCATCCTTGTAGACCATGAAATCTCCCTTTATGAAATCTGGATCGAATAACGAGTAAGGAAGAATTTCTTTTCCATGATCTTCGAGATTGAACATTTTTGGGAAATCGCTCAGTTTAGAAGGTATCATTCTCCAACTATCCTTGAATATAAGCTCAATGTGCCCAAACTTTGCCTCTGCTGTTACATACTTTGATCCTCTCTTCAGAGCAGACAGAGACCCGTTTTCAACGTATTCGAGTAAGAATTGTATGTCGTACGAAACATTGTGCGCTATCAAACAAATCTGTACATCTTCATCTGGACGGTCATATTCTCTCGCTATCCATTCCAGAAATTCAATAGCACAAGTTTCCCCTTTAGCATTGAAGATTCGACTCTCGCCATCTACCTGCCAGCAACACAGATAAGGGATATGTTTTCTCGTTGTACACGTCTCAAAATCGAAGAATATTGTCGCGTCAGGAAGTTGATTAGCTCTCAGCATCCTCATATGTTCATGAGGACCTAGTCCAAGTCTTTCAATCTGAGAGCTTATTCTTTCAAATGCCTCTTCTCCTCCTTCCTTCTCAAGCAACTTTCTCTGTAAAATGTTTATTTTTACATATTCTCCCCTGTAGTCTCGTCTGTCTATTTCCTCCATTCTTTTCGGATGAACCAATTTTACAGCATTTTCAGGATAGTCGAGACCTTTGTTTCTGAATGTCGTTTTCACTTTGTCCGCATATATTGTTTCGTAGATGGAATCATCTGAAAGATCAATCTCTCTTGTAAAATCGGTCTCTTCCGTCAATATTTTTAGGAGTGTCATTGACGTTATTGTATTTCTTTTACTCCCTCCATTCATGTTGAATTTGTTCATCCACCGTGCTGGATACTTTTCCTTTAGCTCTTTGTAGTTCTTTACTGCAAAACCGCAGTATCCTGTATTGTTTATGAACAGAAAGTAATGACCCATCATGATTCCTAGTTCAATGACTTTTCCTTTTGGATCACCAAACTTGCAAATTCTTCTGTTGCCATAACTTTTGTCTTCCCTCATAGAGTGAACAACAAAACATAAACCAAACAGTCTTCCTATCTTTGTCAAGTGTTTCCTTGCCACTACTTTGTTTGTAATCTTGCATTTGATATCATTCACTACACTCTTTTCCAAAACTCCACTCTCCTCGATTGCCTTCACAAGACAGTTATCTTCGTAATTTTCCTTCTCTACTTTCTTGAATAGGCCCAGCCTCGCAAGTAATGATGACAAGTCTTCGTCATCTATGTTGTGAGTGTATGGGAAAAATCCTAAATTGTTAAATTCAGCTGCTGTCCTCGACCTTGTTCTTGGTCCCTGACGAGATCTTAGGGTCCTTGACCTTGTTGCTATCATTTGTCGTTGAGCTGGTGCTGGAGGCGGCGGCTGAATTGGTCCCTGGGATCTTGTCCTCGACCTTGTTGTTGACCCGTAAGTCCTGTCACGATAAGCTACTAAAGGATTTTCTTGTGGACGTGGAGCAGGTTGTGCAGCTGGCGGACGTGGAG
>MDSY01015424.1_pt1 | contig 11793 bp, 12 predicted proteins | sample 811131 | NCBI WGS metagenome assembly MDSY01 (sample SAMN05326643, study PRJNA326480) | marine metagenome | isolation source: seawater | place: Atlantic Ocean: South West | collected 2010
CAAGGCTAATGAAGAATTTGCCTTGTTTAATTATATCGATGCTAGGACTATTTACGAAGGTATCTTGCGAGATAACCCAGAAAAGGCTACTGCCGAAATTTATAAAAAGTTAGGAGATACATATTACCTAAATAGCGAATATGCACAAGCTGTTGATAAATACAAAAAGCTTAAAGCTAATTTTCCTGAAGCTATGACGCCTATCTATTCTTTTAGATTATCTCAAAGTCTTAAGAGTCAGGGTAATTTGGAAGAGGCCGTGAAAATACTTCAAGGTGTAGATATGTCTGGTATAAGGACCGCATCGATTGATGCAGGTTATGAAATTGAAACGCAACAACAAACGCAGCGTTTTAAAGTAAATAGGGTTAGTGTTAATTCTCCTTCCTCAGATTTTGGAACGGCATTTTATCAAGACAAACTTGTGTACGCCTCTGCTTCGGGGATTGGAGAAGGTTCGAAAATTGATGATTGGACAGGACAACCCTTTCTAGATCTTTATGTGGCTGAAATGGATGAAGTTGGAAACTTGAACTATTTAGGGCCAATCGATGGAGATATCAACACAAAGTTTCACGAGTCCTCGGCTGCATTCACGAAAGATGGTTCGACGGTATATTTTACAAGGAATAATTTTATTGACGGGAAGAAGGCACGAGATAAAAAGAAAACAATTCGTTTAAAACTTTATAAGGCGACTAAAAGTGGAGATAATTTTTGGACGAATGTAGTCGAATTGCCTACGACTTCCGATATCGCAACAACAATTAATAGCGATGATTGGTCTACGTCTCATCCAGCATTAAGTGTAGATAACAAACGGCTTTATTTTGCGTCCGATCGACCAGGATCTAAAGCATTGTTACCATCAGACGTAAATGATAAAAAGAGCAAAAGGCGGAAAGAAGATGTCCTGGTTTTGTCAGATATTTGGTATGTTGACATTTTAGAAGATAACTCATATAGTGCTCCAAAACAGGTCGATAATATCAATACAATTTTTAGAGAAACATTCCCTTTTGTAAGTAATGAAGGAGAACTGTATTATTCTTCAGATACACCAGGAGGTGAAGGGGGATTGGATGTTTACAAGGCTAAATTAAATCCTGTTTCAGGACAGCCAACAAGTGAGATTGCACGATTTAGTGCACCTGTGAATAGTAATCAAGATGATTTTGGTTTTATTTGGGACAGCGAAAAAGAATTGGGATATTTTTCATCGAATCGCGACGGTACAGAGGGAAGCGTGTCTGACGACATATACCGAGTGATAGAAGAGTGTATTATTACCCTGGGAGGGGTTGTTGTGGATGATCAAACTGGTTTACCTATACCGGGGGCAGAGGTGGTGTTACTTGACGCACAACTCGCTCAAGTTGGCGGGGCTATTATAGTTGGTGTTGACGGCAGGTATAGTTTTAATGTAGACTGTTGTGAAGAATACACTGTAAGGGCGTCTAAGGAGAAAAATATTAACATCTTAGAGTGTTATATTACCGATGAGAAATTTATAGGAAAAACACCTTGCGACAAATCGACTACATTAGATGTTCCATTGCCTCTAAAGCTAGACCCTTGTTGTGGAGAAAACTTAGGCGCTTGCCTGTGTTTGCAGCCTATATATTTTGATTTTGATCGTTATAACATTCGCCCAGATGCTGAGATTGAACTAAATAAAATACTAAATGCGATGATCCAAAATCCAGGACTCATGGTGAATATAGAATCTCACACTGATATGCGCGGTACCAAAGCTTACAATGAAATACTTTCAGAAAAACGAGCACAATCAACTCTCGAGTGGCTGGTCGCAAAAGGAATTGAGCGTTCGCGACTTTCCGCTAAGGGCTTTGGAGAAAACCAATTGCTGGATCGATGCACAGAGCTGGATGAATGTGGGCAAGAAGTTCCAATAGAGGGTTGTACGCTAAGTCAATTTACTGAAGGTAAGACGAAGTGCAGTGATGGTGTAAAATGTTCGGAAGAAGAACATCAAAACAACAGACGTTCTAAATTTCTGATAGACCCTAGCTCAAAATTTTAAAATATATTTAAAGTATTTAGCCAGTAGAAGGTGTTTCTGTTTTGCAGGAGCACCTTTTTTATTTGCTATTGCATGACCTGGCTATAGATCAAATACAGAAGATTAGCTCACCTTCTAAATGTTCTACACAACTTTCTTGGTGTTGGAAATAATGTTAATGAAATACTCAAAAACGAATATTGGTAAAAACGCCTACTAGTTTTTGCAGAGGGATATCCTTCATGTTTTAGTGGTAGCGCTCTTCCCAATTGCCTGAGGATGTGTTTTATGTAATTTGAGCAATTTGTCTTTGATAGGAAAGGCTCAACATTTAAACAAAAACTTCTTTTGTTCTCTTTTAAAAGCGCCTAATTTTGTATTTTGCAAAACAAAACAACAGTCTGCTATGGCCGAGGAACAAGTAATTCTTGTAGATAAAAATGATCAAAAAGTAGGTTTGATGCCTAAAATGGAAGCCCATGAAAAGGGATTGCTGCATCGTGCATTTTCAGTTTTTGTTTTTAACGAGAAGAATCAGTTAATGCTTCAACAAAGGGCGATGCACAAATATCACTCCCCCGGGTTGTGGACAAACACTTGCTGCAGCCATCAGCGTGATGGCGAGACTTCCCTAGAAGCTGGCAGTAGAAGATTAATGGAAGAGATGGGGTTTAGTACAGAGTTAAAAGAAACCGTTTCATTTATTTATACCGCTCCTTTTGATAACGGCTTAACAGAACACGAATTTGACCATGTTATGACAGGTCTATACAATGGAGCACCGGTTATTAATAAAGATGAAGTTTCATCTTGGAAGTGGATGGATATTGAGGATGTGAGAATCAATATTGAGGAAGCTCCAGGCCAATATACAGCTTGGTTTAAAATAATTTTTGATAAATTTTACAAACATTTAAAAATATGAGTTTAACAGTTTACCGGAGTGCACACTTTAATGCCGCTCATCGCTTGTTCAGAAAAGACTGGAGCGATGATAAAAACCAGGAAGTATTTGGTAAATGCAACAATCCCTATTATCATGGACACAACTATGAGTTGGAGGTAGGACTCACAGGGGAAGTAGATGTTGAAACAGGTTTTTTAATTGATCTGAAAATATTGAAAGATATTATCAAGGAAGAAGTTGAAAATCGATTTGATCACAAAAACTTGAATGAGGAGGTAGATGATTTTAAGTCACTTAATCCGACTGTCGAAAACATAGCAATTGTTATTTGGAATAGGTTGAGAAAGCGGTTGGACAGTAAATACGAAATATCCGTTAAGTTATTCGAGACTCCTCGTAATTTTGTGTTATACACTGGTTGATTTTGTATTGCTTAGAGGGATTTACATAAACTAGTAATATATAATAAACCAAACCTATCTTTACTCTAAAAAGGATATCGCGTGGTGATGCGAAAAAAATTAATTTATACAAGCTTTAAGTATTAAATAAGTATATTATAGTACTTTTGCACAAAATTTAAAAACATTATGGCAAACATACGCGACTTAAAAAAGGATATCAATTATGTCTTGGGTGATATTATTGAAGCAGTAACTATTTGGGAACTTACCAACCCAAGTAAGGATAATAAAAAAGCTGAATCAATCATTGATGAAGCAATTGATATTTTTGACGAACTAATCTTAAAAGTTAACGACAAGACAGCAGAGAATAAGAAACAGCACTTCAAGGCTATCAATGCCGATTTAGAAGAAAAGGGCAGAAAGTTGATTGAAAAAATAAACGGCCTTAATTAATCTTCGACTATTTTAATCCCTTCAATAAAAGACCCTAATGCTTTACCATATTTAGAGTCTTTTATTTTTGGTGTTAATGATTTATAAACTGTATCCAGGTATTTTGTTTTTGTATTGTATACCTCTGAGAGCATTAAATAAGGAGCTACTTCTAATTCCTTGTGGTTTAATGCAAAATTTACAGTCATCAGAAACTTTCTGGCTGCTAATGATTTGCGTCTGTTATCGATAGTATTAATCAAACTGTCATTTCCTTCCTTCAACGCATTAAAGTTAGCTTCTATTTGCTCCAATTCTCTATTTGTATAGCGACTTAATAATTTTTGGTAGTCGACGAGGGCATCATTGTTTTGTGAACCCTCAACCCTTGCCATGACCGCTAGGTTTTTAAGCGATGTCTTTATCGATACTTCACCTGGTTCGGCAAAGAAAGGTATTCGTTCATCAATTAAAGTTCCGTCCTTAAGACGCACATAGAGGTAGTATATTTCAGGGCTTTTAATTTCTCTCGAGAAATCGAAGTGCGAATCACCATCTACAACTACAGAGTCTATTGAAACAAGTGCTGTGTTCTCTATCTTTTGAAGTAGCAATGTGCCTTTCTTTAAGCCATCAACCTCTCCAGTTAGGTGCATTAATCTATCATTCTTAGAACAACTTACTAGGCTTAAAGTTATAATAGCCAAACAGTAAAAATACTTCATCGATATTTAATTTAAGCTCGCAAAGATGCTACTTTTTTCAATAAAAAAAAGGAATGGCTGCTAATAAGAAGACATATTTTGAAACTCAGGTTCAATGCTTTTAGAGAGCGTTGCTTGTTGAAGTATTGGTCTTAAGTAGTGCTTTTAAATATTAGTTTGCTGCGGCAAGTTGCAATAAAACAGTGCACGCTACAGCTCCTAAAGTGCCTATAGCATAACCAAAGACAGCTAATAAAACTCCAACTGTTGCCAAGGATGGGTGAAATGCGGATGCAACAATAGGTGCAGAGGCTGCTCCTCCAACATTGGCTTGACTCCCAATAGCTAAGAAAAAATACGGAGCCTTAATTATTTTCGCTACAATAATTAATAATAACGCATGAATTAACATCCATACTAGACCAATAACAATTAATAATTGGTTTTCAAATATGAGCCTCAAATCCATTTTCATTCCAATACTCGCTACGAGAATGTATATAAAGACACTACCTATTTTACTTGCACCAGCGCCTTCATATTTCCGTATTTTAGTATAAGACAGTAAAATTCCAATAATTGTAGTTAAAGAAATCATCCAGAAGAAACTAGAATTTAAAAACGTAAACATATTTCTGGTTAAGCCAGGTGATAGGCCGTTCACAAAATCTTTAAAAAAACCACTCAGATAGCCTGCTCCGAAATGCGCAAAACTAACTGTTCCAAACGCTATTGCACCAAGAACCATAAGGTCTGTTAGGCTAGGGTTTCTCTCTACTTTTTTTGTATAGGTCGACATCTTTTCTTTAAGACTTTCTATGGCAGATGTATCTGCACCTAACCAAGCATCAATTTTGGCCGTTTTTCCAATTCCTATTAGTATGATAGCCATCCAAATATTTGCTACAACAATATCTACGAAAACCATGCCTCCGTATAGCTTTTGATTGTATCCGTAAATTTCTAACATTGCTGTTTGATTTGCACCACCACCAATCCAGCTACCCGCTAGTGTTGACAGTCCTCTCCATACTGCATCTGCACCTTCTCCACCAACGGCTTCTGGAAAGAAACTGCCTATCAATAACACCGCAATAGGGCCCCCAATAATAATACCTGCTGTTCCAGTAAGAAACATAATCAGGGCTTTTGGGCCTAGGTTAAAAACAGCTTTAAGGTCGATGCTTATTGTCATCAGTACCAAGGCTGCAGGCAAAAGATAACGGCTAGACATATAATATAGGTTCGAACTGTGCGCTGCAGCTTCTCCATTGCTTGAGACGCTCGTCCAATCTGGAGATATAATTCCAAAAGTGGTTAAAATAGCAGGAATAAAATACGCCATAAACAGGGCAGGGACGATTTTGTAAAACTTGCTCCAAGGACCATCTTTTTTTGATGAAGTATAGAATATAAATCCTAATATTATCATTAAAACACCAAAGACGATGGTGTCACTTTGGAAAAGTGGTGATGTGTCTTCTATAATTTCTGAAACAGTCGGCTGCATGAATGGATAATTTTAGTGCAAAATACAATTTATTTCTTTTTTGACTGCCTTCCCGCCTTTTTAAGTGTTTCATTAAGCATCCACTCAATTTGACCGTTGGTGCTGCGAAATTCGTCGGCAGCCCACTTTTCAATTGCTTTTATCATATCTTCGTTTACCCGAAGTGCAAATGCTTTTTTCTTTGCCATTCTATTTTTTTATAAAACTACTTACTATTTCAACCAGCTCTGGCATGACAGGCAAATTGTAAATATTGTATGATTTGCTATTCTCTAAATCACTTCCTTCAATTCTTTTGAGAATGTGATTCATATTTTGAATAATCACATAATCTGCTTTGGGTTGTGCCTCGTGTAAATATTGTGCCTCACTAATTTGAACCTGTATGTCTTTGTCGCCATTTATTATTAGAATTGGGATTTTTAATTTTGCAATTTCAATTTTAGGTTCATACTTCATCCAGCTAATCATAAATGGTTGGATATCTTCTCTAAAAAGAGATGCTAATACCGGGTTGTAATTTAAAACTTTCCCTGTTGCACGCAAAGTATCGTAAGCAGCTCGAGCACCTTCTTTTAGAGCCGGCGACTGCAGTGCTATTTGATCTACTATTACATTATCGATTTCTTGTCCAGACCCAGAGAGTGAGATAAATCCATCTGCCTTTCCCTGAGCTGCAATCATTCCTACCAGGGAACCTTGACTGTGGCCAATAATAATGATCTTAGAAAATTCTCCACCATTCTTAAAATAGTCGGTGACTTTCTTGGCATCTGTTATAAAATCATCAAACCGAATTTCTTTCTCGCTTAAGGTTCGGTTCTTCATAAGTTTAACAGTTCGCTTATCGTAGCGATAACTGGCAATACCATTGTTGTACATGGCTTCAGATAAAAGCTTAAGGGAATTATTCTCCATCATTTGCTGGTTTCCGTTTCTATCGGTCGGGCCAGAACCTGCTATGATAATAGCTAAAGGCGGTGGGCTAACCGTAGGTGGTAGTAATAGCGTACCATCAATAAATGCTGACACACTAATATTTGTAGCGTTAAATTTATTTTCTTGCGCACTGCTTAATGCCCAACATAATAAGATAATAAACAGCAATTTGGTCTTCATGATATTTTAATTTATCTGCTTTGGTTTCAAGTATTCTCTGTCCGTCAAGTTGCCTTTGTTTTTGGGTAATACATTTCTTATCCTAAACACTATTTCAATGTAAATATTGTCATCGCACAATTTGTAAATTAACTTTTAGTTTAACTTTTCTGTTTCCATTTGTTAAATGGACCTTTAACTCCTATTGTATTTCTATTTAAGTGAAACTGACACCAGGTTTATACTGTCTTAGTTTATTTATTATGTGTTCAAAGTTCCAGTATTTACAACCGGGGTAACATCTTTATCTCCGCATAAAATAACCATCAAATTACTTACCATTGCTGCTTTTTTATCTCCGTCCAGATCAACGATATCTCTTTTGCTAAGTTCGTTTAGAGCCATCTCAACCATGCTCACCGCTCCTTCAACAATTTTGTGTCGTGCAGCCACAATAGCGGTTGCTTGTTGTCTTTTAAGCATTGCGCTCGCAATCTCATTTGCATAGGCAAGGTAGCCGATTCTTGATTCCATAACCTCAATTCCAGCGATATCCAGTCTTTCTTCTAACTCTTTTTCAAGCGCTTCGTTTACCTCTGTCGTGCTCGATCTTAATGTAATGTCCTCGGCATGGCCTTCATCGGCGAAATTATCATAGGGGTATTGGCTGGCCAATACTCTTACAGCTGCATCTGCTTGAACGCGTACAAAATTTTCGTAATCATCGACATCGAAGGCTGCTTTGTGAGTATCGCGCACTCTCCAGACAAGAATAGTGCTAATGTTCACAGGATTTCCTAATTTGTCATTTACTTTTAATCGCTCGCTATCAAAGTTTCTGGCACGGAGTGAAATTTTCTTTTTTACATACAATGGGTTCACCCAGAAAAGGCCGTTAGAGCGAATCGTCCCCATGTATTTTCCAAATAATAACAATACTCTTGATGCATTTGGATTTATTAGAACAAAACCAGGGAGTAAAAATATTCCGATTAGAATTGAAAATAGGAAAATATCATTTTCAAAACTTATTAAAGCTATAATCCCTCCAATAAATAGAGTGATAAATAATAGCAGCATAATGTAGCCACTGATTGGTGTAATCGATTTTTCGTTTGTCATATATGTATTTATTTTGATATCATAATGATATTAAACAAATATAGTATGTTTTTTTGATTTAGCAAATGTTAATCAAGAAAAGCTTGGCTATAATATGGAAATTATAGTTGTTTTTTATTTGCATTTAGAGGTTTCCTCTAGTCCCGTTCTTTGGTGGTTGGGCTGATAACCCTAAAAGTGAGATTAATTCTCGGCTTGATATCTTTTTTTGATTTTGGGATGCAATGATGCCAATGATGTTGGGTTTCACCTCCCATTATCAAAAGGCTTCCGTGTTGAAGTATCAAATTCTTTTTTTGAGTTTTATCTTTTTTATGTCGCAATCGAAATGTTCTTTCACCTCCCAAACTAACCGATGCTATTACTGGATTCTTACCTAGTTCTTTTTCATCGTCGCTATGCCATCCATTGCTATCACTTCCATCGCGATAATAATTTAAAAGCACAGTGGTGAATTTCACATTGCAACGAGCTTCGATGTTAATTTTAATTTCTTTGAGTATTGCATTAAACGGTTTCGGAAACATTGTAATTCCACTATATCGATATGAAGCCTCATTAATTCCATACAAGGCTGTCAGTCGTGGTTGTGCATATACTTTGCCAAATATTTTGATATTATCTTGTTGCCATTCAACCTCGTTCAGTAATTTTTTGAAGTATTCTAAAGCCTTTTCCGAAGCGAAAAAAGATGGATAGTAGGTTATTTCTGCATCAGCTAATGCTAGTTTTATCGGAGTATTGTTTTTTTCTGAAGCAAATAAGTCCAAATTACATGTATTGATACGCCCAGAACATTAAGCCGAACTGAAGCGGAATTCGCAAAATTAAAACCCATTGTGGTAATTTCATGGAGGCTTCCTTATTTTGAAGCATATAGACATGCACCGGTAAAAAGAGGATTAATAAGATAATTATACCCCAAACTGCTATTGTTTGGCTTTGTGGAGTTAAAACCATAAAACCAAAAATCATTTCAGCAATTCCCGTTAGCATCACTAAGGTTTGTTTTGCTGAAATATAAGGAGGCATTATCCGCTCATAAACCTTTGGTTGACGAAAATGATTTGCTCCTGCAACTACAAAGAGTGCTCCGATAATGTATTGATGCCAAGGCAGCATAGATTTGTTATTAAAAATCAAAAATACTACATTACCACATACCGTCTATAAAAAAGCCATTGTCTTTTTAAAACAGCAATGTTTTTATCCATATTTCAGATACTCTTAAATATGGATAAAAATAGTACTTTTAGATTATAAAGTTTTGATTTATCTATTCTTAGACTACTTCTTGAATCTCTTCCTTATTGCGGTACGCACAGTGCGTCCAGTAATTAAATTGGGTGTCAATTTCTAAAAATGAGTCCTTAAGGAAATTAACTTCTGTCATATTGTTTTTCTTGACGTTTGTTGCACTCAAAGGTATTGTGAACAACTTCATGCTACAATACCTAATTATGGGTATTTCACTGTGTCTAGAAACTATAGTCACTGCACTACAGTGTTTAAATCTATTAAATATGTTGTAAAATGATTTACGAGCAGTAATTTGAGTAAAAAATGTAAATATAAACCGAGAGCTAATTTGGTTTATTTCTAAATAAAAACCGCTCTCAGTTACTGGATTGAGAGCGGTTTTTGGAATTCTAATGAATGTTGAAGACTATTTTATCATCTCATAACTACGCTTAATAAAGCTCGTAAGATCCTCCCCTTTAAGCAGATTCTTACTTAATTTGGCAAGATCAAGTGCTTGGTTTACAAGACGTTCTTTCTTCTTTTTTGTCTTGGTATTTAAAATTTCACTCACCAATTCGTGATTCGTATTTACAACCAAGTTGTACATCTCAGGCATTCCTCCCATTCCAAACATGCCGCCGCTACCTCCAGACTGCTGCATCTCCTTCATACGGCGCATAAATTCTGGTTCTGTGATAATAAATGGATTGGCATTGCTATCCATAGCTTCCATTTGTACTGTGAATTTTTCGGAAGGAATAGTTTCTGTTAAGAATGTTTTTAGTGTCTCTTTTTCCTCATCTGAAAGTTTCGAAATAGAGGTTTCTTCTTTCTTGATTAAATTTTCAACGTGATCACCATCAACTCGTACAAAGGTGGTTTTCTCATTGGCTCCTTCTAGCTTTTGGATAAGGTGTGAAATAATTGGAGAATCTAATAAAAGAACTTCATAACCCTTTTCCTTTGCCGCTTCAATATATGAATGCTGCTCTTCTTTGTTTGAAGCATAGAGAATTACCAAATTATCATCCTTATCTGTCTGATTAGGCTTTAATTTCTCTTTTAACTCTTCAAAAGTATAGTAGGTGTTATCTACAGTGGGATAAAGCGCAAAATCCTGTGATTTTTCAAAGAATTTTTCTTCTGAAAGCATTCCGTATTCAATCACAATTTTAATATCATTCCATTTTTTCTCGAAATCCTCACGGTTGTCATTAAACAAACTCTTTAGCTTGTCTGCTACTTTTCGGGTGATGTAACTAGAAATTTTCTTAACTGCTCCGTCTGCTTGTAAATAACTTCTAGAAACGTTTAGAGGAATATCAGGAGAGTCAATAACTCCTCTGAGCATTGTTAAAAATTCTGGAACAATACCTTCCACATTATCAGTTACGAATACTTGATTTTGGTATAATTGAATTTTGTCTTTTTGCATGTTTAAGTCGGCTGTCATCTTTGGGAAATATAAAATTCCCGTAAGGTTAAAAGGATAGTCGACATTCAGGTGAATATGAAAAAGTGGCTCTTCAAACTGCATTGGGTATAACTCACGGTAAAACCCTTTGTAGTCTTTTTCTTCGAGTTCAGTTGGTGCTTTTGTCCAGGCTGGCGTTGGGTTGTTTATGAAATTATCAACCTCTGTTGTAGGTGCCTCATCTTCTTCTTTCGCATCTTCTGGCTTGGGAAGTGTTTCTGTGCGCATTCCAAATTTAATTGGAATAGGCATAAACTTATTGTATTTGGTAAGAAGTTCATTGATTCGAGCCTCCTCCAAGAACTCTAAAGAGTCTTCGTCGATATGCAAAATTATTTCTGTTCCACGGTCAGTTTTGGCACCTTCTTCTAGGGTGTAATTTGGAGAACCATCACAGGTCCAATGGGCGGCCGGTTCGTCCTTATAGCTTTTAGTTATAATTTCAACTTTCTCAGCTACCATAAATGACGAGTAGAAACCAAGCCCAAAATGTCCTATGATGCCAGCATCTTTTCCATTTTGGTCCTTGTATTTTTCTAAAAACTCTTCTGCTCCAGAAAAAGCAATTTCGTTGATATATTTACCAACTTCCTCTTGCGTCATTCCAATACCTTGATCAATGATGTGAAGTTTTTTATTCTCTTTGTCAATTTTTACTTCTAGAATTGGGTTGCCGTAATCAACCTTGGCTTCGCCAATGCTAGATAAATGCTTCATTTTAAGAGTTGCATCTGTCGCGTTTGAAATTAATTCTCGAAGAAATATTTCGTGATCACTGTATAAAAACTTTTTTATTAGTGGAAAAATGTTTTCAACTGAAACGTTAATTTTACCTTTAGACATAATTATTTTTTTACAATTATAAGATCAAATG
>MDSY01026087.1_pt1 | contig 11791 bp, 12 predicted proteins | sample 811131 | NCBI WGS metagenome assembly MDSY01 (sample SAMN05326643, study PRJNA326480) | marine metagenome | isolation source: seawater | place: Atlantic Ocean: South West | collected 2010
ACGCATTTTCTCGCTCATTATTTGTTTCAAGTGCGAATCCAACCACTTTTTGTTTATTCTTTCTATGTAATGAGGCCCATTTTAAAATGTCGGGGTTCTGAACAAGCTCGATTACTGCCTCCGTACTTCCTTTTTTTAGCTTTGTACTAGATGTTTTTGCAGGTCGGAAATCTGCAACAGCTGCTGAGAAAACGCCTATATCGCATTGCTGCCAACAATTCTGAACCGCTTTCAAAAGTTCCTCTGCAGTGAGCACATTCGTTCTGGTAAGTTTTGGATGTACTAATTCTTCTTGGGTAGGTCCACAAATAAGTTCAACCTCATACCCCTTCAACAATGCTGCTTTGGCAATTGCAAAACCCATCTTTCCCGAGGAATGATTAGAAATATAACGCACTGGATCAATAGCTTCTTGTGTTGGGCCTGCGGTAATGCAGATTTTCTTATCTCCTTTTGGTGCAGTATCCTTAAAGTATTCATTTAAGTAGATCTCAATGTGATCCGGCTCCGCCATTCTTCCTTCACCCTCTAGACCACTGGCAAGCTCTCCTGATTCCGCCGGAATGATTGATACACCATCTTTAGATAATGTATCCACATTCCTTAAAAAGCTTGGATGCTTATACATGTCTAAATCCATTGCTGGAGCTATGATGGTTTTACCTTTCATTGAGAAATAGGTTGCCAAGAGAAGGTTGTCACACAAGCCATTTGCCATTTTTCCAATGGTATTCATTGTCGCTGGCGCTATTAGAAAAACATCAGCCCATTCGGCATATTCTACATGGTTATTCCAGGTACCTGAAGATTTATTCCAAAACTCAACTGCTACCTCATTTTTAGAAAGTGTTGAAACAACTAATGGGCTTATAAACGAAGAAGAGGCAGGGGTCATAATACACTTGACCTCTGCCTCTTGTCTCTTTAAACTGCGTATAAGATATGCAATTTTGTATGCTGCAATACCTCCGGTTATTCCGAGAAGAATGCGTTTACCGTACATTTATTTTTCCTCTTCTTCCGTATGTCTTACGTAGATTTTATCGTCCAAAAGCTCTTGTGCTGCAATAGCCGTTGCTTTCGGAAGACCCTCGTAATGCTTAGAAATTTCGATTTGTTCTCTGTTTTCAAAAATTTCTTCAAGGTTATCGGTATTACTAGCGAATTCTTGAAGCTTTGAAGTCAATTCTTCCTTGATTTCAGAACTAATTTGGTTTGATCTTTTAGACATTGCTACAATAGATTCATAGATGTTCCCTGTCTTATTTTCAAGATGGATGGTATCTCTTGTTACCGTTGTCTTTTCAGCAATTACATTTTTGTAGCTCATTCTATTCTTCTTTAATTAAGCAATTTATTTACCAATTGTTGGAGGCTTTTAACTTTGTCCGAACTTGGGAAATCAGCCTCAAATTTACGCATTCTTTCAATAGTTTCATCAATTCTAACGCTTTTTTTACTTTCTATGCTATTCAAGGTAAGGTAATAGGAGTTTCTAATCATTGTCGAAAATGCCTCTTCGGCATAAATTGAAGCAGGGTATTTTTCTAAAAATATCTCTGCTGAGGCGACCGTAGCTCTATACCGTTCTGTTTGTGCATAAAGCATAACATGATTAAACTCTTTGGTTTCTATTTTTAGGCGAAGCCGATCAATTATTTGGTTGCATGAATCCATTAAGGCCGTCGTTGGGTAAGTGTCAACAAAAACTTGAACAGCATTTATAGCGTCTTCAGTTTCCGTTTGATCCAAAGCTATTTCTGGAGAATTACGAACCTTACACATCGCTGCCAAGAACATCAGTTCTTCATTCTTTGCTGAATAAGGAAAACGTTGAATGTATGATGAAAAGTAATAGCCCGCCATATAATAATCTTCACTATTATAATAGCTCGTCCCAAGCCTATAATATGCAAGCTCACCCTCCCCAGATTTTGGGGCATGTTGATATATTTGCTCATACAACACAATGGACTTTAAAAAATCATCGTTATCAAATAATTGGTTGGCAAGCTCAAATTTCTTGTTATAATCATCACCCTTGATGATTTCATTATAATTGGAGCAGCTAGTTATTACAAAAAATAAAATACTGAAAAGGAAGAGAATTTTAAACATATTATTTAACCCTCAAGTTTTGGCCAATCTGAAGAACTGAGGTCGTTCTTAAGCCATTTAATCTACACAACGAAGATACACTAGTTCTATTGCGTTCAGCAATTGCAGATAATGTATCACCCGCCCGAACTTTGTAATATTTTTTGGAAACATACTCCTTGCTTCCGTTTGGTTTTTGACGCCACTGGTCAGAAGGCGTAACACCTGGTCTAAACATGGTTTTGTGCAAAAGAAGATTTGTTTTCTTCAGTTCTTGTTTTTTAAAATCAATAAGTTCTTCAGGGTTCATAGCCGAGTCATAAAACCTAACCTCAAAATGAAGATGAGAGCCAAAAGAATGACCTGTATTTCCGCCTAAACCAAGAACTTCTCCAGACCGCACCTTTTGTCCAGAAAAAACCAAAAGCTTACTTAAATGGGCGTAATAAGTCTCAAGGCCGTTGTAGTGACGGATAATAACTAGGTTTCCGTAACCACCTGAATTTTTTCTTGAATAACGAACTACACCATCAAACGCAGATACAACAGTATCACCAGTCACAAGGTCTAGATCAATACCGTTATGAAATTTTCCGTTTCTATATTTGTATCGTGAAGTAACTGGGCCATCTATGGGTATCGTAAATGAACCGTGAGCATCGTCTTCAAGGCAAAGCCAAACCGTATCCTTGAGCTTTGTAAGGTTGTTTGCGCGGGTGTAACAATCATTATCATCCCATTTCATTACAAATGGACCTCCAATCTCTGACGAACTCATGATTCGATGCAAATCCTTATTCAGAACACCATCAAAACTTGTGTCTTGTATTAATGTCCAAGATTGATCAGAATACATAACCATTTTCCCCAACCTCGACTCTACGGTATCTATGGGTATTTGCCCAAGACACTGCAGCGAAACCAAACAAACTAAAAACACCTTGTAGACTCTGAATACTTTCATTTGTATTTTATCAAGTTGCAAAATTACTAATAATGCTTGAATACTAGTCGACCTCTAGTATTTTCAGATTATAGAAAACTTGTTCATTCGGCCGAACAAGATCTAAATAACCTGCTTTACCAAATGCCATTTCTGAATCCAATACAATAAATAAATGCTGGCCGATTTTAGCCTTATTCAACACGGTTCTCAATCCTTCTGGATAGTTGCGCTGACCTGGCGTATAGGTTACAGGGAAATTGGAGGTATATGTATTGAAGACATTTGGCCTACTCTCAGTGGATGCAATCATGTGAAACTTCACTTTGGAAACCTCTCCTACTCCTTTATCTTTTCCAGATCTAAGCTCCCACATCTTAAGTCCCAAAGAATCAATGCTTGGCGCAACAATTCCATGAAGCTTAACAAATAACCAGTTTTCTGAATTGGAAGGAATAAGTGTCCCTAATCCTTTTTGTCCATAAGCCAAAGCTGCTGGGATTTTAATCTGGGCCACATCCCCAACCGACATATAGCTCAATGCTTCATCCCAACCCTTATTTTGCATATTGTACCCTAATACAAAGGGTAAATAAGGCATTTTCATTTTGTTGTTTCCATCAATAATTTTTCCATCGGGTAAACTCAATCTGTATTCTAGCATGAGCAATTCTCCCTTCATGGGCTTTCGTGTTTTTAGTTTTTTAATCCAGTCAATTGAGATCCCACTTTTTGTTTTCAAATGTTCTGTAAAGTTGAACTCATTGGAAATCTCTTTTACATTTACATTCGTATCTTGAAGAAAAGAAACAAGACTTGTGTCTACAACACTGCTATCTGATCTATTATCTTCTGGAGTAGTGTTTTTCTTTAGAACTTTCTCTTCCTCAGAATTATTTGATGTGGCGATTGCAGGATTTATATTTTTACGCTCAACCAAATCACAAGAAATTAAGCAGCATAGAAATATAAAAACAACTAAAATCAAATTCAGAAAACCTCTCATTGATTAATACTTAATAGTTCGACGTCAATTAATAAAATAGATTGTGGAGGTATTTGCTCGGAATCACCAAGAAGCCCGTGGGCTAAATAGCTTGGCACAATGAGCTTCGCTTTCTCATTTGACTTCATGAGTTGAAGCACCTCGTGAAGACCTGATTCATCATTACTCATTCCCAAGATGAATTTTTCAGGTATCGAATCTGTCTTATAGCACAGGCGACCATCCATGAGCTCGATTTTCATGTCTAAAGAAAGGTGATCTCCGACGCGGGCTTTTTCGCCCTTGCCTACCCTGTCTTTAGCAAGCTGATACCTTAACCCTGAACCCGTAGAAATCATTTTTAAATCCTCATGGTGCGCCAAATAAATCTTAATCGCAAGTTCTTCTCTTTGGTGTAACTCTTGGTTGAAATCTACCGAATGGTCCATTGACCAATCTTTGGTTTCACCTATAACTTCCTCCTCCTTTTGTGCACAAGAAGAGATTGTCAAAACACAGATTAAAAGAATAAAAATCCTCATAATAGGTCATTTGAATGAAGTATAAGCTTTTCTATAGTCTGAGTCAGACGGTCATGGCTAAATCCTCCAGCGGCATATTTATGTCCTCCACCATTAAAATATTTCCCTGCAAATTCATTGACATAATATTTCCCTTTCGAACGAAAAGACATTTTAACATTGCCGTCTTCATTTTCCTTCATGAAAACGGAGATCGATATTCCTTCAATGGATAGAGGGACATTTACCAGACCTTCGGTATCTCCCTTCTGATATCCATAACCCTTTAATTCCTCTTGAGTGAGCGAGATGTATGCGATTGGTGTTCCTTCAATCTGAACGAACTTATTTGAAATAGCATAGGAACGAAGCAAGACACGTTCTTTGGTGTTCTGATCAAACACTCTTTCATGAATGGTATAGGCCTCTACTCCTTTTATCAATAGCTCTTTTAACACATCATGTGTTTTTGCTGTAACGCTTGGAAATCTAAAAGACCCTGTATCAGTCATTATTCCTAGATACAGCGCTTCAGACGCCTCTTTGGTTAAAAAACGATCGAGACTGCACTCTCTTAAAACTTCAAAAAGAAGCTGTGCTGTTGAACACACCTCAGGTCTTGAAATTGTTAAATCACAAAATTCAGTAGGGTTTGGATGGTGGTCAATCATGATTTTAGGAACCTTAAGGTTTGACACCAAAGACTCCATTGCATCACCGACCCGATAAGGATGGTTGTAATCTAAGCATATCATTAGGTCAAAAGGAGATTCTTCTGACTTAAAGTCTGCATAATAAGAATAAGAGACACCCTCTAAAAACGACATCATATTTGCTGCCGGAGGATCCGGCAGAAGCACATGGTTTTTTTTACCATATGCACTTGCGAATCTCGAGAAAGCAACTGCGCTTCCGATTGCATCACCGTCAGGAGACTTATGTGTGGTTATTAATATATTCTCTGCGCTATCGAGCAGTAACTTAAAGGCATCTATCATGCGTTAAAATTACTCTTTCTTTTGCATTTGGGCATCTTCTTCAGGGTCGGGCGGAAAAAGTTTTGGAAGGTCTTCTTTTCCCTGAAGTCGGTCAATCATTTCTTCCAATTGAGAAATGGAAATGCTTTTTGCAATTATTTTCTTGTCTTTATCTAGCAGAAATACCTTTGGCGTGCTAAAGATGTCATATGTGTTTTGGTAATTCAGAGATTCTAGGGTTGTTGCTTTGTTCGGCTCACCCGGATAAAGCTCAACAAGTTTCTCAGGTGCATCTTTAGCCTCATTGTACAACCTATCAGTTACAGCAGCATTAATAAACGTCAAGTCATTGTCTCGAATGAATTTTTTCCACTTATTAAAATCTTCTCCAATTGCCTTTCCAACAGAGAAAATCTCCACATTTCTAGCTTTGAACTTCTCTTTGTAGAGCGTTTCTAACTTCGGTGTAGTCTTTTTACAATGCCCACATTCAGGGTCCCAAAAATATATAATTGTATACTCTGATTTTAAGCTGTAAAAGTCCACCCAATTCATATCAGTAGTGTCTCGCAGTTTAAGATTGAACGGAACAGATCCGATGGTTAACCTTAACTTGTTCTTAAGGTTGTCACAGAGGTCATCAAACTTATCTTCACCAACCCAAAATGCTGGTGAATCACCTTCAAGATTATCCGTGCAGTAATATCTATTGAGCATTTCCAAGTATACCTTATCCATTCCCATGATCTTACTTTTACCAAAGGAAGAAGTGATCCAGCCCACACTATATTCAAACATTTTTGATTTAGGATTTAACTGATCACAAAAGCGGAAGGCATATCGCGTAACTGTGTCCCAGTGCTGAACCATCATGTTTTGCCCAAAAAAGTATTCAAGCTTGTTGTGAAAAATTGGATTATTTACCAATGCATCGTCATTTAAGTCAACATTGTCCCAATAATGATTTCTATAGAATAAAAACCTAAAATTTGAATCCGTAACCACTCCATTTTCGTCCACAGGAGCCTCGGGAATATCAACTTCCATTGACATTTTTACAATTTTAGCGACCAGCATCCCTGTGTTTTTAGAAATTATATTTTCTTGGTATGCTTGAACACTTGCATTGATGGACTTAATTTCATCTGTAAGCGAAGTGAATTTTGGATCTGTTTTAGACAAAGCCCCTCGTTCCTTACCAAGCTTACCCATCTTTGATTTCTGGCTACTAATGAATCGAATGTATGGAATAAATAAATTGTTTTCCGCTGACTTTTTTACAATGAGATTACCTGCATAATCTGGACCTTCAGTTTCAAGAATAACATCCTCATTATTATAAATGAATTCAAAATATCTTTGACCGGGCAAAAGTAAACCAAGAATACCATTGGCCTGCTTCGTTCCGTCAAACTCTACAACGCCATTTTTGATTTCTGCCGTATCCGCATAGAATTTTTTCGTCCCAAAATATTTTATGAGATGCACGGTTGTATCCTTTTGATTTTTGACTGTGAATTTCAGTTTTTGCCCAAATGATATAGAGCTAATCAGTAAGAAAAGAAGTATAAATCCTGATTTCATTTTTGTTTTTTAAAGTTAAATTAGGTCATTTGAAGACCCCCTGCCTATTTTTTAAATCCTTTTAACAATTCTTTAACCATTAGCTGTGGAATTGCGCTCGAATTATACGACGCGTGTAAATATTTACCGTTGCCGTAAAAATAACAAAGACGGCAAAAAGAGCAGCTATACTCCACATAGAAATAGCATCCCCTATTAATAGTCCTGAGCTAACCAACTTACTTTCAATTGCTTTACTCAAAAAACAAAAAGAAACAAATGAAATAAAAGCCATTGTGGAAAATATGATAACGAAATACCGAACAAACTTATTTTTTATCACCTCTATAGAATGTCCCAATCGAAGCATCAAACGAATCTCAAATATGAGGGTTGAAAGCATAAGCTGGAGATACTGAACCAGTATAATTATTGCAAGCAATAATGTGAGTATAGCAAGACTTGTGACAAACATTAAAACAAGAGATAAGGCACCCTTTAGTCTTGAAACAAAAAGCTGCTCTTCCCCACTTTCCAAGCCGTTTTCTTCAAGATATGACTCTAGCAATCCTAGCTGTTCCTCTTCAGCTCTAACAACAAGCTGGCTTTGAACTTGATTCTGCGTATTTGTGAATTTTAAATTGGATGCCTTCAAAAAAGAGCTAGGTACTAGGATCGATGAAAAAGCATTTGTAAACCCTACAATTCTAGATGGGATCGTCACTCGATTTGACTTAGGGCCCATAATTAAATTCATTTGAACATTTGAAACCAAAGATTCTGAAAGCTGTGGCAATTGACTAGCTGACAGAAAAGTATTGAGCATCATTAAAAAGTTCCGAGGCATAACCACAGGTACAAAGTTGCTTGTTTCGCTCCATTCAAAATCAGCCGTGGATATGTCAACAAACTCATTTTCTACGGACTGTAAAAAGATATTTGAGTTGAAGGCAGGGATTATGGGGTCATCAATTTCTACGATAACTTCGAATTGATTTGACATTATAGGGCTGCAGGCGGAAATAAATTCTTGGCGCTGAAATGCCTCTATTTCTCTTTTGGTGAAATTTGGTGAACCAAAACCAAGGTGCGCTGCTCTTTTGACCTTCTTCTGGACAATCAAGGTATTCACATTCAAAAGTTCAGTTTCTTCATTATATAACTTTGCTTTGTTGTATAACTGAATGCTAGCGAGTAATAATGTCAAGCCAATTACAAGACCGAAACAAGCTATGTAAAGCTGAAAAGTATTTTTAGCTGAAAAAAAAAAGCTTTCTCATACTATAAATGAATTGATTTAAGGGAAAGTTTTTCTTCACCGTCCAAAGAAGTCAACACAATACCTGCTTTCGCTTCATTAACTCGGTAATCTATAAGCTCAATACATTTTTCTTTATGCATTGCGTCGAGGTGCGAGAAAGGTTCATCGCAAATCAGAAGCTCAAAAGGCTTACATAAAGCTCGAGCAATGGCCACTCGCTGCTTTTGGCCAAATGACAAATTCTCAACCTTTTCATCCCATTTTTCTTTCATCCCCATAACATCAAGCATCTTTTGCCCTTCAGATAAATCATACCCGTCTGCAAATTTTGGGATAAGTGAAATATTATCCGCGACTGTGAGCTTTTCTGCGAGTTGAAGGTCTTGAAAAACTGATGAGATTTTTTCTCTTCTTAATTCAACCCATTCCTTATTCGTAAGTTCAAACAATGGTTTGTCATTAATATATACTGCCCCATTGTAATCCCTTCGGTAACCCAAAAGATAAAAAAGCAATGAAGTTTTACCCTTACCGCTTGTTCCTCGCAGCTGGTAGCGCATACCATGCTCAAAGGTGAAATCCTTGTTCCAGACATCACTAATCGGCGAAAAATCTTCAAAAACATGGGGGCAAACATTTTTAAATTGGATCTTCATCATGCACGGAGCTATAAATGCGTGAGCAATTGTTCTTTCAAAGATAGTCGGTCATAAGGGTTTAAACAAATAAGGTCTTTATATCGCTTTAACCATGTCTCTTGCCTTTTCGCATAATTTCTTGAGTTCTTTTGAATCAAGGCAATGGCATCTTCATAAGGGTAATCCTTCTTAAAATAAGGAATCCACTCTTTATATCCAACCGTATTTTGAAGGAGTAAATTATTATCAAGAGGTAGTTTCTTGACTTCATCAAATAAACCATCTTCAATCATCTTTTCAACGCGTAGGTTAATCTTAGTATAAAGATCCTCACGTTTCCAGGAAATACTGAATCTTTTAAACGGGAGCTCTATACCCTCTTTTGGCTCCTCCCGGATTTCTTTAATTGTTTTTCCTGAAACTCGAATAATCTCCAAACTTCTAAGGATACGCATAGGGTTTCTTAAGTCAATGTTATTGTAGGTTTGCAAATCAAGCTCTTTAAGCTCTTTACATAAAGCATCAATACCATCTTGCCTCCATTTCTCATCAAGCTCTGAGCGCACTTTTGAATCACTAGGTGATGGATGGAGTCCATCAATAAGGGCATCAATAAACATACCTGAACCTCCTGTTATAATAATTTGTTTGTGCCCTTTTGAGAATAAATGATCGATTTTATTGCGTGCAGACTTCATAAAACCCGCACTAGTTAATGTAAGCTCATGGATAGAGTGCGTGTTGACAAAGTAATGTTCCGCCGCTAAAAGCTCTTCATCTGATGGTTTAGCAGTACCAATGGATAATTCTTTATAAAACTGCCGAGAATCAGCAGAAATAATTGGAACCTTGAGCTCTTTGGCCACTGACAATGCAAGCGAAGACTTTCCTGAAGCTGTTGCACCTTGTATAATTATTAATCTATTCATTCTCTCGCCATATGATGTAGCGCGAATATATAGATTTTACATAAGTTTTGGCCGGGCCCCTGTATGCTCCGTATTTAACTGGTGCATTTCGATAGTACAGCGGATCAGATAGTAAACGAATCATTAGCTCAACATTTTCATCCCATATTGTCGGGTTATAGCCAAGTTTTTCTGCAAGCCTTACAGCATCTTCAACATGTCCTTTCCCGGCATTATAGGAAGCTAAAGTGAATTTTAACCTTTGTTCCCGTGAATCAATATTTTTCCAAGAATTATAAAGCATATCAATGTAGCGCATTCCCGCGTCAATTTGAACCTCAGGAGGTGAATCTGGATAAACATCAAAGCTAGGCCCTGTATTTGGCATAAACTGCATCATACCGTAAGCGCCTCCAAAACCTCGTGCATTTGGATTATATCTAGATTCCTGATAGGCAATGGAAGCCAAAAATCTCCAGTCCCAATTTCTTTTTAAGGCAGAGGCCTTGAACATCTCATCGTAATCTGATAGCTGGATTTCTTCATTGGCAATGGTATCCTGCTGTCGAATAAAGAAATCTGTTTCTTCCATGTAATCGAAATACTTTTTTCTCAAAACCTTATATGCTTCGCTGTACAAGAAGTCCTCCAAGAAATAATCCAGCTTCTTTTTTAGCTTCACATCTGATTTCCTTAGCCCAAAAGCAATGTTTTGCCGAACAGATAGTAGCGTTGAAATATCGATATTTGTAACACATGATTGCTCTATCCTTGCTGTATTTTCCATCGCAATCGTAAAGTCGATCTCACCATTAGATACTTTTTCAATTAAATCCTCTGCAATTGGATAATTAGGTAAGGTTTGCACAACAATGTCAGCACCTATCTCATCTTCCAAATGTAAAACACGTTTTAAGAAAGCAGATTTATTTCGAATATGAAGTATTTTGTTTTGAAGTTCGCTAATGTCTCTTACAACACTATCAGGATCATTACGCTGGACAAGTACTTGAAAAGAATGGTTGTAAGGCAGTGAGAAGGCATGAAGCTCCCTATCATTCATTGTGATTGGCTTGTTACAAGCAATAAGATCCCCTTCAAAGGAATTAAGCTTTTTAACAAAGTCTTCAGGATTAGAAATCATTTCAACTTCTAACTTTACACCTATTGACCGAGCAAATGTATCGAGTATATCGTACTCAAAACCAAGGTATTTATCTTTATACTCGTAAAATGAAACGGCGCCATTTTCAGTGAGGATTTTTATTGTGCCACGTTGTTGAATCGCATCTATATCTCGTAAAGGCGGTCTTTTTAACTGTTCTCCCTTATCATTACTTGACTTGCAGGTCAACATAAAAAGAGAAAGTAATATAATTGGTCCAATATATATACGCATAGCGTACCGAATTTGCCGGTTTAACATCTACGCATAATAAGACCAAGGGTTTCAATGGACGATAAATTTGACATTTTGCTTTTTTTTTCGTTTATTTATGTAAATCCTGAGGCTATGGGAAATGACCAAAATGAAATTTATTCGAAAGTTGTTCGCGCCGGAAAAAGAACCTACTTCTTTGATATTAAGGCAACAAAGGGAAATGATTTATATCTGACACTTACAGAGAGCAAAAAAACGTACAATGACGAGGGCGAAGGCTCATACCAAAAACATAAGATTTTTCTTTACAAAGAGGATTTTGAAAAATTCAAGGATGGTCTTGATGATGTCCTAAATAAAATTGAAGAATTAAAAAATCAATAATTTTCAATTTAACTATCGATTTTCTAAAATTAGTATTTATATTTGCCCTCGATTTGGGCGATTAACTCAGTTGGTTCAGAGTGCCTCCTTTACACGGAGGAAGTCGGGGGTTCGAGTCCCTCATCGCCCACTA
>MDSY01031903.1_pt1 | contig 11790 bp, 7 predicted proteins | sample 811131 | NCBI WGS metagenome assembly MDSY01 (sample SAMN05326643, study PRJNA326480) | marine metagenome | isolation source: seawater | place: Atlantic Ocean: South West | collected 2010
ACTATTTTATTAATTAAAACTGTTGAATATTGATATTTTGTTCTTGATAATTTTGCTCATTAAATGCTAAACTTTCAGTCCTGCTTCAAAAAAAAGAATGAAAATTCACAAAATAAAACTTACAACATTTTTCGTTTCGATATTATCTGCGAATTTTCTCTTTGGAAATTATGCATTTAAAAAGAAGGTCAAAAACATCTGCAAGAGTTACAGAATTACTGTAGAGTCAGACCAGTTTGAATTAGAGAATGATACGTTCTATTTAACACTTGAGAGTGGCAGAAACAATTTTGAAATGTTTATGGTAGTTGGGTTTGCAGCCGCAGGTCAGGCTGTAGCTCATCAAAAAGACCTTGGTTTATCTAATGCTTATACGCCAGGAAATGTTCAGGTTACAGTAAGAGTACCGTCATCCAAAGATACATTTAATACTTTTGTTGCTTCTTGTTCGTCCGATTTGGCAAATGAACTAGCGCAAGGTAAAATAGACTCATCTGAATTCATGCAAAAAATAACCAAAAATCTAAAAATAATATAAAGGAGTAAGAATGCTTCAAGATCCTAACTCTCTAATTGGTATGCTAACACAGTATTTAAGAGCTGTTGGTTGGTCAATCGCTGCTGCTGTAGGCTTTGCTTTTGGCATTGGAATAGCTTTAAAAGTCTTTGATATGCTTTCAACAGAAATCGATGAGTGGCAAGAAATTAAAAATGGGAACATTGGCGTGGCCCTCATATTCATATCTCTGATAGTAATGGTGGGTTTACTTGTGCATAAGGTGATATAATTAATAAAACCCATTTATCATCTTAATATGATGATGAAGTAAAACATCGTTCTTTCAGACAAATTTTATCTGAAAAATAAATAATGTAAAAATTGGAGCAAATGTTGTGTTAATCAAGTTTACCACATTATTGCCCATCCAGGAATATCCGTTTATAAGATAATTACTAATCGATGAATCCTCCGTGATAATTCCATTAGAGTCTAAATATTTTCCTTGTAGGCTTGCGCCGATTGCAGAGTCTAGCAAAGAAGATAAAAAACCTGCGGTTATGACAATAAAAATAAGATCTCTTTCTGATGTGAAATAAAAACCTATCAAGCCAATCATACAAGAGCCCATGAAAGAGCCTATGGTTCCTATTAGGGATATACCTCCAGATTCACCATAATTCATTTCTCTTAAATTTAATATTGAAATAGGTCTGTTTTTTGAAAACTTTCCAAATTCCGTGCCCCAAGTATCCGATGCAGCAGCCGCAACTGAGGACAAAAATAAATAATAGATAAATTGGTAGTCATCTAAAAAAGTACTACAAACACACAATAAAAGAGCTATACCTCCATTTGCAAAAACTTGGATAATATTACGTTTTGATGACTCCTTAAATGAGTATTTATTTTTTGGCTTGATCTTACTTATGAGAGAAGAAAAAATAAAAAACACCCCAAGAGGTGCTAAATAATTTATGCCACCATATGCAATTATAAAATTTCCCATAATAATTGCTCCAAAGAATCCATCTAGAGTGATAAAGTTGAGTAGATATGCAAATAATAGTAACAATGACAAAATGAGCGTTATTTCCAAAATATTTGGTTCTAAATAGAAAGAATACATTGATAACAGAGAAATAAGAGGAATAGAAAGGTTATCACTACCTTTAAAACTTATTAATTCAGCCAAAGTAGCATTTATTGAACTAAAGAGAACAAAATAAAAGATGCATTTGTCCTCTCCTTTTATAGAAAATGGCAATATGATCGAACAAAAGTAAATAATAAATATTGATGCAAAAAACATCGAAAGAGTACCTCCAAGCGACTTATCATCACCTAACAAATTTATTTTCATTAAAGGGAATGCTCTGCCTATAATGGCGGCCAAAGGATCTGCAACAGCAAGGATAAAATATGAAATTGTAAAATATTCTGATATTTCCCAGAATAAAAAAGATAGAATGAAGTAGGATAATGGAAAATATATTGTGCCATATGTTATTCTGTCTTCAGAATGTATGCTTTCAAATAATTTATGTTTATGAAAAAAAATATTGATGAAAACAAATGATAAACCGAGGATTGATGGGACTAGATTAGATTCAAAAATAAATGGTGATAATCCGCACATTATTCCAATAGTGAAGTGGACAAAGATTCTACTCAAGGTTGCTGAAAAATATTTTTTCTTATATAAAAAACTACTAATTGCTAAAAACAACAATATAACTAATGCAAATAAAATAAGTAGTGTCCAATCCATTTTGCTTTATTAAAATTCCTAATTTCCTGACAATTATAAAATGGTTTATGAGTTTGCTATATAATTATAATTTTCAATCTATTAAATTATAAAAAGTTATGTCTGTTGCTATTAATGATTTTGTATTGCGTCAAGTAAAGGGATCTGGTAAAACATATTCCCCTACTCTAAGTTTTGAACAAATAGTTGAACATGCTGAATATAGAATGAATAATGGAAAGTTTAAAGAGGGATACAGAGATGGTGTCAGAATTATTCAGGCTACAAAAAAAATTGCATCCCATTTTTTATGCCCATTTGTCCGTGTGTCTGAGGATTTGAAACTTGAGGCGAAAGTCATTAAGCGAAGAGATAACGAAGATTCTTATATCCAAATAAGAGCTCTGTCAGGTAAGTCAGAAATAGCATCCAGAGTTAATTTTATATGTTATCGGCATGATGTTTTAGCTGAAAATAAAGAAAATTCAACGAATGAAGAATGGGAACTCGTTAGTATGAATGCAATACCAGATGGAGTTAAAGAAATGCCCATGGGTCCTATTACTATGATGCGTAATCAACTTGAGCTTAAAGGAGGAACTAAAGGCTCTTATGACTCTGGAACTTGGGCAAGGTCAGTTCAGTTTTGGCAAAAATATGTACCCTTAAAAGATTTTTAATTTCTCATTTTATCAATAAAAGCAAAAAGATATATAACTATTGACAAAAGTTAATTAAATAAAATAAGTTTGGAGGTGTCTATTTAAGGCACAAGAATGCGGAGTTCCAAGTGAAAGATAATATACTTTCAGAGATATATTTGTATAATTTTAGCCCAAATATAGCATCTTTTTGGGTGAGGCATTTTTCTATTTTACCTGATAAAGTAGGTATTTTTGTTGTTATCTGGATGGGATATTATGCTGAATAGATGCTTTTTTAAGCCTATGTCTTGCTATTCTAGATTTAAAACATTCTTAATTTTTTCCTTTTTATCATTTTCGGTAATTATTAAAGCCCAAACATTCAAAATAGCTGGCAGTGTTGTCGATGAGAGCGGAGAACCGATAAGAGGAGCAAGGCTTCATCTTTATCTATCTAATAAACTTATGATATCTGAAGACGAAACAGGTCGTAATGGTAAGTTTGTTTTTGGAAAACTTAAACCAGATAAATACACCTTAAATATTTATGCAAAAAATGGTTATAACCTCACAAAAGAAATTGATTTAAACACTGGAGATGCTGAAGGTTTAGAGTTGGCTCCAAGTCAAGATCGTAAGCAACCTCAGTTAATTATCGAATCCTTAATTGGAGAGATCAAAATCAATTGGGGTCCAATTGTTGATGGAAAAGAATATATTATTTATAAAGATAATAAAGAAATAGGTAGAGTAAGTGTACCGGAATATTTAGATGAAGTTGGAGGAGGTAAGTCTTATTCATATGCTGTATCTACAGTATTTGTAGATGGTACAAAGGGCGCGAGATCTCTAACGGAATATGGAAAAGCATTATTCAGCCCACCTTCCAATATTTCTACCGACGTAAATAAAAACACAATCAATCTCAAGTGGGACCCTATTAAAAATGCTAAGGCGTATGTTATTTACCAATATAGCTCGATAAAAGATGATTGGAATGTTGTTAATGCAACTAGCAAGAATTCATATAAACATCTTAATCTCGACTATGAGACAGAATACGTATACACTATTGCAACTATGGATCATCATAAGAAGCCTGGGGATAAATCGGATCGAGTGCAGGCGACTACACATCCTGAGCTAAAAAAAATTAAAGGGGTTGAAGCAGAGGCGGGTGACAGCCAAGTTAAATTGACATGGAAAGCTCATCCACTGGCAATTAATTATAAAATATATCTGAATGGTGTTGCAACTGATACGGTTGATCGTGTTTCCTTTGTTCAAAAAACAGATCCCGGAACGGAGAGTTGCTACACAATTTCACCAATAGACAAATATGGAATAGAGGGCCCCCAATCAGATATGGTATGTGATGTAGCGCAGTTCCCTCCCCCTGAAAACATAACACTCACGTTAGGTGAATTATACTCACCTGAAATGAACTCAATTCTTGTAGAATGGGAACGGGTTGTTGGAGCTGGATTTTATAATTTATACAGAGATGGTAAAGTGATCACAAATACTCCTGATGATAATTACAGAGATAGAGAATTAGATTTTGGAAAAGAATATTCTTATCAGGTCTCATCATTAACAGAAAGTGGGTTAGAGGGTCCCCTATCTAATCCTGCAAAGCAAAAAACGCCTAGTACTTATAAGATATCCGGTCGTCTTGTAACCGAGGAGGGTCGAGAAAGAATTAATGAGGCAAAAATATTTCTTTATACTGAAAAAAATGAGCTGTGGGGGGAATATACTGCAGGATTTACGGGGAAATTCACATTTGATGATCGAATTATTGCCGGCAAATATAGGATTAAGGCATACGGGAATGGATATGGAAATAACGTTGATTACGATGATGGGGGCATTGTCGGTGGTGAGCACGTTGAGGTCAAAGATCAGGATATTAAAGGGGTCAGGATTAATTTGACAACAGATGGGTTAAGGCCTGATATGAAAATTATCAGAGGGGTTCAAGAATTAACTATAACATGGGAGCCTTTAGCGCATGCAGAATCATATAATGTTTATAAGAACGGAAAGCCTATTGCTGAAAGGATTTCTGAAACAAAGTTTTTAGATAAAGTGGCTCCTGGTAAACGATATGAATATTATGTAAGAGCCTGGGATCTATATGAACTAGAGGGCCCTGAATCAAACAAGATAATGGAAAAATCATCTTATCAATATCCCACTCTTAAGCCTACCATTCTTCAGAAAGCATTAAAAACGGAAGGAAGCGGAAGGTTCGTAAATTTAGAATGGGTTGCAATTCCTGCAATTACCCAATATGCAATCTATCGTGATGGAGAAAGATTGTCGATCCAATCTGAGCTAACTTTTGTTGACACATCTTCTTTTTGGGGCAGAGTCTATAATTATGAGATCAATTCTATTGATGGGGATGGCGATGAAGGTGCAAACTCACCACCAATCACCGTAGAGACTCACCCGGAAGTGCCGACTCCTGAAATAACTGCAACAGGTGATGTGAATGCAGTAAGAATAGAAGTGGGTACGCCATCAATTATTGCAGAATACTATAAAGTTTTTAGAAATGGGAACTACTTAGCTGATTCAGACATGCCAATATTTATTGATAATGTTGCCGCAGGAGAAAAGTATTGCTACGCCATGGCAGCTGTTGATAAGTATGGCACTGAAGGTGAACAGTCTAGTGTCCAATGCGCTAAAGGAGCGTTTGCTCCTCCTTCAAACTTCAAAGCCGTTGTAACAAAGAATGAAGTTGAACTCAGTTGGTCCAGGGTAGCAAATGCGCCTGGATATCACCTTTATCGAGATGACTCTTTAGTTTTAGAGACTCGAGATTTGACCTTTTTCAAAGAAGAACTTGATTTTGATCAATTATACACTTACAAAATTACTTCTTACGATAATGATGGAGATGATGGACCTAAAGTTGAAGTCCTTGCCACTACACATGAAGAGGTTCTTGATGTGGAGATTTTTGCGATGGCTGATTTGGAGAAGGTGAGCTTAAATTGGTCCAAATCAAATTTAAAAGTATATCATCAATATCGCTTGTATCGCGATGATGTACTAATTCGTACAACGGAAGATACATCATATCAAGATTTTGTTACCCCCGGAACCTATTTCTGTTACAAAGTTAGGGTGATTGATAAATATGGGACTGAAGGTCCTCCTTCGCTAGAAAATTGTCAGAAAGTACTTGTTCAATATCCTAAAGATCTAGTGACCGGTGGGGACGTACGAAAAGTGGTCTTTAAATGGCAAAAAATGATAGGGGCAGTACATTATAACATTTACTTAATGGATAAAAAAGGTAAGGGTACTTTTTTAACAAAAGTTAAAGGTAACTATTATGAACACAAAGGACTGGAATTTGATACAGAGTATTGCTATCAAGTATCTTCAGTTGATATAGATGGTGATGAGGGGCCTCGTTCAAAAACCATGTGTGGCTGGGTTTTGCCAGCGCCAAACCTTACCTTAATTGAAAAAATGTTTTTTGAACCTACTGGCAATGGATTGCTTGATGGAAGAGAGAATGGAATGATAGTTATTAAAGTAACCAACGATGGACGTAGTCCTGCTCGAGAATTGAGGCCATGGCTGGAGCCTATAGATGATGCTGTAACCCCTTCTTTAGTTATTGACTCCGTAAAAACAATTCCAATTCTTTATGTTGGAGATACCGTAACAATCACCTTTCCAATTTACGCGAAATTAAAAATAGAATCTGGAGTAAGGAATTTCAATATAAGAATAGATGAGTTTGCCGATAGTGATCTTGATCCTGTACCACTATCATTTGAGACTCTAAAAATAATACCACCAAATTTTGTCATAGCTGATTTTGCCATTGATAATGAATGGGGGCAAAGTTACATACCTGCTAATGAAATTGTCACCTTAACTGTTAGGTTGCAAAACCTTTCGGAGGGAAAATCTGATACAGCATCAGTTCGATTTCGTAGAGATAGCACTTTTTTAATTAGAGACGATGATGAATTACATCAATTTGGTCTTGTTCCTGGCGGCCAGTATTATGATTTTAGCTATGAGATTATGAGCAAAGAGAGCCAATTTTCTGTTTACTTTGATACTTATGATTATTTTGAAACAAAAAAAACGATCCCATTGCATTTAGAATTGATGAAATATTATAAAAATGCATCTCAACTTAAAGCCTATGATATGCCTTATCCGGTTACGACTGAGCCAACAAAGCCAAAACAGAAAAATGAACTTATTACGAGTTTGCCAAAAGTATCCACAAGTAGGCAAACAATTGGAATTGTTTTTGGAAACCATAAGTTTATTGATAGAGATATACCTGGAAAGGCCTCCACTCATGAGAATGTTCGTCTCGTTCGCAATTATTTCCATGATCTTTTTGGAATTGAAAACCATCAAATTGTGCCAAGCCAATATTGGTTCTTCAATGATGGGGTAACTAGAAAAGATTTTGGGAAAATGTTTAATCCAGATGTGGGTTATATCATGGATAAAATTCAAAGCAGTTTGAATTACTCGGGTGTCGATACCCTAGACTTAATTCTTTATTATTCTGGAGAAGGGACAACTATAAATGGGAAGAAATGTTTAGTTCCCCAAGATGCCGCAATGTCAGATGAGTTTTCTTTTTATCCAATTGAAGAATTATATTATAATCTCTCAAAAATACAAAAATTAAAAAGGGTAAGAAATATAACTCTATTTATGGATGTCGATTTTAATAATCCAGCATTTAAACAAAATTTAATGGTCAAAGAAGAACCGTCTAAAAAGAAAAGAAAGAAGAAAAAAATTGATCCAAACATACCCTTACCTGAGGAAATAATTAAACCTCCAGAGGGCATAACAGCTCTTTTTGCCTCTAATATCAATCAATTGTCTTACACGCATCCTGACGCAAATAATGGTATGTTCACATATTATTTGTTGAGAGGTCTAAGAGGGGAGGCCGATAATGGGGATAAAAGTGTTACGGTAGCCGAACTCCATGAGTTTATCAGTAAAAATGTTCAGGATACTACAGGTAGGTTGTACTCTGAATTACCTCAGGTACCATTACTGTTCACATCTGATCCTGATAGAATTTTATATAGGTTACCTTAATAAAAATAATCTAAAATTACAATTACCTATGGATACAAATAAATTAATCTCTGGATACATTCTATTTATTTTTTCAGTACTATATTCTGAAGAGGTTAATATTTCAGGTGTGGTGCAAGATTCAACCAATAATCCGATCAGAAAAGCTCAGATTCAATTAATAAATACAAAAAATGCTGTCTTAGCTGAGGAAGAAACTGGAAGAAAAGGCGGCTTTTCTCTTAAGAAAATAAAACCAGATTATTACTACATATCAATTAAATATGATAATGAGCGAATAACTGATGAAAATGACTCTGAATTAAATTCAAAAAAAGTTATTTCAGAGACATATTTTGTTAAGCTTAATCCAGGTTCAATGAAAAAAAACAAATCACTAAATCTTCAAATAACGCTTCCTCCAAAGCCTGGTGAAATGATTGTTTATTCATTTGCTGGGACTGGACCTATTGTTGACCACGATCCTGTGCTAAATCTTAATCCTCCCTCATTCGATATTTCTCCAGAAAAAATTGTTGTACTTTGGGAGGATATTAAATATGCCTCATCTTTTGTTCTTTACGAAAATGGAAATGAAGTTAAGAGGGATAGTGTGAATAGATATGAGCGTAATGCTCAACCAGGCAAAGAATTTTGTTATCAAGTGCAAGCATATGATCGTAAAGGGTTTTCGGGTTTAATTACAGGACCTATTTGTGTCAGTGCACCAACAAAAAAACCAAGAGATGTCCAAATTTTGGCATCAAGAAATAATTTAATTTTGAGCTGGTCAGGTGTCAACGGAGCAGAGTCATACAATATATATCGTGATGGTGAAAGAATTGGAGCTGGGATAGATACGATAAGTTTTCAGGATTCTGGCTTGGAATATAGTAAAAATTATTTGTATTCCGTATCAGCGATGGATTCAATGGAAAATGAAAGTCAACTATCAGTTGAGATAAAAGGGACCACGCATCAGTATGTACCTGCACCAATTCTTTCTTCAGTAAAAGACAAGGAAAAATTAGTACTTATATGGAATGAGGTTGAACTTGCTAAATCCTTTAATATTTACAGGGATGGAGAATTTATTGACAATATTCAAGGTACTTCATTTTCAGAGGTCAGGCCACCCGGAGAGAGCCATTGTTATGTTGCTAAATCGGTTGACCAGTACACCCTTGAAAGTGAGCCCTCAAATAAGCATTGCGCAAAAGTGGAGATTTTACCACCAAGTAACGTTACGGCAGATGGAGGTGTTAATAAAATCTATTTAAATTGGAAAGAAGTAAAAGGGGCAGTTAATTATAATGTATATCAACATACTAATAGTCAAGATTCAACAAAATTTGTGAAAAATGTGTCCATACCTCATTTAGTAATTGATCAGTTACCGTACGGAGAAGAATTTTGTTTCACAATAAATGGTGTTGACCAAGATGGAGACTTAAGTAAAAGTTCAATTAAAAGCTGTGCAAATGTTCTGACATCACCAAACTTTTTAATACACAGATATGAACTAGTTGAACCTTCAGGCAATAGTATTTTAGATCCTAGGGAGAAAGGCAAAATACGGTTTGCTGTTCATAATAACGGTCAGAGTCCAGCTAGTAATTTGACCCTATCAATTTCTTCAGATGATTCAACACAAGAGGTAATGTTTAGTACTGAATTTAAAATTGATACTTTGCTGCCCGACAAAATTGAATTTGCTGAATTTGATATTGAAGCATCACTTACTGTCTCATCAGGAGATCGGTTTTATTTTTTAGATATTAAAAGTGAGAACGGTATAAGTTTAGAAGAGCCATACAAGGCACTAGTTCGTACAAAAAAAGCAATTCCAGCAAGAATAATTATTTCTGATTTTTCCATCACAAATGATTTTGGGACTCATTATATACCCAGTGAAGAAGAAGTAAAACTATCCCTTAGAGTTCAGAATATAGGTGATGGAGTTACGGAGTATGTAACGGTGGAAATTCCAGATTCTTCTACTTTTTCAACCCCAGGCTTTAGCGGTAGAATGACAACTTCCTCAATATTTCCAGGAGAATATGTTGATATTGAAATTCCCATTGTTAGTAAGAAAGAAGATTTTATAGTTAATATTGAGTTGACCGATTATTTAAATGTAAAGTCAAGTCATAAACTTAACCTCGATCTTCTCCGCCACTACAAGCATCCTGAGGATATGATTGTAGTTAAAGACAGCTTAGATAGTACATTGTTAGCTTCTGATTTGGGCGATGATATAGATGTTGACTCAGATATTCCGTTTGGGAGGAAAAATCCAAGGGGTATGGCTATTATTTTAGCCACCGAGGATTATGATGATGGGAATTACCCTAAATTGGAATACGCAAATAGGGATGGAGTAACAATGAGAGAATATTTTCAAAATGCATTTGGCTTGTCAGATTATCAACTGCTTCCATCCAAACCTTGGCAAATGGAAGGAGGACCCAGTTTGAATGATTTCATAAATATTTTTGACCCACACCAGGGTGACCTCAGAAGAAGAATTATTAATTCGAATAGGTACTCTGGTGTTGAACAAGTTGATGTGAATATTTATTTGAGAGGTTTAGGTGAATGGATTGATGGAGAGCCCTACATAATCCCGAAAGATGCTAAGTTCACAAGAGATGTTACGAAGTTTTCGCTTGATAGATTTGTCAAAGATTTATCGGTTCTAAGTGTTATTAATAGTATTCAATCAATTACATTATTTCTAGATGTAACATTTACAAATCCATCAGATGCAAATAAATCTGCATGGAAATTTCCAGAAATTAACGATAAGATTTGCATTTTAAGTGCATCTTCAAAAGGAGAGTCGTCACAGCTTTACCCACTAAAAAAACACAGTTTATTCCTATACTCTTTACTTAAGGGATTGTCCAATAGCGATGATGATGGTGATGCTGTTGTTGAATTAGGTGAGCTCACCGATTTCGTTTACAAAACAGTTCCCAAAGAGCTCAGGGGTATTCCAAATTCAAGTAGACAAAATCCAACCTTACATGGTATTGATTTAAAAAGAACAATTCTGGATTTGAGATAAGTTAGCAAATTATGAATAGGACTTTTGGGTTCATTTTAATTGTTTTTGTCACTTCAGTATTTTTTATTTGGAATAAATACGAAAAACACATGAGAGAACAATTCGCAGCTAAATCCATAACCATAAATCCAAAAAGAAAGGAAAGTTTAAACAAAACTCGTTCTGAACTTGAAGAGCTAGCACAAATCGAACGTAATAAAATCAAAGTAATGGTTGAACATGATAACAGACCAGAAACTAATACCTACCCCATGATACTTGATGCTACTAAGTCTTTTGATCCCGATCTCGGTGATGATATATCCTTCCGCTGGAACCAAATAAGTGGACCAAGCGTAGAACTTTTACCTAATTCATTTTCACCAAAAGTTAGCTTTCTTGGGATTCCGGGTAATTATAGTTTTGAGTTGACAGTTAATGATGATTACGGTGCAAAAACTACAATTGTTAAAACAATTCAAATTTCTAATGAACCAAATTTTCCTCCAGTTGTGGATGTAGACATTCGTCAAGGGTCAGAGTTAAAATAAAATTTAATATAATCTCCATACATAAATTATTATAATGAATTTCGCATTTGGCGTAGATATAGGAGGTACAAATACTGAAATAGGTTTAGTAAATGAGCATGGTTGCATTGTTCATAGGAAAACAATACCAACAATTAAGCAAGACAAATCTTGGAACGATTATTTTCTAAGATTAGCTAAGAATTTTAAAGAAATTATTAATAACG
>MDSY01026492.1_pt1 | contig 11789 bp, 19 predicted proteins | sample 811131 | NCBI WGS metagenome assembly MDSY01 (sample SAMN05326643, study PRJNA326480) | marine metagenome | isolation source: seawater | place: Atlantic Ocean: South West | collected 2010
AATTACAAGAGTTACTTCAAGTGGGTATGAAATAACAGATGAGAAAACTAAAAAGGTTCATAAGTTTAAATTCTATGACCCTAACAATGACCCAACTAGTGTCAGAGGAACAAGAGAAGAAGTTGAACTTACTGAAAAGGTTAGTAAAGAATTAGCTCTTGCAACACTATCAATGAATAAGAATCAGAAATTTGTAAAAGTCGCTGGTGATTATGTTCCAGAAATTTATTTAAGTGCAAGTGATAGGGATAAACTTAAAAAAGAATTTGGTAGACTTCCTAGAGGATTTCCAAATCAAAGTACTGGTATGACTGTTGTATCAATGATTAACTATGCACTTGGTAATAAAGATGGTCGTGACCCATATGATACTGAAGATGGTGATTCAAAATCACCAAAACTTTACAACTATGATACTGGAAAAGTTGTTGGTAAACCTAAGACAGTAGGTGACGCTGCAAGAATGGCTGGACTTAGATTAGAAAGTGTTGAACTTGATGAGGGAATGAAATATACTCATGTTGCAGTTGACAATAAGGGATTGGTTATTGGATTTGCATCTGATGAAAAAGATGCAAATGATATGGCAAGAAGAAATGATGGTAAGGTTGTAAAACTAAAAAAACCTATGTCAGATAAAAAGGGTGACATGATGGTAAACCGTCCATTTAAGGAAGAAGTTGAACTTGATGAAAAAGTTAAAGAGTATAAAGGTGTTGCATATTTTAAAACTCGTAAAGATGCAGAAGCACATATGAAAAAATTTGCACCAAAAGGAAGAGTTGTTGAATATGAAAGAGGTTATGCTGTTCAAACTAGAATTTCCGGCCCATACCTTAATAAAGCTGGAAAAACTGAGGAAGTTGAACTTGATGAAAAGTATGACTTATATCACAAGACATTTTCTGACGCAATGCAACACGCATACGATTATGCAAAGAAGAAGTTGGGAATTATAGTAGACCCAAAAGAGATTGACAATAAAGTCGCAACTGGCCCGAAGAAACCATCTGAGGGTAAAACAAACAAATATAGACTCAAGGGTAAAGGTGGAAACCTACAAATCCAAGTTTACAATAAGGGTGGTTCAAAACCATTTGAGTTAAATATGTATAAAGAGGAGAATGAAATGTACGATAAACTAACTGATGGTAACCTATCCTTAAAAGAAACCGTCCTACAAATGTGGCAAGAAGCTGCAAAAGGTAAAGATGAAGGAAATGCGTTTGGTGCCGCTCTTGCAGCTGCAAAAGAAAAAGGTGAAAAAACTTTTACTGTTGCTGGTAAAGAGTATGATGTCAAGACCGAAAAACTTGTCGGTGGTCAAAAGAAACTTGACAAAGATAAGGACGGTGACATTGACGGTAAAGACTTTGCAATGATGCGAAAAAAGAAGAAGACCGAAGATGTTGAAGAAGAAAGATATAGATATCTTGAAACTAAAAAAGGTTCTTTAAGAGATGCAGTCTTACAAATGTGGGGTGAAAAAAAGGACTTGACAAAAGAGATGGAAAATGGTAAGAATAAGAAGACGGATACTGGGAAAGAAATGACTCCAGTTGATATGTCACCGAAAATGCCAAAAGTAAAAGAAAGTAAAAATAAGGTGTAAAAGTGAAAAAATTATATGATGTTATTAATGAAGTCACAGAAAAAGGTGGTGATTTACCGACAATATATTGTGACATGGATATGGTGCTTTGTGACTTTTTAAAAGGTTCAGAAGAAGTACTAGGTGTTCCGTTTCCTAAAGCAGATAAAAGGACTAAGTGGCCAATGATATCTGCGAAAAAGGATTTCTGGGAAAGTTTAGAATGGATGCCTGGCGCTCAAAGGATGTGGTCATTTATTAATAAATATGACGCACACATTCTATCTGCATATTCTACCAAGGATGCAAATTCTAGAAAAGGTAAGATGAAGTGGTTGAGTGCTAACGCAAAGTTGACAAAGAAAAGTAGAATTCATCTAGTTATGCGTGAGGATAAACAAAAATACGCAATGACAAATGATGGCAAACCTAACTTATTGATTGATGATTATATCAAAAATATTAATGAGTGGAAAGCGAAAGGTGGGATAGGAGTACATCATACCTCACCAATGGGTACAATTGCAGAATTAAAACGGTTGGGTTTTAAATAAACATAAATAGAAGTAATAAAATTCTATTATAGGGAGAAAACAAAATGTCTTTATGGGGTAAAAATGATGGCAAAACTGCGGCTGGAACTATCGCAATTGCTGCCAATGGAGCCGTAACTGGTTCTTCAACTGCATTTACTACTGCAGCTAGAGTTGGAGATTATATTCGTTCTGGTGGGGAAGATTATCTTATCAGTGCAATCGCATCAAATACTGCAGCTACAGTTATTGCTGGTGTGCCTGGCGCAACACTTACTGCTGTTGGCAGTGGTGCATCATATACACTTTCAGAAAAGTGTAAATTCGTAACAACTTCAGAAGCGACATCAACTAATGGTATTCATGGTGACCCAACAAAAGTTTTTGGTGTGGACACAACTGAGATTGGTGCTGGTGGTGATAATGTCGTATCTGTTACTATCGTAGATGGTGGGTCAGGCTATAAAGGTTCTGCACCTTCTGTATCATTCTCTGGTGGTGGGGGTTCATCTGCAGCTGCAACTGCTGGAACAGGTGGATATCCTAGTATTACATCTGTTGCAGTAACAAATGTTGGTTCTGGTTATACTTCTGCACCAACTGTTGCAATCGCAGCTCCAGGCGCTCAAACATTTAACGGTAATTCTAGTGTTACAGACGGAGATGATACAATTACAATTTCTGCTCATCCATTTCTAACTGGTGACCAAGTTACTTACGGAGATAATAGTGGAACTGCTGTTACTGGTCTTACAGATGGTGGAACTTTCTTTGTAATTAAAGTAGATGCAAATACACTTAAACTTGCAACTACAAGAGCTAATGCATTGGCTGGTACTGCAATTGATATTACTTCTGGTTCTGGTGCTGGTCATACTTTAACTGGTGAAACTGCAACTGCAACTGCATCACTTGGTGCTTCAAGTTCAGGCTTCCATGCTGGTTGGGTAAGACGTACAGTTGGAACTGGTGGTCGTGCTGGTAGAATTTCTTATGAAACTCTTGTTGCATCATCATCTATTGCTGGTGACCAAGGAGATGATTTAGAGTTACCAGATAGTTAATATATAATACTATATCATTTAAAATTATGGAGAAAAGATAATGAGTCAATTGACTGAAACTGAAATTAATATTCGTAAACAATCACTACAAGCTGATGAAGCCAAGGTGAAAGAAACTTTGGTTAAACTTGAAAATGAAAGACAAAATTTGATGGCACAACAATATGCAATTAGTGGTGCAATTCAACAATGTGATTTGTTTTTAAAAGATTTAACCAAAGAAGAAGTGGTGTCGGAAACTACCGACAGTAGCATCCCCAAAGATAAAAAGGGTTAATAGGAGAAAATAAATGGCAGATAAGAAAATTTCTGCGCTATCAAGTTTAGGAAGTGCAGTTGCCGGTGTAGATTTATTACATATCATTGATAATAGTGCTACACCTATCAATAAAAATATATCAATTACAGATTTATTTCAGAATATTCCAATACCTGTTGCGTTGGCATCAGCACAAGATATTACTGGTGATGTTGATGTAGATATTACATCATCAATTACTAGAATTGATGGTGCGGCTCTTGGTAATAGTTTTAGTAAGGCGATGGCTGCTAGTACTAAAGATGGTCAGATTAAGATTATCACTATGAATACTGCACCAAATAGTAATAGAACTTTTACAGTAACACCTGCTGCTGTAAATGGATATACAAACCTAGTATTCTCAAAACAAGGTGATACTGCAATACTTGTGTATTCAGATAATGTTTGGAATCTTGTTGGTTCACAAGGTAATCTATTACAAGACTCTGTTCAAGATAAAATTACATCTGATACTATAACTTCTGCTGGGGCAGTAAGTTTAACTACTGACATAACAAAAATTGCTTCTACTGGTTCAATGTCAATTACACTTGCAACTGGTACATTTCCTGGCCAGAAAAAGATACTTATTATGACAGCAGATGGCGGTGATGTAACCATGACGAAGGCTGATGGTAATTTAGCAGATAATATTGGTTTTGGAGCACAATCTAATAATGTAGGTGCAGCTTTAAATACTTCTATTGTATGGAATGATGTAGGTGATTTTGTAGAATTAGTATATAATGGTTCTAAATGGGTTGCAACATCTGGTTTTGGTGTTACTATTACATAAGGAGAATTTTTATGAATGAACCAATTAGATATGGAGCTGGTGGAGTTCCGATGGTAAATCAAACACCTAAAGTTGTTGAACCTGTCGAACCAGCACCAAAAGTAAAAAAGAAAACTAAACCATTGCAAGAAATTTATCCAGACCCAGAAACAGATGGGTTTGATGAAGAGCATGGTGATGGAGAGTAAAATGAAAACATTTTTAGAATATTCATCTGTCAAAGCAACCGATGGTTCGCATATTGATGAAGATGGTAATTTAATGGATTTGTCTGATGACTCTATAGTTGAAAAACTTAATGCATTTGTAGGTTCTATTGGAATGAAGGAATATCTTGTTCCAGAGAAAGCTGTAGATGAATTAAGACAAAAACTTATGAGAGTTGGTATTCATTTCGGAGATGTACAATTCACTGGTGAAAGTGGAGATATGTCTGTTCCGATAACAAAACCAATTTTTGGTAAAGACTTAGATACTCCAGCTGATGAAATTGTAAACGAAGAAGAAACTGGTAGAAGTATCAATTTCGTTTATGAAAGACTTCCAACTGGAACACATAAGGTAATGGCACAAATCTCTTAAATGTTTGAAAAAATAACTAGTGATAATGTATTATTATTTGCTGTAAAACATTATGATAATCCACAATGTGAAGGTGAAAAAGAATTTTACGATGACATGAAACGATTTAAGTATATTAAAAGATTACTTAAAAAATATAAATCAGATGGTGTTGTAAAAGAAAGGTTATTACTGAATCATATTATTATATTAAATAATGTATTCGGGCCCGATGCAGCTTCAACTTTGTTGTTGTTTAAAATAGAACCAGAACATTGGCCCCAGTTGAAATCGTTTTTAGTTTTTCTAAGTATGTTACCAGATGGAGAACTAAAAGAGATAGATGAAGATGAAAAAATATCTGAGGTTTTAAGGAAACTATAATGGGAAGAGCGATAGATTTATTTGTGACTTACAGATTTATTAAGTTATTAGTCACACCTTTTGAAAAACAAGAGGCATATAAACTTGGTGTCATTGATAAAAATGGTAATCGTATTTTAATCCCTGGCACTAATAAACCTACCATTTTAAATACGATTGCAGAAAAGAATTCGTATACAGTTCTTCACAAATTAGTTTTCAATATTAAAAAGATTTTTGGAAAAGTTCCTGGCCTTAGAACAAAACTAGGTACTTATGCAGCCGCACTTTTTCTCTTGAAAGATACTTTCAAAGAGGATGTAGACCCAAAAATGTGGGAGAGGGAATTCCTTAAATATTTAAAGGAAAATAACTTTGAATTAGATAATACGATATCAGAAGAAGTTACATTAGATAATGGTCAATTACCAAAAGGTATCTACAAACTTGTAAATGATATCACTTTTGACAAAGAAGATGCAGAAAGTCCAGATGCGTTAGAAGGTGATGAAGTTCAAGTATTTGAAGCAACTGCGCCTACGGACACAGTTCTGGGAGTAGAAATATTTCCAGTTATACATATGCCAACACAATCAAAAATCTTTGTTAGTGCAGAAGATATAAAAGAGGTTGGAATAGAGGATTTGGAACTATGACAATAAAATTCAATGACATAATGAAAAAGTTTTACGAAGATGAAGCTTTGGGTATTCAACAAGAAGATGCACCAACAAATTCTGTTTCTGGTGGTGGAGTAGATTTATCAGTTGATAAACTGATTGATAGAGAAAAGAAGAAAAAGAAAAAACTATATGATGGTCGCACCAAAGAAGCAAAAGCATTTATTAAAAGAATGGGTGAGTTACGAGCAAAAAGAGAAGCAAACTTTCGTAAATCTGTAAAAGAAAATATGGATGATTTTGGAAGTGAATATTTGCTAGAAGCAAATGTTGATATACTTAGAAAAATTGTTAAGAATAAACAAAATATGCCTGTCAAAATGAAAGACGGTAAAATGAAAGTTGATTTATTTACTGCATCTGCAATCACTCAAGCTCTTGATAAAGTAAAACCAGATACTAAAAAGAAGATGGAAGATATCATTAACAATGGTGGAAAAGCACAAATGTTAAGACTTGTTAATGTAGTATTTGGTAGCAAGAAGTAATGAATGGTACACGCATTTATCTTGGTATTACTTTTAGGTGACATTGAACAAAGAGGTCAACCTATGTATTTTCGTAGTATAGACACTTGTAATTACTTTGCAAGTAGAGTTGTAAAGAGATACGGTAACTACGGAAGTTCCTACCTAGTTCCCCCAGAACACAGAGCAACCGCTTATTGTAAACCTGTTTATATAAATAGTAACACTAAAGGATTATACTAAGGGGTTACAATGAGTCTAACGGATTATTCTAATTATAACTATTTTAAACCTGTTGCAGATTTAAGTGCAATGAGATTAAATCTTATTGCGAAAACAACTAAACGTGTTGCAAGAAAAAAAGGACAACACCAGAATAGTCCTAGTCATTCTGACTTATATACAGATGAAAATCCAAAGGGTACAATACATGGTCTAAAATTTGCAACTGTACAAGATGCAAAAGATAGTGTAAAAAAAATAGAATCATCTGGTAAATCCCACGCACATAAAATACAAGCTGCGATTGCAATGGAACAACGTGCAAGAGTAATGGGTAAGACAGCAGAGGCCGCAGTATATCGTGCATATATTGAAAAGATGAAAAAGATTACAAAACAAAAGAACGAAGATTTTACCCAGAAAGATGTTAGTGATTTAGAAAAGTTTGCAGATAGAATATTAAAGAAATATAATATAGACGTAGAATTTACACGACACTTTGTTGACAGACTGAATGACCCCAGAAACAGTCCAGAAATCAAAGTTGCCGAGTTACAAAGATTCTTTAAGAAGATACAGAAAAACAAAGGAAAGAATATACGAAATAATCCAGACGTTGAAGCTGTTCTTAAAGATATGTCAACAAACTTAAATTTACCAGTTGTTATCAAAACAAAAGGTGATGAGTTTGTTGTAACCAATAAAACAATTATGAGAAAGAAAGATTTCAAAACAACAAGCCCTGTAATTCGTTATGAGAAGTGGAGTGACAAATACAAGAAAAGTATTGATTGTAATAATCCGAAAGGATTTTCACAAAGGGCACATTGTCAAGGGAGAAACAAATGATTAATTGGATTAAAAACAGAGTAAAAGAAAGAACATCATGGGATGGTGCAGTGTGTATTGCACTTGGTCTTATGATTCTTTTTATGGCACCACTTGCTAAAATCGCAGCTGGTATTGCAATTGCATGGGGTGTTTGGACTATTTGGAAATCCGAATAAGTGAAAATATTGCGTATCATATTCTGGCCTTTAATTATGTTGAAAAACATTCTTGACCCTAATTGGTGGGCGGAACGTATTGGTGAAAAGTCTGGAGCATATGATAAAGCAAGAAATTCTAAAGTTAGAAAATGGGTAGATAGTCTAACTGGTTGGAAATGGTGGGTATGGCAACTTGGAGTTGGTGGACTTGCAGTAGTTGTTATTGAACTAGTATTAAATCAACTTGGAATGACTATGTTGCCATGGAGATAATATGGTAAAACTATATGGAATTATATTATTAGTCGCAATCTTGGGTGGTGTAGGTTATGGTGCAAAATACTATTATGACACCACCCAAAATACTATTTCTGTATTGCGAGAAAATAATGCACAATTAGAAGTTGCAGCTGAAACTGCAAACGCAAGTGTAAATAAATTACAAGGTGACATTGAAAAGATGGCATCTCTAAATAAAACATTACAACAAGATTTACAAAAAGCAGAAGCATATGGTGATGAACTAAGGGCAAAATTAAATAACTTAAATCTTGTTGTAGAAGCATTGAAAGATGCAAAAGTACTTGAAGGAAAAATGAATGGTACAACAGCGAAATTATGGCGTGACTTCATGGGTGATACTGGTGGTGATTCTGAACGCACTCTTCCTCAGTGGGTGTTCGAGTCTGAGGCCGGAAGCAGAAATAAAGACAGTGGTCAAAGTGGAGAAGACAACAGTACCAATAGTAGCACGCCCTAAACCATTACAACTAAATGATACTAGAGTATTTGTAGTTACTAAAGATAACTTTGATGAATTTAAAAAAGAATTCATAGAGATATATGGTGACTTGGCTTTTGTTGCGTTAAGTATGAAAGATTATGAAAACCTTGCTTTTAATATCGCAGACATTAAAAGATATTTAGAGCAACAAAAAGAAATAATAATTTACTACGAAGAAGCAGTAAAAGAAGAGGAGAATAAAAAATGATGGATTTAATTACAGGATTGGCATTACAATTTTGGCCAATGACCACATTTATTATTTTAGTCATTATAGGATTCATTATAAATTTATTTGACAAGAAAAAAACTGATATTATAGGTTTTTCATATGAAGATTACCCACACATGAAACCAATCAGAATACCAACAAAAGGTAAAGGATTTTGGGGTGCATTAAGATTGTGGGTATTTGGTTCAAGACATTGGGAAATTACTAAAGATTTTCACTATAGATTTTCTGGACAAGACTTAGTAATACCAAAAGGTTTTAAGTTTGACGGTGCAAGTGTACCAAAGTTCTTAGCACAATTCTTATCTCCAGTTGGTGTTTTACTAATTGGTGGTCTTATTCATGACTATGGGTATAAGTATGAAACTCTACTTAAAAAAGATGGAACAACCATTGATAAAAAATCTCAAAAGTGGATGGATGGTATATTCAGAGATATCAACATTGAAGTAAATGGATTCTATTTTCTAAACTATCTTGCTTACTGGGCGTTAAGAATAGGTGGCTGGGTAGCATGGAATAAACATAGAAAAGTAAACGCACAAATAATTGACAACAAAAAGTGACAAATTATTATTGATGTCAAATCCTTGACAAACGATTTTTGCATATAAATATTATAAGGTAATTAATAACATGGGAATAACTCAAAATGGTAGAAAGTATAGAACTACTAGTGGCCTTATGGCCACTTGCATTAGGGTTTGTAACGCTAGTTATAATACTAGCGAAGATGCACTCTGCCATAGAGGTTATTAATGAAAAAGTAAAAGTTCTTTTTGAATTGTATAATAATAGAGATAAAAAGAAATGAAAGTAAACGTAGAAACTGAAATAGAACTACTCAAAAGAGATGTTTCTGAAATGAAACAAATTCATGTTCGTTTAGATACTGCTATTGATAAAATTGCAGATGTTTCTTCATCTTTACATACAATCATGGCTGTTCATGAAGAAAAACTGTTAAGACAAGAAGAAACTTTAGAGGGTCAAGAAAAAGAATTTAGAGATAATATTCAAGAATTACACTCTCGTATTACCACAAATGCAAAAGAAACATCTCAACATATGTCTGAAATGGAGCGTAGACTATTAGAGGAACTCCAAACCATACGAAGAGAAATGTCTAGTCGTGTCGGTATGTTAGAAAAATGGAAATGGGTCATTATAGGTGGTTCTATTGTCGCCGGTTTTGTTTTACAAAAAATAATAACTTTCTCAATTTGACTTGACATTCTATCAAGTTTAGTGTAGTATCTACAACATGAGTACATATGTAGATATTAAGTATCTCAACCTAATGTCACACCGATTATCCAAGTTCACCAAGAAAGGTGATTACTTGTGGAATTTTCGTTGTCCATTTTGTGGAGATTCAAAAAAGAATTTATCAAAAGCTAGAGGTTATGTTTACAGGACAAAAAATGATTTGTTCTATAAATGTCATAACTGTTCTAAGGGAACAAACCTTGCAAATTTAATTTTAGAGGTTGACAAATCCCTATATAAAGAATACCTTGTTGAAAGATACAAGGAAGGTTCTACAGCAAATGGAAGAGGTGGAAATGTCAAAAATCCAGAGTTCAATATACCCAAGCCCGTCTTTATTCAGAAAGACATCTTATCGAAACATAAATCGTTTAGAGAACTTGGACAAGACCACCCAGCTGTACAATCTATTGGAAACCGTCTTATACCACAAAATAGATATAACGATATTTATTTGGTTAATAAGTTTTTTACTTGGACTAATGAGTTAATACCAAATAAGTTCAAGGATTTGACGAATGACCATCCAAGGATGGTGATTCCCTTTCGTGATGCAAATAGTAAAATATTTGCGTATCAAGGAAGAGCATTTGGAAAAGAACAACCAAAGTACATTACGATTGTACTTGACCAAAACCAAAAGAAAATTTTTGGTCTTGACAGGGTTGACGATAGTAGGAATATTATTATCGTGGAAGGCCCTATTGATAGTCTTTTTCTTCCAAACTGCATTGCAGTTGCTCAAGGGGATTTACGATTACCTCAGTATAAAGGTAAGAGTACGTTAGTATTTGATAACGAACCTAGAAATAGAGAGATTATCAAAAATATTGAAAAAGCAATTGAGGAAGATTATAGTGTTGTAATCTGGCCTGAAGATATAAAAGAAAAGGATATAAATGATATGATAGTTGGTGGGATGACAAATCTAGAAATCTTAAATATTATACATAGGAATACCTTTTCTAATTTACAAGCAAAAACACAATTATCACATTGGAAGAAAGTTTAGGAGAAACCGTATGTCTATATCAAATTCACTACCAACTCAATATCAACAGTTTATTCATTTATCAAGATACTCTAGATGGTTGCCTGAAGAAGGTCGTAGAGAAACTTGGGGTGAAACCGTAGGAAGATATTTTAACTTTTTTGAGTCGCATCTAGAAGAGATGTGTGGTTATAAACTAGACTCGAAAACTAAGAATGAATTAGAAGAAGCAATTTTAGAAACTAGAGTAATGCCATCAATGCGTTGTCTTATGACTGCTGGTGAAGCATTGAAGAAAGAAAATATTGCTGGGTATAACTGTTCGTATGTTGCAGTTGATAGGGTTGCAGCTTTTGATGAAATCTTGTATGTATTGATGAATGGCACTGGAGTTGGTTTCTCTGTAGAAAGACAATATACTGCAAAACTTCCAGTGGTTGCAGAAGAGTTTTATATGTCTGATACCGTAATTCAAGTTGCAGATAGTAAACTAGGTTGGGCAAAAGCATTTAAAGAACTAATTGGTATGTTGTATATCGGTCAGATTCCAAAATGGGATATGTCAAAAGTTAGACCTGCTGGTGCTCCACTTAAAACTTTTGGTGGTCGTGCATCTGGCCCAGACCCATTGGAAAGTTTATTTGAATTTTGTGTTACTACTTTTAAAAACTCACAAGGTAGAAAGTTATCATCACTAGAGTGTCATGATATTGTCTGTAAGATTGCAGAGATTGTTGTAGTTGGTGGTGTTCGTAGAAGTGCGTTAATTAGTCTTTCTAATTTGTCTGATGATAGAATGAGACACGCAAAAGCAGGTCAATGGTGGGAACAAAATGGACAGAGAGCACTTGCAAATAATTCTGCGTGTTATTCTGAAAAACCAGATATTGGTATCTTCATGGATGAGTGGAAATCTCTTTATGATTCTAAGTCTGGTGAAAGAGGT
>MDSY01015409.1_pt1 | contig 11788 bp, 7 predicted proteins | sample 811131 | NCBI WGS metagenome assembly MDSY01 (sample SAMN05326643, study PRJNA326480) | marine metagenome | isolation source: seawater | place: Atlantic Ocean: South West | collected 2010
ATGAAACGTTTCATCATGAAACGTTTCATCATGTAACGGTTTTATGGTTTCCGGGTGGGCTCTGGAGCCCACCCGAAAACTGTTGAACCGTTACACATCAACCCGGAAGGACAGTGCCACTGGAAACCAGCCCATACACGACCATACCCCGGTCAATTTGAAAACGTTTCAATGGATGATAATACAAGTCTTCTAACGGCCCTCGAAGATGCGGTTACGGAACATACGACCGATGACGATTCCGTGCTTGCCTTTTGCCAAGACGTTACCAATGCACACGATGCGCATGATTACGACTTGGTGGTGGCCAAGCTCGAGGACCTAAACCGGACCCTTAGTCCAAAAATGATAAAAGGAAACCGTGCGTTGGGGGCCGTTTTGGTGTCGAGTGTGCGTGGAGTGGAGACAACAATTCGTCTCTTTCTTCATGTCAACACCGTCACCCCGCTTGCCCAGACGGAAGTCTTTGCTCGCATCAGGATTGAGTGTTGGCGGTTGGGAAGCATACTTGATTATGCGTTTGGGGGTCTGCGAATCAAGCGTCAATTTGCTGAGATTGCACACCACATGTAATAAGTCAAGAAATGATGGTGGTTGGATAGAGTGTCGAGATCTTGTAAAGCATTTGAAATAAACATGCTTCCGAGTCTGAGCCTTTTAAAAACAACGGACATTTCCAAACCCGAACAAAAGGGGTTGTTTTACAAATCTACCTTGAAACAATTGATTGAAATTGAAAAGAGATGCATTCAGGATCCCGCATCGTGTGACAATGCGGATCTCTGGAAGCGGATATTCCAAAGCGCCACCACCTATCTCTCTGACCCGGGTCGGCCTTTTAATCTGTGGGCTTGGTACTTTGACAATTTTGCCGGTCCCGGTTCCTCGGAAGCATTTCTCAAATCTGTGTACTGGGAGGAGGCAAAGATCAAAGCAAGTTACAGTGCTTATCCCAATGTAATCGAAATGAACAAGAAGCTGTCTGACCATTTCCGTGGATCTGTGCACCTGGTCATGTTTCACCGACTCCTGTTTGGAGGAGAATACTTGGACATTGATCAGCCCTTTGGTGGAGATAATGTACTCGAGTCACTGAACGGTCTTTTCTTTGCCCAAGTCTCGACCTTTCTCAGCCGCAAGAATGGAAGCATCCCAGCACTCGTTAAATTTGTCAAAGAATGGAAGAAAAAACTCCCCACCCTCCCCTCCTTTGATTACAAGAATGAGATCAAGTCTTCCATGGTCGAGGCCATCTTCCGCGAGGCGGTTCGACTCTCCTACGACCCGAGATGGAATTCTCACATGGATGGTGTGGACAAGGCCGCAAAAGCGATTGTGGATGAATGGAACCGTTCCTGATTCACGACTTGTATCTATTTTCTAGATCTTGCGAGTGCTTTAAACATACCACGCTCAGAGTCAATGTCAACAAACAGGGACATGGACTGAATTCCTACGACTTGCAGAGTCATGAGGATGACAAAAATGGTGGGCCATAGGACTATAAAGGTGATGCTCGCAATGCCCGCTGCCGACCCGGGGTCTGAGCTGTGAAGGTCACAGTCTGTCGTTAGGCATATGAGGATGCGGATGAAGCCTGCCTGCACATTGGATATGATGATTGCTTCTACGGTGGTCACGCTCCAAAACAGAATTCGACTAGCCACTGTTAGACTCGGTGGATGCAGGAATCCAAAGGACGTGGCGTACAACAAAAAGGATGCCGATATCACTGTAAACATTGCACATGTTGCATCCGCGAGTTTAAAGGTGTTTTCAATCCAGGTGGGTGTGAATGTGGAATTTGTGAGGGGACAGTCTGTCATTGTCTCACGTTTATCTGTATTGTGTAATAAGTGTGTTATGCATGTCATGATGTCATCCATGCATAACACTCACCGACCAACTTTGAAACCAAAGCTACAGAGGCCAAATCCGATGTTGACAATGGCAATAGCTTCACTTCCATGATGCGATTCCATACTCTCTAGCAAAGATAGAGGACACTGCACCAGCAACGGCAATGATATGCCACAGGGCATGTGTATTGAACACACAGCCCAATGCTTGTGAATTGCAAGAACAGGGACCGATTCGCTGGTTGCGCATCAACATGTCATCCACGACACCCGTATTGTCCAGAATTATGCCGAATATCAACAACAGTGTCCCGATTGAGGCACCCGTCACCCATATCACTGCGGGGTCAACGTCCAGCATTCTAAACGCAGACGGTATGAGGAGGACCCAGTTCAGTGTCAGGGCGGCCGACCCGGCTGCTCTTAATGATGCGTGTTCCAAATCTGAGTGAAACACTCGGTACAGTCCAAGTGTGCACCCCTCCCCGGTGTATGATTCTTGTTTCGTTTCATTTTCTGGAACAAAGAGTCGGCGTACTCCAAAGTAGACGATCAATACCAAGGCTCCTACCATGGGGTCTAGCCATGCTTGAAATGAAACGTTTTGAAAGTCTTTGGTGGTCATCGACAAGTCGGCTATGGTTGCGCAGCATAGTGAGATTGCAATGGATGCATGGTCCAGCGTACGCGTTGCCGGAGCAGCACTGGGTACTGCAGAATACACATGGTACACCGTCGATACGGCAAAGGTAGCTGCTGTCAACACAATGGATACATTGGACATGTGATCGGAGACTGTTGACGCGCCGAGCGCAAACGGACGCACAAAGGAAAAGAGCATGAAAAATATGCATGGTATAAAGTGAGTCCATGCATTTGCACGCTCAAGGTGTCCCCGTAGCCCAATCAACGATTTGTCGTCTTGGTCCATTGGGTTGAACGAGCAGCATCCGCGAAACATGACTGACCAGTAAGCATGTGACGGGATCTCGACAACGTATGGATTATCACTGTTTCCAAAGTCGATGCATTTGGAATTTATACGTCTCGTCTGTTTTGAAGTTTCAAGTTTGCTCCAGTTGAAGGAAACACCATCAAAGGTTTTTTTACTCTTCATGTAGGTCGTCTTTGCTGTAACTGACTGCGTCTTTGCGTAACTGACTGACTGACTGACCGACTGTTCGCTATGTGGTTTCACCGACTCTTGCTCAATACCCAAGGGCGTGGTGCTAACATATCGAATACAGGTCGTGCCATACTCGTTCGTATTCTGACTAGTGGCGTAATGGCTCAGACTCGTTCTCCTATGTTCATAGTAAACAACCCTTTGCTTGCTGGCGTACAGGTTCCCACGGAGGATGGTGATTTGAGAAAGAAAATGTATGAACACATGGGCAAGTCACCTCCGGGTGATGATACAACCGATACTTTCGACGACATGACGAATGCAGGTTGTGCGGCATGGTTGGCGGGTCTCGCGTCTTCCAATGCGGGCCAGAAGGTGCTTGACCATTTGAGCCACCTCGACGCCGCGCCTCACATGCGACCATCAAGTGCGTTTGAGCAGACACTGGCTTTTAGAAGGGTGTTCATGTACGCACTTTCGAAGACACCCGCTCCATTTGGGTTTCCAAAGAGGTTTCCAAAGTACATTGTCATTGCAAACTTTTCCGGAGAGAGGCTGTTGCTGTACAGCTCAAATCCAATATTGATTGCGCGCATGACGATGAATTTCTCAAGTCCTAATGTATCCGAATATGACGGTGTGCAACAGATTATCCGAAAGGCCGCGACCACGGAAAATGCAAGTGTTTTGCTCTGCTACTCAATGCCATTTCAAATGGGTGTAGAATCTGTGTATTGGGAGTGCAGACTTCTTTCAAAGCAAGGCTCGAGGTACGTGGACAATGACCTTTCCTGTAGTGTTTGGGATAGACATGCTTGTGTCTCGACGACGACCAACGATTGCGAGTCCCAGCGCTTGGAAATTCTCGATTCGCAGGTCGAGGCATTCTCCAACCACATGACCGCGTGTGATCTTGACGTTGAGGTTGAAAAGATTGACGGTATCAGCTCCGGTGAGGCGGTCGACCCAATGCACACCAAACTCGTGGGCATGGTCACGATGCTAAAAAACGAACGCAGAAGGGTGATGGACGATCACAAGAATGAGATTCATGAGCTGAAGCGTTTCCATGCAGAGGAACTTGAAAAGACAAGACTCTTTATGAAGACGACATTTGAAAAGCAAGCAATGGATGACACAAAAGCATGTGACCGGGTGAAGGAGCTCGAAGTTGAGTTGAACTTTGCGAAATCTGGTGCTTTGAAGCGGGATCAGCAATACAAGGTGTTAAAGGCGGATGAGCTCATCAAGGACGAGGCACGCGAAACCGTAGTTCGTGCAAGTGATGAAAAGATAAAGGAGATGTCCAAGGAAATCCAAGCACTGAAAGCACACGTGCGCAAAGTCGAGCATGAAAAGACAACCTCGTTAAAGAAGCAAGGTGTCGTGCACCAGCAGCTCCATGACGAAGCCGAGAGAAAGCTGCAGCGGGCAAAGCAGTCGGAAGCGGTTGCGAACGAGTCGATGACACAGGTGGAGTTTGTTCAACGAGCATTTGAGGTAGTCAGCAATGAAAAAGACTTTCTGACCAATCAAATGGATTCTACGCGCAAGAAGATGCTTTCTTACAGATTGCGTTTGGGGTTTCAACTAAAGCTCAATGAACGGCTTAATGATATGACTAGGGAGGCAAGGCTAGAGCATGTTGAATGCATCGGGAAACTAAAGGTATTACAGAATGAGCACAATGAAGTCTGTGCTGAATACAAATCGGAGGTCGATGCTTTAATGGACATGGTCGCATCGTTGAAAGTGGACTTGCAAGCTGCGTCATCTAGCACTAAACCCCCCGAAACAAGCGTCACAGATACCCACGTACAAACCGACATACTTCCAGAGACTCTGTTGATTGGAGAGCTGGAGTCGGCTTCCGTAAAATACAAGGATGAGATTGTTCAGCTAAAGATTGAGCTTGGTAAGTCCAAGGCTAAAGTCAACAAGCGTAATCCTTCGTCTGTGATCAACGTGGATGCAAATTGCCTCTCATACAATTCTCCCATACAATTCTCCTCTCAAAATGTCCCACATCCATCGTCTTCCGACTCTACTGCCTTCAACCCGGATGGCGTCCTTGAAGGGACGATACAACAACTTCACATCTCCCTCAACACCATTACGGATCTAGCCCGCCAGTGCAAAACACACGAACAGTCTGCTCGAGAGGCATGGAGCAAAGTGAATGCCTATGGACTCATGAATCCACAGGCTATGCACCACGCGGGGGCGTACCCTATGCAGTTCATGTACGTTCCTCATCATCCACACCACGCTGGGCACTATGCTTAGAAGTCGTTATCCAGGACGAGCTTCGGAGAGCAATGCTTTTTAAGAATGGTCCCGACCATGGCAGTACGAACAGCTTGGGTAATGAATGTCTCTTTTTCTTGTGGGGTGTAGAGGATGACTGAAGGGAGTTTGCTGCATTCAAAGTGATCGACGAGGTCGGAGTCTGAGGCGTCGGTGTACACAAGGGTGAAATCGTATGCGTCTTTTGAGTTTAAAAGCTCAGATTCCACCGGATGGCAGTGTTTGCACCAAGTAGCACCGATTTGAAGAATGGCAACCTTGTTATTTTTATCAGAATCTGCTTTGATGTTGTTCCATTCGTCAACAGTTTTGATCAAGATACGAACATAGCTCATGGAGGTCATTAAAATCCCTTCTCGATTCTTTAAAATCCTTGTAGGAGATCCTCGCCTGAATTGGGACAAGTGCCATTGATCGCTTCCACTTGTCGCGTAGAAAGGTTTCAAATAGCTTCTCCCGGAGTCGCAATGCAAAACGATATGGATTTCTCTTACTTTCACTCTTCTCATCCTCTACAATAGTGTTGTCGTTGTTGTTGATGTCAATGCAAGTGTAGAGTTGATTGTCAATCGGATTTCGATTTATTTTCTCACCATCGATAAGAATGGTAAACTCGCCGGGGTATAGTTTGCCACGTGTCATTTTGATATCGAGCCACCGTTGCTCACTTTTAAGCTGAAACGTTTCGAATTCTTGCAATGATTTCTTGTCGTGTACACGCGCCTTTACGCCAACATTTTGCATTTGTGGCTGGCGTAAAACTCTCTCCCATTCGAGTTGACCATCGTCCTTGTCAAAGTTGCGTTCTTCCGATGTCAGCTTTAGTGCGTTCAGGTTGTCAATTGCGTTTTTGAAACGGAATGCAATTTCTTTTGCACTGCCGGCCGATCGATTGATGCTCACACCTGCTTTCCTTGATTCCACAGACCCGCTTGTATCGGTAAGCTTACGATGTTCCGTCCACCAGGATTCAAGGTATTGTTGCAATTCTTCGTCTGTTGAGCCTTCTAAAGGTTTGAACCTACTCTTTAACGTCTCTTCCTTGTCGTCTGCCGCGTCCAAGGTGGATTGTTTCACAGTCAATTTCATACCAGTGTCGTCTTTAGAGACGATGCCAATTTCAGAACCCGGAGTTGGTGGTTCTCTATACGCAAACATGCTTGCTATTTGATACGGAGAGCAACGTCGGCGTATGTCATCGTATTCGCGCCGATCTTGCTCCCACTGAGCAATCCCATCGCTGGGTTCTTGCGGCGAGGGCGGCACAATAAACCCGTCGCCTCCGTGAAGGCGGCGTATGTCAAATTGTCCCATTTGTCGCACCGAAGGGGTTGCATACCAGTACATGGTCGGGATTCCAGCTATTCGCCTTTCGATTTCAGATCTCCATTCATCACTTAATGGACGTCCATACGTGTTTCCGGAACTTGGATCCTGAACCAACCCAGTGCTGTCGTTTGTAATCAACCACGGCATATTGTCTGTATTGCACAGTTCACTAATCTGGTGCCATTGGTCGTCAAACTCCCGTTGTTTTTTCTTTAATTCGTTCTTTTGCCATAGCCATGGCAGACCATCTTCTGCTTCCAGTGCTTTCGATTCCAAATCGGCCAACTGTTTTTTCAGTTCTTTATATTCAAACACATTGGCTTCAACCTCTGCTTCTTCATCATCTAGTCCCCGGTGCCTTTTGATCACGTCCAGGTCTCGTATAGCCTTCTCGTTTACACGCTCCCAGATGAGTCGAGTGGTGTTGGCCTCGGATCGGGTCAGGTGGTCAAACTGCTCTCGAAGACGCTTAGCCTCGTAGGCATCCATCTCCGCTTCTCTCATGTTTGAGAACGCCGTCGCTGGTGCGTAGCAAGTAAAGGCATTGAACAAACATTTGGACCGGAAGGCGTCCTTTTTTTTGACTCTTCTATCTGTTTCATATTTGTCGTCTTCCTCGTTGGCACTAATATCCGTGCCTGGAATAATTACGTCAAGTATGGCGTCGATTTTCCATATCGTTTCTATATCCAAAGAGGAAATATCCAACCCGTCTCTTTGTAAGGCGGTAATTGAATCAAACAGTTTGTCGGTTGGGGAGGCCGCATCATCAACCATCTCGTCCATCTCAACCAGCTCAAGCCCATACAAATAGTAGAGGAAATATCCAAGGAATACTGTACTACCCATCGCTGTATTCAATCTGTATTGAACTCTCAGTTCTGTAAAGCATCTTCTACCTTCTTCGTTCCCAATGTCAAGTTTTCTGTAATTGTAGTGCTTCTTACATGTACCGCTGAACTCCCATATACTTGCAGATGCAAACATGCTGTCCTCTACCACGGTACGCGTCTCAAATTTCCACTGTTGAATACCCTTCTTGCTTGCTGGAATCAATACGACCAAGAAATTTAAATTAATTTCCTTACTGTCATCGATCAGATTGGGGCTTTCGGGGACGTCAAAGAAGAGGGTTCTAAAAACAACTTGTGCAAATTGATCGATGAAAAAGCTGAATTCTTCCAAGGCCTTTTCATCCTCAATCTGTAAAATCTTCTTGACCAATCCAATTATCAATGCATTCCATGCTCGGTACATTGCAACAACCTCGAAGACTTTTACGTAGTACTTGACGTCCTTGAGAAAGTTTGGTGATAATAAGACGGGTTGTCTATTGGACTCTTCCAAGAAATATGCATGCCTGGAAATTGGAGTATGCCTGTCACCGAGACCACCAACTAAAAAGCGTCGTAAAAGGGTATCAGTATCGTCATTGTAATTGTCTATGGCCAGGAATCCCTTCCCGATGAGGGTGAGAAATGTACGCACGTCACAAAGACTCCATTCGTATTCAATTCCACTTGTAAAAACAGAGCCTGGGAAATATTCGTTTTTAACCATTGTAAGATGGGTACCCAACTCACCGGGGTATGCGACAGCCATGTCGTTTACCAGCCACAGTCGATTGATGATAATGCGTGCGTTTCCACTTTGGATGCCCTTTACCAGTGTAGATTCTGGACCAAAATTGGGTCGGGCGGCAAGGAAATCTCCTGCACTTTGGTGAACTCCATCCAAGGTCCCTTTCAGTGCCTCGTTGAATTCAGTTTCGTCCAGCGGAGCGCCACCAGGAGGAACCGACAAGATGTTCCATATCGTGGTGGTCTGATCTGCGTCGCCATCCCATTCAGGAGATTCAACCTTGTTTTCAATCAACTGTTTCAGGGTTGGTTTGGGTGCCGTTCTATTTAGGTAACTCCTCTTGCTCCGATTCATTTGCCTAGGCCTAGGCCGCACCTATACTCTTTTCTCACACCTCTCACACCTGCCACACCTCTCAACTCTTACTTACACTTGCAGACACCGGGCTTATTCACACCTCGCCAGACAGATTCGGGTATCGCAAGGAGTTCACCTACTGGTGCCTCACATCGGTCATCGTTGCCATGGGGCTCCCAAGGGTTTCATTGGACGAGGAAGGGCCAGCTCCAGGGGAAATGGCTCCATTCGATCGCGGGGGCGGCTGCACAATCTTTGCCTTCTTATTCGTTTCAAATTGGTTCAATGCGTCATTCATCTCACACCCATCGGGCTGCTCCAGACGAGTGGACCGCTTCTTGCACATGCGCATGCCGGTCTTCTTTTCCTTTGCTTGCTTGATCATTGCCGTATAGGTCTGTCCCCAAGCCTCGGAAAGGCCGTAGATGGATTCGGGGGAGTCCTTGACCCCTGCACGCCGTTCGTGCATTCGGCATATGAGCATCAACTCGCAGTCCATTAGCCCAATAACCACATCATCCCTTTCGGGGTGCGCATTGCCCCTCGCAACCATGCTCGCGCGCAAATGGTTGCACCACGTTCTGTATGCATTCAAATCACCCTTTACACCCCACATGTAGTTTTCACCAATCCTATCCATCTTGTAAGATTCAATATCTCCACTCGTTGGCTTGCGTCCAAGTGAAGTTGCAACCTCGTTTACGAGGACATTGTCCTCGCAAGTTCCCATTTTGATATCATCCGATACTTCAATCTTCTTAATTGTCGTATCGGCCTTTGTAGCTGCTTTCAGACTAAGCAGCTGTAGAATGACTGACCCCTTTCCAGACCCAGTATTTTCGTTTGCAGTGTCGGTTGGCGAAATCGGAAACCCCATGCACGGGAGGGGTTGCTGTGGCATGTCGTCTTCACACATCTTTTCGCCTGGAATGTGTCCATTATCAACCGCATCGTTGAACCGCTTGAGGCTGGTGAAGAGTGTGTCGACGTAGCCACGCTGGGTGATGTCAATGGCCCAATTCATTTGGACGAGGTCATTGCTAAATGGAAGGATGCGTGTCATGGTCTCGTCGTTGGGGTTTCCCTCTTCTGCACCTCCGTTTGAGCTTGCACAGAGGGCTTGCATAGTCGATTTGACACCGCCCTCTTCCGATGCATTCAAAGCCTCCTGGTGTCCCTTGAGACCATCCACCTTTGAGCATGTAATAGACGACTCGATTACCATGTTGATGTGATCAAACGCGGCAGATGTGTTCAGAAGCACGCCTGAACCGTTTGCACGGCGAATTGGCGCGCACCGTGTAATCTTTGACGAGGTGTGCACCTGTGCGGCTGGAATCCGCCCTCGTGACACGAGCACGTCAAGATGCCGATGGACTTTAACTTTCGAATGGTGCAACCCACCCGTTTCGGTACGGCAGTCGATTGGAGCGTTTGACATCCGCGCGGGGCATTCTGCTGGTCCAAGTTTGACATCGCGAATGCTGACCTTCTTGGACTCCTTGTTGGGGATGTTGCTTCTCTCGTCGGCAAACGCACGAACCGGGTTCATGTCATTGGTGTATCCCGGCATTTCGGTGCACAGCCTAGAAGCTTCATTGGTTTCGAGCAAAAGGAAGGTGTCGTTGATGCCAGCATCGTGGTACCCAAACAGGTTGACCGGAGTCGACCCACTTTTCGAACTCTTCAAGTCGGAGACGAGTGGGTGGTACTTGATATATTCCTGCTCGTGCTCCTTGATAACGATCCATGCATGGTCGTATTGCTGGGCTCCCCCTCGGGTGTGCTCCTTGCGGTATGCGAGGTTACCCTGTAGGGTATTATTGGTTTCGTATTCGATGCTCTCCCCATTTGCCCACTTCAACAGGTGGGCAGCGTTGTGTTGCACTGCGATGGTTTGGTAGCTTGGCATCAACGCATTCCGATATCTTAGCCTCTTCTCTTCCGTAACAGCGCCCGCAACCTCGTCAATGGTATCAATCGGCGACTTGTTGTGAATGTTTGTCTTGGTTGCCAAGCTCCTCCATTCCATTCGGAGCTTGCGGTTGTTGCCCATGCGCACCCCCAGTAGGTGTAAATCCTTTGTTTTGGCACCCGTGGGACCCATGTAGCTTTCAAGGGCCTGGGAAGCGATTTGATTGTTGGATGAGCTATCAGTCGAGGTCTTGAGAAGGTCTTCCAGGCTCCCGCGGGGCATTTTCCGGAATACATCCATGATCCCCACCTTGGCAAGCTGGCAGATGCTCGTCATCACGTTGATACCATTCGGAGACGTCGAAATGGAGTACGTGAGCGACTTGACCCAGCAATCGCGAATCACAGCCCGGCTTGGAACGGATGCTGCTCGAATCACGTCCCACAGGTCGCCAATCTCAAACTTCTTGGCAACGGCAGTCCCTTCAAGTGGACGTCCGGCTTCGAATTGAAGGGCCGTCTGCTTGAATAGGAAAACCCGTGCAACCGCCTCCATGATGGCCTGTGTTCGGCAAAGCTCGGCACGGCGCTGCGTGCGACGGGGCTCGGGACGGGGCATGCCGTACTCTTCGGCGAGCACCGTGTCGCCCTGGTCCCACATCTTTTGTGCTAGACCCAAGTCGGTCTGCAACCAGGGACATCTTCTCATCGTAAGCTTGCAAAACGCAACGAGGCACGTGAACAGCCTGAAATCCCGAACACGTCGCATGATTTCAGGCGCCTGCAGATTGTTTGCAAACGCCGAAGCAGGCGAAGCGGTCTTGGTCTCCGTGCGTGCAAACAGACAAATCGTGCGGTTCACCATGGCCATCTTGCCGGCCGTCGGCTCCCGGTCACCCGGAGTAAAGCACGGGCCGTGATTTGTGCAAATCGTATTCGAAACACTGTGATCGGTGACGATTTCGCACGTAATGTACGAGTCGGTGCCATCGCTCTTCTGCGACCGGCACGTACGCTCAATCGAGTACTCGCCATTCGTTAAAATCTGTTTCCAAAATTCGATGCGTTCGTCGACCTCGTACGGGGTCAGGTCCTTGGTCATCTCGTCGAAGATGATCATCGTGCCATTGTTGGGGCTCATGTTTCCGTTCATCCCGGCGCGTGCAGAAGAGGCGGCTTGCGTCGATGTGAACCCAGCCGGTAGCAGCTTGGCAAGGCGCTCTGCACGAATCGACTTGCCCTTGCCGCGATCGGAGCAGATGATGAGCACAAACCGCTGCTCGGAATACACCTCGAAGCTTTGAAGGTACATTTC
>MDSY01155971.1_pt1 | contig 11788 bp, 11 predicted proteins | sample 811131 | NCBI WGS metagenome assembly MDSY01 (sample SAMN05326643, study PRJNA326480) | marine metagenome | isolation source: seawater | place: Atlantic Ocean: South West | collected 2010
AACCTCTAAAGCAGCCTCGCTCGCTATTTGCGCGAAGGTAGGAGGGCTTAGCCTTGCTTGTGCAAACTTGAGGGCAGTGCTTATAAGCGCTTTGTTTTTTGAAACTAAGCAACCAATTCGAGCACCGCACATGCTGTAGCGTTTCGATACAGAATCGATTATTATTGCATGTTCATCTAAGCCTTCTTCTTCTAATATTGAATAATGTTTTAAACCGTCGTATGCAAATTCTCTGTAGACTTCATCAGCTATCAAAAAAAGGTTGTGCTTTCTTACAATAGCAGCCAGCTTCTGTATCTCCTCCTTCGAGTATAGGTAACCAGTCGGGTTTCCTGGGTTGCAGATAAGTATGGCCTTCGTCTTTGCAGTGATAAGCTTTTCAAATTCTGAAATAGGAGGGAGTGCAAAGTTGTCCTCAATTTTTGAGTTTACCGGCACGATTTGAACGCCTGAAGCAATTGCAAATCCATTGTAATTAGCGTAAAACGGTTCTGGAATGATTACTTGGTCACCAGCATCTGCAATGCTACCCATTGCAAAGAGCAATGCTTCACTTCCGCCAGTTGTTACAATGACCTCATTGGCTTCTACCGGAATTTTATTTTTTTTATAATATGTTGAAATCTTCTCTCTGTATGTCTCTGATCCTTCAGACCGAGAGTACGCCAAGGTCGTTAAAGAGTGATTCGCAACGGCATTCATAGCAACTTCTGGAGACTTAATGTCGGGTTGTCCAATATTTAAATGGTAGACTTTTTTTTGTGCCTTGTATGCTTTTTCTGCATAGGGAACGAGCTTGCGAATTGGTGACTCAGGCATTTTTTGACCTTTGATCGAGATAGAAGGCATAGGGTAGTTTTTGAGTACAAAGTTGCAAAATATATTTTATAATTTGGGGGTGGCACGCATTACAATGAGTATTTTTTTATATATTCATATTTGAAAAAGAAAATAAAATGAAGCAATTCTATATCTCCTTCGGAATTCTTCTTGTATGCCTTACGAGTTGCTTTTCGCAACGAGGATTGAAATTTCCAATAAATCTAAAGAAAGATAAAGTCTCATTTCAACTGGTAAATAATCTGGTCGTTGTTCCAGTTGAGGTCAACGGAGATAAGTTGTCCTTTTTATTAGATACGGGGGTAAACTCGACTATCCTGTTCGGTATCACTGAAGCAGATTCACTTCGAATTAATAATACGAAACCGATAAAAGTAAGAGGTCTGGGTGATGGTGAGGGTGTCATTGCGTTGAAAAGTGAAAACAACGAGTTTCGCATTGGTGATGCTGTTGATAGAAATCACTCAATCAACGTGATTTTTGAAGAATCCTTAAATTTTTCGGCACGTATGGGCATTCCAATTCATGGGATACTCGGTTCAGCTTTTTTTAAAAACTTTGTTGTCAAAACGGATTATATTTCCAAAAAGCTGACCTTTTACGACCCACTCGAGTATCGCGCGAAGAAATGCAATAATTGTGAAACATTGCAACTTAAATTTCACAATAACAAACCCTATGTAACAATTAAAATGGCCTCTTTAGAGAGCTCTGTTCGAGAAATAACTTTGCTCGTAGATTCTGGCTCAAGTGATGCGCTGTGGTTGTTTGAGCAGAAAGGGGTCTTACCCACGAACCCCAAAAAATATTTAAACGATTTCCTTGGGTTGGGTTTTAGCGGGAATATCTTCGGGAAACGTTCAAAATTAGATAGAGTTTGGCTTGGGGACTATTCTCTAAAAGAAGTTAAAGTGGCTTTTCCTGATAAAAGTGCGACAGATGGAATAGGGTTTTACGAAGAGCGTGATGGCAGTATTGGAGGAGATTTATTGAAACGATTTACAGTAACCATGGACTATCGTTCAAAGACAATGATTTTGCAGAAAAACCGCAACTTTTCGGACCCTTTTTACTATAATATGTCGGGTTTAACAATAGAACACGATGGTGTAGATGTTGTAACCGAATCTAACACTTCGACTAATTTTACTTTTTCACGCGCAGAAAACAAAGACAGTGGTGCTCTAAGTAGCGCTGGGGAAGATGTCAATTTCTTTACTCAAATATCCCTTGTTCCGCGCTATGTTGTAGTGAATGTTAGAGAAGGTTCACCGGCGGAAATAGCGGGATTGAAGTTGGGTGACGAGATTGTTACAGTAAATGGAAGGGAAGCCTATCGGATAAAATTATTTGCCCTAAACACCTTGTTCTCCTCTCGGGTTGGGAAGAGGATAAGTTTGAAGTTTAAACGTAATAATGTGATTTCGAAAGCAGTATTTACACTAAAAAAAGTGATTTAAGATTTCGGCACTTTGCTCGCATCCCAGAAAAGAACTTATGTTGTCTTTTTTAAAAAACTTTTACTGGCCTGCAGCCAAAACTTCTCCTTTAATTTTTAGAGCCTTAATACCTTCTGTAGCATTCGAATAAACTGTAATTGTTTTTCGTATTGGGCCAACACGGTTGGTGTCGTATTCTACCTGTATGGTGTTCGACATTCCCGGAGCAATTGGTCCTTCTGGTTTTTTAGGTACGGTGCAGTTACAACTTGATTTAACTTCAGAGATAATGAGAGGAACATTTCCTGTATTGGTGAATTCAAATACACGAATTCCATCACTCCCTTTGGCTATTTTGCCAAAATTTACAGTTTCCGACTCAAAGCTAATTTTTGCCTGCGCGGCAGCTGCAAAACTTGTGACAATTAAAAGAGTGGTTAGAACTAACTTTTTCATATTTTTTTGTATTCAATTCAACGCTAAATTAGGCAACTTTGCTGCAAACAGCAAAATAAATTAATCACTTTCATAATCCTGTGGTTATTCCTACTTTTGCATATTCAGTTTCAAAAATTAGACCAAAAATGGCTTTAGAGGCAAAATACAATGCGAAAAATGTTGAGGATAGATGGTATAGCTACTGGATGGAACATAATTATTTCCATTCAGAAGTTGATGAAAGAACGCCCTATACAATTGTAATCCCGCCCCCAAATGTCACCGGCGTGCTGCATATGGGACATATGTTAAACAACACGCTACAGGATGTTTTAGTGCGTCGTGCTCGTTTAAAAGGCCTAAATGCGTGTTGGGTGCCAGGGACAGACCATGCTTCCATCGCAACAGAAGCCAAGGTAGTGGCAAAGTTAAAGGCTGAAGGGATTGAAAAGAGTGACTTAACGCGTGAAGAATTCTTACATCATGCTTGGGATTGGACGCATAAGCACGGGGGAATAATTCTAGAACAACTAAAAAAGCTAGGAGCGTCTTGCGATTGGGAGAGAACCAAGTTTACCATGGATGAAAATATGTCTGCTTCTGTAATCGAAGTGTTCATTGATCTTTATGAGAAAGGAAATATATACAGGGGGTTTAGAATGGTTAATTGGGATCCGGAGGCAAAAACTACGCTCTCTGATGAGGAGGTTATCTATCATGAAAAACAAGGCAATCTTTACTATTTAAATTACAAGGTTGAAGGCAGTGATGATGTATTGACAATTGCCACGACAAGGCCTGAAACAATTTTAGGGGATACCGCAATTTGTGTAAATCCAAATGATGAACGGTTTAGGCACCTTAAAGGAAAAAGGGCGATTGTGCCCATCTGTAATAGAGTAATCCCAATTATCGAGGATGATTACGTAGATATCGAATTTGGGACAGGTTGTTTAAAGGTGACACCAGCTCATGATGAAAATGATAAAGTTCTAGGAGAAAAACACAAGCTAGAAGTGATTGATATTCTGAACGACGACGCAAGTTTGAATAGTTTTGGGATGCATTACGAAGGGAAAGATCGTTTTGTTGTTAGAAAAGAAATTGTGCAAGAATTGCAAGGAATAGGTGTCATTTCCAAGATTGAAACCCATATGCACAAAGTTGCCACCAGCGAGCGTACTGGGGCTGTTATAGAACCCAAATTAAGTGACCAGTGGTTTTTAAAGATGAAAGAACTTGCGCAACCGGCGCTGGATTCAGTCTTGAATAAGGATGTGCAGTTGGTTCCTGAAAAATTTATCAATACCTACCGGTATTGGATGGAAAATGTTCGCGATTGGAATATTTCGAGACAGTTGTGGTGGGGTCAACAAATTCCTGCGTATTTCTATGGAGACGGTACAAACGATTTTGTGGTAGCAAACTCTATCGAAAATGCATTGATCAAGGCTCAAAAGAAAACAGCTAATAAAAACCTCTTAGTCTCCGACTTAAGGCAGGACCCAGATGTACTTGATACTTGGTTTTCGTCTTGGTTGTGGCCCATAAGTGTTTTTAATGGTATTTTAGAGCCTGATAATAAAGAAGTAAATTATTATTATCCTACCAACGACCTTGTAACCGCACCAGAAATACTTTTCTTTTGGGTAGCACGAATGATAATTGCGGGATATGAATACAGAGGGGAAAAGCCATTTAACAATGTATATCTCACGGGTATTGTAAGAGATAAGCAACGTCGAAAAATGAGTAAGTCTCTCGGTAATTCGCCAGACCCCATAGATTTAATGGGGAAATACGGAGCAGATGGTGTACGCGTTGGAATGCTGTTGAGTTCACCTGCTGGGAATGACCTGATGTTTGAAGAAGATCTTTGCAAACAGGGTAGTGGGTTTGTAAATAAAATATGGAACGCATATCGTTTAATTGATGGATGGAAAGTTTCTGATTTAGCTATAGAACCGGACACGACTGCAATTGCTTTAAAATGGTATAAAAGTAAATTCCAGAAAACACTTGCAGAGATTGAAGATCACTACCTGAAGTATCGCATTAGTGATGCTCTTATGGCGACCTACAGGCTTATTTGGGATGACTTTTGTTCATGGTTTTTAGAGATGGTGAAGCCAGGTTTTGAAGCGCCTATATCGGCAACTACGCGTGCTGCAGTTATTGAAATTCTTGAAGATAATTTAAGGCTTATGCATCCCTTTGTTCCATTTATTTCTGAGGAGATTTGGCAACACATTGAAGCAAGATCCCCAAAGGATGCTCTGATAGTTTCCAAATGGCCAACTTCTCAATTGTTTGATCAGGAAATTGACTCTAATTTCGAATTTGCTTCTGAGGTAATTTCAGGAATTAGAACAATTCGGAAAGAAAAAAATATTTCGTTCAAGGACAAGATATCATTGTCTGTAATTAACAACGAGAATGCATCAAAATCTTTTGATGCTGTTATTGTGAAGTTGGGAAACCTTTCTGAGATAAATTATGTTACTGAGGCGATAGAGGGTGCTTTGACTTTTAGAAATAAGTCTAATGAATACTTTGTTCCCGTTGTTGGAACAATTGATATAAATCAAGAAATAGCAAAGCTATCGGAGGAACTCAGTTATACTGAAGGATTCCTGAAAAGTGTTCAAGGAAAACTCAAAAATGATAGATTTGTATCGGGTGCACCCGAAAAAGTAGTTGCAATGGAACGCCAAAAGGAAGCTGATGCAACGGCTAAAATTGAAACTCTAAAGGCGCGGTTAAATAGCTTGAGATAGTTTGAAGTTATTTTCGATAAAGGAAATAGTGATTTACTACTTCAATGTATAACTTTTTCGCCTCATCTGGTTCCAAATCTTTAATTTGAAAAAGAGCGTTTGTTTTGAAGGCTCCAATAAGGGGAGTTCGGCTTTTAGGTTGGTCTAGAGAATTAGTAGCTTTTTTGTAATAGGCGTAAAGGCGCAATAGAAAATCTGCAGGGAAAGCTTCCTTGTGATCATTGATGCTTTTTACAGCAGCCAAAAATTCAATGTTTAACTGTTCTGAAGTCATTTTTCAGCTAAGATTGTAATTCCACCTTTCACAATTTCGTTAAGTGATACATTCACTTTTGTATTCAAAGGTAAAAAAACATCTACTCTCGAGCCAAATTTAATAAAACCGCTGTCATCTGCTTGGTTTACAGTGGTTCCTTCTTTAGCGTAATTTACAATTCGCTTAGCAAGCGCTCCTGCTATCTGGCGATGAAGAACATCGCCAAATTCTTTTGATTGCACGACAACCGAAGTTCGTTCGTTTTCTTCAGATGACTTTGGATGCCAAGCTACTAAAAATTTACCAGGGTGGTATTTGTTATACACTACACTGCCTGCAACCGGGTACCTGGTTACGTGAACGTTTAACGGAGACATAAATACCGAGATTTGGAGCACTTTTTCATTAAAATACTCTTTTTCAAATACTTCTTCAATCACAACAACTTTTCCATCAACAGGCGACAATACCTGATTTTCTGATGTTAAAAAAGTTCTCTTAGGGTTTCTAAAGAACTGTAAAATTAATATGAGCATAACTGTTAGTGAAACAATAATAGATCCTTTGAGTATGCCATTGCTAACATATGTATTGGCTATTAATGATAGTCCAATGACTAGCGTTAGTGCAACTAATATTATCTTATAACCCTCCTTATGAAACATATTCTATGATTTCTAATAGTGCGTAAATAAATGGACTTGTGTAAATAATGCTGTCTAAGCGGTCGTAAAATCCACCGTGTCCGGGTATCAACATACCACTGTCTTTCACTCCTGCTTGACGTTTAAACTTAGACTGTACTAAATCTCCTATAGTTCCAAATACCGATGCCATGCAAGCGAGTAAAATCCATATATGTAGCTCGAAATAGCCGATATATCTAAACAGCACTAAACTAGCTACAATGGCCCCAGCAAGTCCTCCTAAAGATCCTTCAATAGTTTTTTTTGGAGAAACACGTTCCATAAGTTTTCTACGGCCAAGGCTTTTGCCAATAATGTACGCAAATGTGTCGTTAGCCCATATCAACACAAAGATTCCTATAATTATATTCGGTTCGAAGGTTCCTTCCCGCATGGGTATGAGGGTCAAAAAAACAAATCCACTAACGATATAAAAAATAACTGCAATGTACTTTTTTTTCTCAAACATTGGGATTTTGCCAACCAAAAGCAAATCTTTGAAGAGGAATAAGTTCACGAAGCAAGACATAATAAGAAATAAATATACAGCATTAATGTCCAGTACATTATAGCTTAAAGAGTACATGAGAGATGCGAGTATAAAATACGACAAGTAACTGCTGAGCCGAACTAATTTTAAAAACTCATTGAGCGTAATAATAGCAAGCAGAAAGAAGAGTCCTATAAACCATTCGCGCGAGCCAAACATAGAAAAAATAACTATAGCGACGTAGAGAACACCAGATATAGTTCGCACGATTATTTCCTTCATATTATAAGTCTTCCAATAGCAGCAAATATAAGTTTTTTGTGCTACTTCCATAACTCATAAAGTCCTTTTCTTTTTCTGTTTCGAAGTCTTGTATTGTCGTGATGTTGCTCGGGATGTATTTTGTGCTTTGGTTTTTTATTATCCGCAATCCTTCACTAATAGACTCGACTAGTTGACTAGTCGTTGCAAATACAATAAAATTAGGAGGAAGTTCTTTAAGATTTTTTTCCTTAATTTGATTCGACGAAAGCAGTATAGAACCGTTTTTGGATATTAATGCCTCACAAGGGCTCAGAAAAAACTCTGCTGGTGAGTCTTTTTCAAACTTCAGGTTGAAGTCCTTAAACCTCGTCATTAAATTATCGTCGAAACAGCGCACATTTCTCTCGTACCAATCGTTTTCCAATAAAATATTGTCGAAAGCCTCTAAAACTTCTGCCATATTTTCACAATACAGAAATTTACCTCCATTTTTATTAAAGAAATATGTAAACTTCTCGTCTATTGGTAGCTTTTCTTCTGGATAATACTTGCCACGATCAGATTCTTTAGCGCGTTTGGCTTTCTCATCAGACTTGTAGTTCGGGTTTAATAGTCTTTTAAACAGACTCATTTGTACTTATTTGAGGATTTGAAAAAAAGTCAATCCCCAAATATATAAAATATAGATTGAAGTTTAGTCATGTTAAAACTAAAGTTTAGGCTTTAATTTTATTCCGAGACAACCACTTTTTCTTCTTCGTTGGTTTCAAAAGGTCTATTTCCAAATATTTTTTGAAGATTATCTTTGAAGATAACTTCCTTGTCTAGTAAAACGTCCGCTAGTTCAGTCAACTTGTCCTTGTGTTTTTCAAGCAAATCAATGGCTCGCTGGTATTGGGTCTCAATTAAGTTTGAAATTTCTTTATCGATCAGCTCGGAGGTTTTCTCGCTATACGGTTTTGTAAAACCATATTCAGATTGACCTCCAGATTCGTAATATGTCAAATTACCAATATTTTTGTTTAGACCATAAATGGTGACCATCGCTCTGGCTTGTTTGGTAACTTTTTCAAGATCGCTTAGAGCACCGGTCGATATTTCATTGAAAATAACCTGCTCGGCTGCACGACCGCCTAGGGCTGCACACATTTCATCGAGCATTTGGTTAGGCCTTACGATTAAACGTTCCTCTGGAAGGTACCAAGCAGCTCCTAAGGATTGCCCTCTTGGGACAATTGTAACTTTTACTAGTGGTGCTGCATGCTCGAGCATCCAACTGACGGTTGCGTGTCCTGCCTCGTGATAGGCAATTGCTTTTTTCTCTTCTGGGGTAATTATTTTATTCTTCTTTTCTAAACCACCTACAATTCTATCTACGGCATCGAGAAAATCTTGTTTGTCAACAAATTTCTTTTCATTTCTTGCCGCGATTAATGCTGCTTCGTTACACACATTTGCGATGTCCGCTCCAGAAAATCCAGGTGTTTGTTTTGCCAAGAAATCCATATCCAGGGTTTCCTCAGTTTTAATAGGGCGCAAATGGACATCAAATATTTCTTTGCGCTCTCGGATATCTGGGAGATCGACATATATTTGTCTATCAAACCGTCCTGCCCTCATTAGTGCTTTGTCCAAAACATCGGCACGATTTGTTGCTGCTATAACAATTACGTTGCTGTTTGTTCCAAACCCGTCCATTTCAGTCAACAACTGATTTAGCGTATTTTCTCTTTCGTCATTTGAGCCCGAAAAGTTACTTTTTCCACGAGCACGACCTACTGCGTCAATCTCATCGATAAATATAATTGAAGGCGATTTTTCCTTCGCCTGCTTAAATAAGTCTCTTACTCTTGAAGCTCCTACTCCTACAAACATTTCAACAAAATCTGATCCCGATAGAGAAAAGAACGGAACTTGAGCTTCTCCTGCCACTGCTCTTGCCAAAAGTGTTTTACCCGTTCCAGGAGGACCTACAAGTAAGGCTCCTTTTGGTATTTTACCTCCTAAGGCAGTATATTTTTCTGGAAACTTTAGAAAATCAACGATTTCTTGAACTTCTTCCTTAGCTCCTTCTAGTCCTGCAACATCTTTAAAAGAGGTCTTTACTTCTGCCTTTTCGTCAAAGAGTTTTGCTTTAGATTTACCGATATTAAATATTTGACCACCGGCTCCACCGCCGCCACCTGATGACATGCGGCGCATTATAAAAATCCATATTCCAATAATAACTACAAAAGGCAATAAGCCAATTAAGACTTCTCCCCACATGTTCGTCTCTGTGTTCCAAACGATTTGAGTGTCGAGATTGTACTCGCTTTTTATCGTTTCGATACTGTTTTCAAAATTCTGAAGGTCTCCAAATTCAAACTGATAGGTGGCATCATTGACCCCTGGAGCCATTAAGTTACTTGGCTTTTTAGAGTGAATCGCCTTTGTCTTCGCCTCAGTAGAAAGATAAACTTTAGCAACTTTTTTATTTATAATTTCAATTTTGTCTACATCGCCTTCTTTTAAATATTGTTCAAACTCTGCTTGCGTTGTTTTACCTGGTTGCGCCCAAGTGCCGCTACCAAAAAGCTGAATGCCTATGAATACTAAAAGAATTGCACCATAAATCCAGTAGGTATTGAATTTTGGTTTTTTTATTTCAGTTTTTTTATTTTTTTTATCTTCTGCCATGTGGCTGTTTTATTTTGAATAAGTTGATTCTATTTTTACAGATACTGCATCACCCCATAGGCCTTCAATATCGTAAAACTCTCGTATGTGTTTTTGAAATACATGAACAACAACATGAACGTAGTCCAATAATATCCATTCAGCGTTATCGCTACCTTCTACATGCCATGGCTTGTCCTTTAAAGACTTGCTTACAATCTTTTGGATCGAATTGACAATTGCATTTACCTGGGTGTTTGATGTTCCATTGCAAATGATGAAATAATCGCAAACTGTGTTTTCTATATCTCTTAGATCCAGAATTTCAACATCTTGGCCCTTTACTTCATCAATTCCTTTAATGATTTGAGCTATTAATTGATCTGTATCCTTTTCTTTCTTCGGCATTCATTCTATTTATTTGGACAAAGTTATTACTTTTTTGTTTCTTTAAACACTTTGTTGTCTTAATACTAACCCAATATTTTTAATGTGAATATAATCAAACTTAATGCCATTGATTCTACAAATAACTACCTCAAAGATTTATGTAAAAATACAACTGTAATTGACGGTACGCTAGTCGTTGCAAATAAACAGACTCAAGGTCGTGGTCAAATGGGGGCAAAGTGGCAATCAATACAAGGGCAAAGCCTTACCTTTAGTGTATTTAAGAGGTTTCACGGCTTACATATTAAACACCAGCCATCTATTGCTTTTGCTGTCTCAATTGCCATAAAGAATACGTTAGAAAAATTGCAGATACCGCAGATATCTATAAAATGGCCAAACGACATAATGTCATACAGTAAAAAGTTATGCGGAGTGCTAATAGAAAATCAGGTAGAGGGGAGTAGCATAGTCTCTAGTATTATTGGTATCGGGTTAAATGTTAATGAAACTGAATTTCCAGAATTACCTCAAGCTAGCTCAATGCGATTGAGCACAGGAGCAGTATTTAACCATGACGAAATTATTGAGTTGATGGGTAACGAAATTCAAAAACAAATGGAATACCTTCAAGGTGACAATCAATTGGCTCTTAAGTCGACCTATGAAGCGTCATTGTTCAGAAGAGACATGGTTTCTACATTTGAAGACGCTGAGGGTAGTAAATTTAACGGGATTATATCAGGAGTGGCAGCATCTGGTGAGCTTCTTGTTCAAAAGGAAAATGAGAGTGTTCAATCTTATGAATTAAAGCAAATAAAACTGCTCTTCTAAGCTTTCTCTAAGTTTTCTGCTAATGTCTCAATAAACTTTGTAATTGGACTCTTGATCATCATGGCCATCATGCTATTGAACTCTCCCGAGAACAATAATTCTGCCTCTGAGGTTTCTGCGTCAATAGCAGTGATGTTTCCAGTTAGCGTAAAAGGTATTTTGTCACTTATTGCACCTAGAACGACAGTATTTGGAGAATTAACTTCTTTTATTTCCAGCGCTATTTCTGGCATCCCTTTTAGAGCAAAAACAAAAGCATCATCTCTAATTATTTCAAATTTACTAATTGATTCAGGCATTAAATGTTCGAAATTCTTAACATCACTCAGAAATTCACAAAGGGACTGAGCTGATTTTTTAACGACGACTTTTTTACTATTTAGATTCATGTAGTTGAGTAATATCGGTTATTTAATGGGTATTTTATTGTTAGGTTAGCTCTCTGGATTCCAAGTGGCTGGATCATTACGCCATTGAGAAAGCAAATCTGCTTCGCTGGACGAGATATAATTCGTGCTCTCTGCTTTGATTAATAAATTGTTGTAATCACTCAATGTATGTAGCGCCACTTCTTTGTCTTCAAAATTAGTTTGAGCGATGTCAAATCCATATGTAAATATAGCAACCATGCCTTTAATATTTGCTCCAGACTCACGCAAGGCATCAACAGCCAATAAACTACTTTTACCGGTGCTAATTAAGTCTTCAACAACAAC
>MDSY01018073.1_pt1 | contig 11785 bp, 9 predicted proteins | sample 811131 | NCBI WGS metagenome assembly MDSY01 (sample SAMN05326643, study PRJNA326480) | marine metagenome | isolation source: seawater | place: Atlantic Ocean: South West | collected 2010
ATTTTATAAATATCTAATTTACTTGCTTTTATCAATCACAATTGATTACGCTAGAATAAAGATTGACCTCGATTTAATCCAGCTGGAAATTAATCAATACAATTTATCGTTAGTGTTTGGGTCTTACAGACTAGCTAGTTAGTCATAGTTTTGGGCGGCCTCAAGAATGACATTTCAAAGGAGTTTTAAAATGGATAAAAAGCAGAAGACGACGTCAGCTTCATATGGACAAGAACATCAGGAACAAATGAAGCGGTTTCATTACGACACAAAACGGGAGGGCAGCAATAATTCGAAGAGACTAAAGTTGGCTGAGCGCCTGCTAGAGAAAGTTGACGGGAGATTTCAGGGCAAGGCTAAAAGTGATATTAATGCTGTCGATGTGGGTTGCTCCGTAGGTACTTTCGCTATTGAGATGTCCAAAAAGGGTTATCGGTCGGTGGGAGTGGACTTTGATGATGCAGCTCTAGAAATTGCTGAAGCTCTGAATTTGGAAGAGGGTTCAAGCGCTACATTTTTAAATAAAGATGTTGCTGAATTATCAGAGGATATCGGTAAGATTGACATTGCACTTTGTATGGATATATTTGAGCATTTGCATGATGATGAGTTAGGCGGGCTTTTCCAGGGTTTAAAACGTTCCCTTTCAGCAGATGGGTGTATAATTTTCCATACCCTCCCTTGTGAATTTGATTACCTATTTTGGAATGGCAAGAAAGGTATCATCCAATTCCCTATTTTACTTTGGCCATTTCGTTGGTTTCCTGACCGGTTGTTCTCAAAATTGGTAAGGATCTATGCCTTAATCATTGATACTGGGATGATGTTATTCTTGAATAAGACGTACAAAGAACATATTAAAACCTTCCATCACTGTAATCCACTTACTTTGGTCAGGATGAGAGATATATTTGAACGTGCTGGTTATACCTTGGACTTGTTAGAAACTGGATTTATAGATGATCAATACAAGCCTTCAGATAAAAAAGCATTTCAACGATTGTCGATAACGCATCGCAGTTTGTATGGGATAGCATCAGTCAAACGCTAATTAGAATACATCATAGATCTGCTGGTTATATTAATCAGGATCACGATCACCTTACTCCACCATTGATCGTAAAAGATGTGAGGGTCGCCATGGAGGTAGTCACGGGGCCTCTAAAGTAGGCGATGGTGTTATCACAATTTTGAGTTTTGACTGACAAGTTAATGAGAAGATTATAGTTTGTGATTAGCTTAAGGCTCTCTGTGTCGACTTAATTTATAATAATTTTTGCCCAGAAGTGGGGTTTGGACTTTTCTAATTAAAATCACATGAGAGCCATAGTGGTTAAATTTTATAGATACTATACCTTCACATGAGAGAGAAATTATTTATCTAACTTCTGCTGACAAAACGATATGTTTTCAAATCTAAATTTGGGGTTACTGAAAAATAAAGTTGAAAGATATTCTTTCAACAGTTAGCTTAAAATTATCCTTTAGAGGTATATTAATGAGAATTCTTGTGGGCCACACGCATGTTGGGCCTGATTACGGCATCTCGGGTTTCGAACGCTGGGCTTCTCGATTACGCGCGTTCGGCTTCCATGTAGAGGTTTTCCCTTTAGTTCTCGGGGTGAATCGGCCAGTTGTATATTTTGATGAGCTCAATATTTTGTGGCGATATAAAGATCGTACCCTCATGAAACTATACGAAAAGCTGCAACGAAAGTTATCAAATTTCGATGTATTTGTTTGCTATAACGGCGCTAATATCCATCCAGATTTTGTGCAAACTCTTGAACAAGTCACGGTTTATGGTTGTTTTGATGATCCAGAATCGTCTGATAAGTTATCTCGGCCGGTGGTAAAGGCTTTCGATATAGCAATGGTTGGTAATATTGCTGCTGTTGATACATACAAAGCATGGGGTGTGGAGAATGTTCATTGGTGGCCACTTGGATACAGAGTAGAGGATTACGATTCGACCCTAACTGAGTCAAAGATTTTATCTTGCCAGAGGGATGAAAGCGTAGTGCTTTTGTGTGAGCGTGTTGAGAAATATCGAAAGGCTAGGGTAGATGCGTATGTTAAATCATTTCCTCATGGAAGGTACTATGGACGTGGATGGCCGGCTGGGTTTTTACCGGAAAGTGAGAGGATACCGTTGCTCCAAAGGTCGAAAATCGGAGTAAACATCCACAATTCCACTGGGCCCATTAATGTCAGAACTTTTTGTCTCCCAGCGAACGGTGTTATGCAGATATGCGACAATAGGGATTCTCTCTCAAAAATTTACAGGCTTGATGAAGAAGTTGTTGGCTTTGACTGCATTGAGGAGGCGATAGAGCTCACGAGATATTACCTTGAGAACGAGGATGAACGTCGATCAATTGCTGCTCGGGGGTGGCGAAGAGCGACGACTGACTATAATGAAGTGGCATGTTTTAGACGACTAACAGACGCTGTCGAAAGCTTTTTAGGTGATGTAAATTCGAAACATACAAAAATACTGTTGGACTTTGATCCAAGCCCCTCAACCAGATTATTAGCCATAAAACGAAAACAATTGGCAATTTTTTCGACCAAAGTTCGCAATAAAATTTTAGGAAATTGAAGAAAAGTGGACTCTTACAAAGTGAATTAACTATAGTCTTTAAAATTAATTTCGAACCCCATGCATAAAGTGTAAGCTTGTTGAATATCCAAAAAGTTTTTGATGGCAGATTATGATTTCAGCAGCTTAGAACTACTTCAATGAGTAAAAAGCTAATTTTTCCGGCATTGAAATTTTATAAGTACTGAGTACAACCCCCATTAAAAAGACTGATTACCCTCTCGGAATAAAATTATGAATCAATCTAAGTCGCAACACCAAGAAGAAATAAACTCTCGAAACAGATTTGAATTTGGTGAGAACTGGAAAAATTATCTAGATCAGTTTGATGATAATCGTTTGCTTGAAGCTGAAGCTAGCTTAAAAAAAATGTTCGAGTTAGATTCCATGTCTGACAAGACTTTTCTCGACATAGGGTCAGGCAGTGGCTTGTTTTCATTGGCAGCGAGAAATTTGGGTGCAAAAGTTGTTTCTGTTGATTATGACTCCTCGTCAGTCCATTGCGCTGAAACCCTTAAGAATAGATTCTATAAGGATGATAAGAATTGGTTTATCTATGAGGGATCAGCTATTGATGAAGAGTTCATGAAAGCTCTGGGTGAGTTTGACTTTGTTTACTCATGGGGTGTGTTGCACCATACGGGTCAGATGTGGAATGCTCTAGATTACATAAGTGGTAATGTTAAAACTGGAGGAAAGCTGTTTATAGCCCTCTATAATGATCAAGGTAGGAGATCCAAAATTTGGACAATCACAAAAAAAACCTATCTTTCGTTACCTAGAATTTTACGATTTGTTGTCGTTTTACCTTGTCTAATAGGCCTCTGGGGTCCAGCAACTTTGAGAGATTTTGTTGTAATGAAACCATTTGCTACTTGGCGAAATTATAATAGAAATAGAGGTATGTCTGCCTATAGAGACTTGATAGATTGGGTGGGAGGATATCCGTTTGAGGTTGCAGGGCCAGAGGAAATTATTTCATTTTATAGGAAGCGTGGATTTACGCTTATAAATATCACTACTTGTGGCGGCGGGCATGGTTGTAACGAGTATGTTTTTAATAACTAAGGAGAAGAATTGTTATGGAATGGTTAAATGATCTAAATCTACCCGATCACGAATTAATTATGGATGGCATTAAAGAACGAGGGTTCGCCATCATCAAAAACTGTGTGGGTCTTGATTTTATTGAGTCACAAAGAAATCGCTGGATGCAAAGTTTTAGACGGGAAAATGTTGATAGGAAATTTGTAAGAGGAAATCTTATTCTTGGAGAGTCTAATTTCTTGTCCTACTCAGATATAAACCCATGGTGCATGTATAGGAATTTTGAATTTCTTTGGAATCAAACAGATGACAGTCGTGCCTTGTCTGTCCACCTCCAAATCCATAAGTTTCGTAATAAAATGCAGGGATTTAATGAAAATTATGGTCTAGAGTATAACGAGGACAATTACGGCATCTATATTTCAACTAGCTTTTATCCCTCAGGAAGGGGAGTTCTTCAACCGCACACTGATGGCCATAAAGATACTCCGATTCTCCACTATATGCTGCCTTACACGTTTAAAGGTCAAGATTATTCGAGCGGGGGACTCTATTGCAATGATAAATTTGGTGAAAGGCATGATATAGACAAAGATGTTGAGCCTGGTGACATTATATTTTTTGACGGCAGGCAAGAGCATGGCGTTGATACTATCCATGGTGGTCATGCTGAAACAGCAGGTAGGCTAGCGGTCTTTTGTATACCAACTCATTTCGTCTCTAGCGTTGGGCTTGGAATATTTAATCGGACTCTTGATGTTCGAGCCAAGGAGTTGGCTAATCGGTTGGGGATACTGAAACTAGGTTAGTTGAGATTATAGATAACCAAATTAAAATCAATGGGTCCGCTCGAAGTTTTTATGAGCAAGATAATTATTCAAAGTACTAGTCTCGTTTGATTTGAAGGTTTGGTTCTCTCACTTATTAGATTCGTTTTACATTCGATTTAGTCTAAATCTATTTAATGTACATAATTTCTTTGCCCATATTTCTGTTACAAGTACAAAGTCTACTCAGCTTTAACAACAAAAGGATACATATCAAAAATGTGCGGAATTGTGGGAATAGCCTCCAGAAACCCTATTAGTAACCGTCAGTGGCTAGATAAAGGGAGAGATGCATTGTCTCATCGAGGCCCGGACGATGCTGGAAGCTGGTGGTCAGATGAAGGCCGAGTTGGGCTAGCTCATAGGAGGTTGGCGATTGTGGATCTTTCGCCAAGTGGCCACCAACCAATGACTTATTTGAGAACTTCTTGCTCTATTGTATTCAATGGAGAGATCTATAATCACCATAGTCTTCGTGAAGAGCTTGTTCAATTGGGTTATGACTTTGTATCCAATGGAGATACGGAAGTGATTTTGGCCGCTTATGATAAGTGGGGTTTAGATTGCCTCCACCATTTTAAAGGGATGTTTGCATTTGCATTGTTTGATCCAAATATGGGGCGCCTCTTTTTAGCTCGAGACCGTGCTGGAGAAAAGCCTCTTTTCTATAGTTACTCTGATGGTACGATAAAGTTTGGATCAGAATTAAAAGCTTTATTGTGTGATCCTGAATCAAGCAGAACTTTGAATCCTAAGGGCCTCGATATGTATTTAGGTATGGGCTATGTTCCAGACTCAGATTGCATCCTAAGCACTTTTAATAAGCTGGCACCTGGACACTTCGCAATTTTTGATATGAAATCAGGTGATTTGGAAATAAACCGATATTGGAGTTTGCCCAATCCTACTGCCGATAAAAGTAAAGCTCTCAGTATAGACGTGTTAACAAAAAAATTAGAAGACCTGTTGGAGGCGTCTATAAGTCGGCAACTCCTGGCAGATGTCCCCGTTGGAGTATTGTTGAGTGGTGGGGTCGATTCTAGTCTTATCACTGCATTAGCATCACGCGTTTCCCAAAAAGTTAGAACATTCACAGTCGGTTTTTCTGGGTATGGTGATTATGATGAAAGTGAGCATGCCCGTTTGATTTCAGAGCATTTCAATACCGAGCATGTAGAGCTAAATGCTGGGGAGATTGGACCTGAAATGTTAATTGATCTTGCACGCCAGTTCGATGAACCAATGGTCGACTCTTCCATGCTGCCTACTTACATGGTTAGCCGTTTGGTCAGAGAGCACTGCACAGTAGCTCTTGGTGGTGATGGTGCCGATGAACTTTTCGGGGGCTACATGCATTACAGTCGGATGCTAAAGTCTCAAAAATTCCGATCATTCATTCCAAATGTTGCGGGTAATGCAGTAGCGAAACTTTCAAATAAATTTTTACCTCAAGGAATGCGTGGCCGAAACTGGTTAAGTTCGTTGTCCTGTGATTTGCGGACAGAACTGCCAGTTATAGCATCTGTTTTTGACCCTAGATACCGTCAAAAACTTTTACTCGATTCCGGTCTTGATTTTAATAATTCGTTTTCAGAAAAAATGTGGAATAGTAGAATTCCTTCTAGTGATTGCTTGTTAGATCGAACCACACGAATGGATTTCATGAACTATCTGCCAGAAGATATTTTGGTCAAAATTGATCGATCTAGTATGTTGAGTTCATTGGAGTTAAGAGCACCATTCCTAGATCCCGAAATAATAGAATTTGCCTTTTCGGAGGTTCCCGCTAGTCTCAAAGCAGATGAAAACCAAAGAAAAATATTATTAAAAAACCTCTCGGAAAAGCTTTTACCTCCAGAGTTCGATAAACAAAGAAAGCAGGGTTTTTCAATACCTCTGACTCATTGGCTAAAGGGCGGCGTTTGGCGAGACTTCTTTTTTGAAATATTGTTGAGCAAGGAAAGTATTTTCAATAAAAATTGTGTTGAAGAGCTTTTCAAGGGCATAGATAACGGAAGAAATAATGGCGAGCGATTATTCTCGCTTGTAATGTTTGAGCTCTGGAGAAGAGAGTACGAGATTAAAATAAAGGTATAGCCATGAATATTTCAACAGTAAAAAAGTTAAGGTGCCCAAAAACTGGGTCAACTCTCAGGATTGAGGATGAACAGCAGATTGACGATGCTAATGTAACATCGGGATTCTTGATCGATAATAGTGGAGAGAATAGATATCCAATTATAAATAGTATTCCTCGTTTCGTACCTGAATCAAATTATGCAGACAATTTCGGTATGCAATGGAATAGATTTAGTAAGACCCAACTTGATAGTAACTCGGGTCATCCAATTTCGTCAGATCGTTTTTGGAAAGCTACAGGTTGGACTGAAGAGAGTTTAAAAGACAAATGGGTATTAGACGTTGGCTGTGGATCGGGAAGATTTGCGGAAATTGCTCTAAAGGCGGGTGCTTATGTGGTGGCATTAGACTATTCCTCTGCGGTTGATGCTTGCTGGGATAATCTTAAAGATCATTCTCGACTGACGGTTGTCCAGGGCGATATATATTGTCTCCCTTTTGAAGCTTCCTATTTTGATTTTGTTTATTCTTTAGGTGTTCTTCAGCACACACCAGATGTAGAGGCTGCTTTCAAATCATTACCTCGAGTGTTAAAAAAGAATGGTAATCTCTGTGTAGACTATTATTGGCGTAGATTTAGAACTTTAATGAACATTAAATATGTGCTTTTACCCTTCACACGGAAAATGGACCAAGAACGACTCTTTACGTTACTCGAAAGATCTATTCCTAGCCTATTGTTAGTCAGTAATATCTTTCGAAAAATCCCGGTTATCGGGAAAGTGCTGCAACGTTTAATCCCGGTGGCCAACTACAATGGTATATATCCTCTTAATCAGACTCAGATGAGAGAATGGGCTTTATTAGATACCTTTGATATGTTGGGTCCGTCATATGATACTCCTCAAACAGAAGGCACAATAACAAAATGGATGGAGGAGGAAGGGTTTGAAAATATTGAGTCACTTCATGCTACATTACTAGTTGTAAGAGGTCTAAAGAAATAGTTTGAGTAAGGTTCTTGTATTGTGAAGTTATTTCTAAATCTTTTAGCGGCGAATACGGGGGGACAAATAACTCGTGCTGAAGCATTTCTGAAAAGAGTTCACAAGCACTCTCCGGAGACACAAGTAATAGTGCTTAAGCAGTCGCGAAGTATTCTTGAACTAAAAAGTAGTCCGTATTTAAAAGTTGTCAATATAGATTTTATAGGTAGTCAACTGCAGTCTTTGCAACGCTTGGTATGGGAAAATACTACATTATTTAGTGTGTTGCGAGATCATGATGTCGATATATATTTGTCTTTTTCGCACTATTTGCCGATGAAAAAATTACATGTACCTGCATTGATTGCAGTTTCAAATCTCGCACCATTTTGTGAGCAGACAATAAAGTTAGAAAAAATCTGGGGTAGAGTCAGATTACGTTTACTTAGACTTACTATCATATCATCCGCTTTAAAAGCTAATGGCGTCATAGCTCTGTCAAAAAAATGCGAAACAGTTTTATTAGATCACTGCGTTGCAGCGCAAGGACTTAAGGTGATCCCTAATGGTGTTGATCCTGCCGAGAAGAGCCTTGAGCCGTGTCAACTCAATGGTGATGATTGTGGCGATTATATATTGGCGGTTTCTCATTTTTATCGATATAAAAATTTCGAACAGTTGATAAGAGCATACGCTGCGTTAGCAGAAGAGTTAAGACAAAGATACAGGCTTAAGTTAGTAGGTATTTTTTATGATCAGGAATATGTCGATTCTCTCAAGAGCATTTCTAGAGTTTTAGGAGTTGAATCTTATATAGACTTTATTCCTGGAATGAATAAAAAGAGTCTGCAAAAAACCTATTCGCAAGCAACGTTATTTGTTTTTACTTCCTTGATTGAAAATTGCCCTAATATTCTTTTGGAAGCGATGTCATTTGGTGTGCCTACTCTTTCTATAGATAATGAGCCTATGCCAGAATTTGGTGGTCAGGCGGTAGGTTACTTCCCGCCAAATAATGTTGAATATCTTTCTCAGTCAATTACCACGTTACTCAATGATCCGATAATGCTGGCCAAAATGGCTGCGTTAGCCGAAAAAGAGTCGAAACGTTTTTCTTGGGATACTTTTACACACGAAGTGATGAAATACTGTTATCGCATCACTAATACTGTGAATACGTCTAAGGGTCCTTAGAGACACAATACCAAAGGAGTTCATATGAAATATATTCTGGGCATCAATGCTTATCATGGGGATGCGTCAGCCTGCATTCTTGTAGATGGCGTAGTTTTAGCAGCTGCCGAAGAGGAAAGATTTAACAGAATTAAGCATTGGGCTGGATTCCCCGCCTTGTCAATTAAATATTGTCTAGAAGAGGCCGGAATACGCCTCTCGGATGTCGAATTACTTGCCATAAATAGTGATCCGAAAGCTAATTATGTCAAAAAGGTATCTCATGTTTTAAAGCATAGAGTAAGTCTAAATCTCATTTTGGATAGATTGAAAAATTCAAAGGCCAGAAAATCAATTGATGAATGTCTTAGAGACGCCTTCCCGGATGATATTTTCACCGGTCAGATTAAAAATATCGATCACCATCTAGCTCATTTGGCATCTGCCTTCTACCCGTCACCCTATGAGGAATCTGCTGTTGTGTCTGTTGATGGGTTTGGCGACTTTTCATCCGGCTGTTGGGGTCTGGGCGTAGGCGAAATAATTACCAAGAACAATAATATTTATTACCCGCACTCGCTAGGAGCATTTTATCAGGCTATAACGCAGTTCATCGGTTTTCCAAATTATGGTGATGAATATAAAGTTATGGGATTAGCGCCTTATGGAGTACCTAAGTATCTTGACAGCATGAGGAGGATTGTTCTTCTTCAGAATGATGGTACCTACAGATTAAATTTGAAGTATTTTATTTTCCACAAAGACAAAGTCAAATATGAATGGAATGATAGCAGCCCCGCTGTAGGTAAGTTGTATTCGCAGGACTTGGTTGATCTTCTAGGGCCCGAGAGGCAGGAGAAAAGTGAGGTAGAGGAGTTTCATAAAGATATAGCAGCGTCGGCTCAAGCGATGTTTGAGGAGGCTCTATTTCATATGTTGAATACGGTGCATGATACTTTAAGGGTTGACAATTTGTGCCTAGCAGGTGGTTGTGGGAATAATTCGGTTGCCAACGGAAAAATTCGTCTTAGGACTAAGTTCAAAAATGTGTATGTCGCTGCTTCCGCTGGTGATGCTGGTGGTGCGATAGGGGCGGCACAAAAAGTATTCTATGGAAGAAATAAGAGAGATGCTCAAAAATCTCATATGAATCACGCCTATCTTGGTCCCTCATTTAGTAATGAGCAGATTGCCAGCGTTTTAGAAAATCATGGTATGTCGTCGTCTTCGGATGAATTTGAAATTCTTAAAATAGACGATCTAGACCAATTAACCAAGATGACCGCCGAGAGAATTTGTGATGGCAATGTGATTGGATGGTTTCAAGGCCGAATGGAATGGGGCCCGCGAGCTCTGGGTAATCGTTCTATTTTGGGTGATCCGCGACGGCATGATATGAAAGAAATATTAAATGTCAAAATAAAGCGTAGAGAGTCTTTTCGACCATTTGCACCATCCATACTTCGTGAGTCTGTAAATGAATGGTTTGAGGAAGACGACGAAGTTCCGTTTATGATGAAAGTTTTTCCGGTGAAAAATGAAAAACGTGATCAGATCCCAGCTGTTACTCATGCTGACGGCTCTGGAAGACTTCAAACCGTTTACGAAAGCACAAACCAAAGATATCACATGTTGATATCTCAATTTTATAAAATCACTGGTGTACCTATTCTTTTAAATACATCCTTTAATGAAAATGAGCCAGTAGTGTGCACACCCAGTGAGGCGCTTGCGTGTTTTCTGAGGACAAAAATGGACGTATTAGTTTTGGGTGATTACTTTATATGTCGTCGATAAATTCAGGTCATGTTTCTGGCACTTTAGTCGATAGAGATTACCTTGTGAGTAGTGCAGAATAGATGAAAATTAGCATTGTGACAGTTTGTTTTAATAGCGGGCTAACAATAGCCAAGACTTTCAAGTCAATAGATAAGCAATCGTATAAAAATGTTGAAGTTATTGTGGTAGATGGAGGATCAACTGATGATACGGTTGATGTAGTGAAATCATTCGAGAACGTTGTTGATGTTTTTGTATCTGAGCCAGATAAGGGGATTTATGATGCTCTTAACAAAGGTTTACGCCTAGCGACTGGTGATGTCATAGGTATTTTGCACTCTAATGATTTCTTGGCCTCCATCACTGTTCTGGAAGAAGTTGCAAAGTATTTCACAAAAATGCCAAATATGGAGATACTGCTATCTAGTATTAACTTTGTGGCTGATACTGATGATGAAATTATTAGGGAGTATACAGCAAGCGGATTCAAGCCCTGGATGTTGTCTTTTGGTTTAATGCCGCCGCATCCTGGTAGTTTTTTCCGCTCTGACGTGTACACACAAGTCGGGCTCTTTAATACTTCGTATAGGATCGCGGGTGACTTCGACTTGTTTGTGCGAGCGTTAGCTATCGAACGTTTAGTCTACAGAGTAGTCCCGTTAGTTTCAGTCTCAATGACTACTGGGGGTGCTAGTACATCAGGGTTGAAAAGTTATCTGAGTATTACTAAAGAATTTGCTCGTTCTTTGTCAACGAATGGCCTTTTTAGTAGCCGATTATTGATTTTTCTTCGAGCCTTGTTTAAATTTTCGCAGTTTAGGCTGCTCCATATTGTCAGGTCTAAGTTATTTTAGACTAGTAAAAATATAGTCAATGATTTACACATTGATGCAATAGAAAATTAAACTAGATATTGAAGCCCAAAAGATTGGCCTTTAATTATGTATCTAATTACGTTTATTAATTGAGATTAGAAATGAATATATCAGTTAACCCCCTGACACAAGAAGTATGCAAAATTCCGAATAATTTAGATGATTCTTTGAGGATAAGTGAGTTTCTAAAAACGAATGAAGAAAAAAAGGTAATTATAGTCCAAGGACTAGGTTTCGTAGGTGCGGTAATGTCATTAGTCTGTGCTAATGCCCTCACAGAGGAATATGCGATTATTGGGGTTGATCTAGCCAGTGAAAACACCTACTGGAAAATAAAATCCATCAATGATGGCATTTTTCCGCTAATTGCAGATGACCCCAAAATAGCTGAGTTCTTCGATAACGCCAAAGCGAAAG
>MDSY01042619.1_pt1 | contig 11785 bp, 10 predicted proteins | sample 811131 | NCBI WGS metagenome assembly MDSY01 (sample SAMN05326643, study PRJNA326480) | marine metagenome | isolation source: seawater | place: Atlantic Ocean: South West | collected 2010
ACAGGAATGGGCACACCTGCAATAGAGACGAGCACACCTGCAACAGGAATGGGCACACCTGCAATAGAGACGAGCACACCTGCAACAGGAATGGGCACACCTGCAACAGGAATGGGGACACCTGCAATAGAGACAAGCACACCAATTCATCTAGGTGATACTATTCAAAAGGAACCTCCCTATAGTAATTTAAAAGGATCTAAAAAACCTAGTTATAGAGAATGGTTAAAACAAAAATCTCAATCCATTACTATAGAAAAGACCCCTGTAAATCAAGACTCTACTATAACGCAAGTTGTTCAGAATAATTTGCGAGAAGAAAAATTAAAAAAATTACAGAAAAAATACAAAAAACATTCAAAACGTCATAAAACCATTAAAATCACCGAAACGTTTGGTAAACGACATGGAAAAGTCTCTATACATATTAAAAACAAAGAGGAAAAGGAAAAATTAGAAAAAGAAAAAAAAACACTCAAAAAACATACCATACCTAAAATAAAAGCCTATCTTAAAGAACATAACTTATTAAAAATAGGAAGTTATGCACCTAACGATGTTCTTAGGGAAATGTACGAGTCTGCTATTTTAAGCGGAAACGTCAATAACAATAACAAAGATATTTTAGTACATAATTTTATGGAAACTTAATACTTCTTTTTACGCCTTCCTCGTTTTTTATCCTTACTTATGACAACCTGTTCCTCTTGTTGTATAGATAGCATTTCATTGTCTACTTCTTCTAAAACCACCTTTTTAGCTTCCTGCTCCTTTTTCATTTCATATAATAAATCTTTAACGACATCACTTTCTAAGTCTTGTGCTACCTCTAATACTTCTGCCTCTGCCTCTGCATCTACCTCTATTGCCTCTACCTCTACCTCTTCTGCCTCTACCTCTTCTACCTCTACCTCTTCTACCTCTACCTCTACCTCTGCTTCTGCTGTGACTGCTGCGCTTGCTGCTGCGCTTGTGGCTGCTGCGCTTGCTTCTTCTTCTGCTTCTGCTGTGACTGCTGCTGCTTCTTCTTCTGCTGCGCTTGCTGCTGCTTCTTCTTCTGCTTCTGCTGTGACTGCTGCTGCTTCTTCTTCTGCTGCTGTGACTGCTGCCTCTGCGACTGCTGCTGCCTCTGCGGCGGCTTTTGCGTCTGCAGCGGCTTTTGCCGCGACTTTTGCTTCTGCGGCTGCTTCTGTCGCGGCTTCTGCGAGAGCTTTTGCGTCTGCGACTGCTTTTGCTTCTGCTGCTGCTTTTGCTTCTGCGGCTTCAGCGGCTTCTGCGGCTGCCTCTGCGATTACCAGTGAATCCATAATCATTTTATACTTTTCTTCTTTTTGTTTAAGATCATTTTGATGTTGTTCGATTTTCTTTTCTAAATATTCTATTTGTGATTTTAAATCTAAGGCCATCTGTTTATTTTTTTTAATAGAATTATAATCTATACCTGCTAATGTAAGTTTATTTCTTTGTAAGCGACGCTGTTCAAAAAGTTGTTGTTTTTTCCCACGACGCATAGGTAACGAAGATACCTGTTTCTCATTTTTACTTGCACGTGTAAACATTATGCATGACCATTAGAAAAAAAATATAATGAATATACTTAAAAACCTCACTATAAAGATAAATAACGGTAACCCATGTCTCCGCAAGTAGAAGATTATTTCAGAATTACGTGCGAATATATGAAAACGCATGGTCCTAAAACCATTGTATTATATCTAAGTGGGGATTGGTATGAAGTCTATGCACTCATAGATTCCGAGGGAAAATATGCTGTTGTAGATGTAGATGGCACCTATCTACCCTCTTGTATTCAAGATATACATCATTATTTAAATGCTGATATATCTCCTCCTAAAGAAGAAGGTGCTTCGGGAACTCACACATATATGGGAAAACAAGTAGTAAGAACAGGTGTGCGTCAGGCATTTGTTCATCAATCTGTTCGTTCGTTAATAGCAGCAGGCTATACGGTTCCTAGAGTAGATCAATATCCTCGTATAATAAATGGTATACCCGTATTAAAAAATGGTAAACCGGTATTTGATCGTAAAGTATCACATATTTATACCGCAGGTACGTATGATGATAAAGAAAGTGTAAAATTAACCAATCATATTGCGTGTTATTGGTTTCATTATGCAGGCAAAGATAGGGTTTGTAATAAAAATATGCTTTATTGTGGTATGACTATATTAGATTCATATACAGGAACGATCCGTTCCCAAGAAACAGCAGTAGAAGTAACACATGATTCAAATTGTTTTGATTCCATAGGAGGGTTTCATGAAATTCAAAACCCTTTTGAAGTGTTAGTAGTTACTAATATGCCTGAAACGCTATATGATAGTATGAGTAAACACGTGTTTACCAATACACCAAAAGTATTAAAAATAGATTTAACAAATAAAGGTGACCAACAAACCAAAGCAAAACATATTGAAAAAAGAGATGTGCAAAAATGTTTTATTGAACAATACTATGCAGCAAAACATCATATAACATTAAACGACATGTTTATGGAATATCGATACAGTAGTTATGCTTTATGCTATTTACTAGATTATGTTAAATTGTGTAATCCAGATATTGTCGAAATGTTGCATGTACCTACTTATGATAGACAAAACGCGCATATGCGAACCGGTAATCATTCACTAGTACAATTAAATATTATAAGTGCTGGTCAAGAAAATAGCATGCTACAGTTTTTAAATCAATGCATTACTTCGATAGGACGTCGCGAATTTAATAGACATTTATTATACCCTATTACAAATAAAACTATTCTACAATCTCGCTATGACATCATTGACTATATACAACATAACTGGGAAACCATTAAACCTATTCGCAATAAACTAGGTAAAATACATGATATTCAACGTTTAAGACGATATATCATTCAAAAACAAATAGCACCTTCTCAAGTAATATGTATACTTAAGAATTGTAAAACCATAACTACTATATATGATGTATTGCAACTACATCCAACCCTACAGCATTATTTAACTATTCATAGTATTCATGAAGATTGTAAAGCAATACAAATAGAAATAGAAAATATATTGGATATTACCATAAGTATGGATGTAACCAAGCAACACTACAATAAATGTTTTATACGTAAAAACATAGATGAGAAATTAGACAAATGCATTGAAAATAGTATGGATAGCGTGGTTATCTTAGAAGCAATAAAAGAACACTTAAATAAGTTTCTTATAACTAGTGGTCGCAAATCAGGTTTGATTAAAATAGATGAACCCAAAACAAAGGCTCGTTCTCTTATATTGACGGATGCAAGTGCCATTTTATTGCGTAAAAAAATATCCAATAAAACTATAGCTATTCAATATCACTCTAAGTATTCTGATTCTAGTAAACTATATAATTTGGACTGTAATAAAATACATATAGAAAAATCACCTACAAAAAAAGGATATCATGTAATTGTGTCAGATAGTATCATTGAACTTAGTGAATTGATCCAAGATTCAAACAAAAAAATGGCGGTTCGCCTAGAACAACTATATATGGAGTGGTTGCATAAAATGAAACACTCATATAGCGATACGTTAATGCATATCATAGAGTATATTACCCTATTAGATATAATGACTACAAATGCCCATGTCGCAAAAAAGTATAAGTATTGTAAACCGGTGTTGGATTTTACATCCGATACCATTTCTTTTTTTGATGCAAAAGATATGAGGCACCCTTTAATTGAACAAATAAATACAGAAGAAGTATATGTACCTAATGATGTGTCCTTAGGCAAAGATCCATTAGGTATATTATTGTATGGTACAAATGCAGTAGGTAAAACAAGTTTAATTCGTGCTATAGGCATTACGGTAACCATGGCGCAATGTGGCATGTATGTACCTTGTTCTAGTTTTACGTATGCACCTTATCATACAATATTCACGCGCATTTTAGGAAACGATAATATATTTAAGGGTATGTCGACCTTTGACGTAGAAATGTCCGAATTATTAAAAATCATAGAAAATGGAGATAAGCATTCTTTAATTTTAGGAGATGAAATTTGTTCAGGAACCGAAACTATATCTGCTACTAGTATTATTACCTCTACCGTACAATGGTTATACAAAAGGGACATGTCCTTTATGTTTGCTACTCATTTTCATGAAATATCTGACCGCGAAGAAATAACAAGTTTACGTAAACTTGTATTAAAACATATGACCATACGATATGATCAATCTACAGGAAAACTGGTGTATGGTAGAAAATTGCGACCAGGTGCCGGGAAAAGTTTGTATGGATTAGAAGTCTGTAAATCACTAGGGTTCCCGGACGAAATGATTCAAAATGCCCAATCTTTGCGAAATAAGTATAATCCTAATATGGCGGATCGTTCCATATTATCCTTAGTGAAAGACACCCCGTATTCTTCTGAAAAAACAAGAATACTTTGCGAGAACTGTAAAAAAAATCCAGCCATAGACATGGACCATATTCGGGAACAATCGGAATCCAACAAAGATGGATTTATCGAGGGATTCCACAAAAATCATCCCGCAAATTTACAAGCCTTATGTAAAAGTTGTCATATACTAAAAACTAAAAAAGTTAAAAAGGGGGCAAAACTAAAACGGGTAAAAACAGTAGATCACGGGACGTATGTTGTTACACAAGATGATGATACACACCAAATAGTATCAATGCCAAATTAATGAACAACCCTATGCTAGGCAATATAGGTAACCCGTGATTTATTTTGTAGGTCCAATTGTTTTTTAATTTCTCTTGTATCTCTGGATTAGTATATACTTTTATTAAGCAAATATTTAATATACTAAATACAAAAAACATAAGATAACTAGTAATACTTGCTAATACTTCTACTTCTTTAAATACAAGCATGGCGATACTTGCCACGGCAACTGCTATAATGGCATGTATAGGTGTTTTATAGGTTTTATCTACTTGATTAAAGATATTTAATACAGAATATTCTCTGGAAATAGAATATAAAATTCTTGATGTACCTAGAATACTAATGACAAGAGTATTGGATATAGATAGCATAGCGATAAGATAAAATATCTTGCTTATACTACTTCCAAAAAACATTTTTGCCATGGTCACAATGGGTAAAGGACTTTCATGGAGTATTTTTGTATTACAACATTTTACGACCGCAATAGCAACGATTACATAAATAATAGTAGCTGTAACTACAGAAGCGAGAATGGCTTTTGGGATATCTTTTACATCCTTGGCTTCTTCTGACAGTTTTACTGTACTTTCAAATCCACTATACACGAAAATAGCTAATACAGATGAATATAATATATCAGGAACCGTGACATCTTTACTAGTATGATAAGGATATTTTGATTTATGAAAAAACATACCCATTATACAAACTATAACAAGACCTATTAATTCAGTAAATGTACATAGATGATTAAAATAAGTTGTTTCTTTCACACCCATACAGTTTATACCTGTAAAGAGTAGTATTACTAGTACAGACACGGCTATAGGCGACAGTGATACGATAGGCGACAGTGATACGATAGGCGACAGTGATACAATAGGCGATATAAATTTACCAATACTCAAGGCAACCGCTGAATTTGTTGCTATACCTATACCTATAAGTAATAGTACGGTAATCAATGCTGGAATTTCGCCTAATGTATTTTGAACAAACGTATAATCTCCATGATTTGTGTCGTAAATTGTATTTACATCGATGTAGGTGGTTGATACTATTAAAGCAAAAATGCCTGCTATTACAAAAGTTAGCCACGATAAAGATTTAGCATATTTACTTACATCACCGATTAAAACGAATATGCCTGCGCCAATGATATATCCAATCGATAGTAAATAGATATCCGTAAAGGTTAATACTTTGGATAGGTCTGACATATAGTATATAGTTTTATATTATTAAAATTAAAATTGAAATAAAAAAACAACTTTTATATATATACAAAAATGATCATTCCCGTAAAATGTTTTACGTGCGGAACAGTACTTGCCAACAAATATCAATATTATGTAGAAAAAGTAAAACAAGAAAAAATGGCTCAAGGCATTGACATACATAAAGTGATTTATCTTTCACAGGATAAAGTAAGCAAATCACCAGAAGCAATGGTATTAGATGAGTTGCGATTGCATAAAATGTGTTGCCGTCGTCATATGCTTACCCATGTAGATATTATATAAATAATATTATCTATACTATTTATATAATGGCTCGTTCAAAAAGTTATGTACATAAAGGTGGGAAATCACGTAGACACAAAAGACGTACTCACAAAAGACGTAGTCACAAAAGACGTACTCACAAAAGACGTACTCACAAAAGACGTAGTCATGCAAGAAGACATCGTCTAAGCAAATATCATATAAAACAACGTGGAGGTTTTAATAAAGACTCTGATGGACATATTAGTTATTTGAGTATGGATAATAGATACCGACCGTTTGGTGGTGTAATGGATACTGCTTCGTATAATGCAAGTTCGTTACTTGGAAATATTCAAGGTAATTATAAATCGGTAAATCCAAGTGTAAGTAGTCAACCTATTGGCAACCCTCTTGATATAAATGACTTTAAATTTACTACTACAAAGTAAAGTTACATAGTAAAGTTATAAAATAATATTTATATATCATATAAATGAAAAGAATTGAAGCATTATGTAACCCTGCTATGTTTTATTTAGTAATTTCAGGAATTAGTTTTGTATTAATTTTATTACAAAATCTTAATAATTCCAAAGAATTATGTGTAGGAAATATGAAATGTAACACCGAACACAAAGTATTAGTATTAATTGTAAATGTGTTGTATATCTTGTTCTGGACGTTTGTCTTAGATTTCATCTGTAAAAAAGGTTATACTAACATAGCATGGTTTATTTTATTTTTTCCTTTTGTTATATTTTTCATATTGTTGGCTTTATTTATCCTTATCACGATTGGCGCTACTTTAGAAGAAAGTGTGGAAAATACCCAACACACGAACCACGTTAATCTATCGTAGGAATGTTTACTTATAACCACTGACAAAGATTATCTCATTATAAAGTATATACTATTTTATAATGATGTTTAATAATAATTTTATAAAAATAGGGATTTTTTTAATTATTATCATAGGGTTTTTAGAATTTTCTAATTTCACCTTTCATACGATTGAAGGGAAAACAAATAGATATGAGGCTGATAATGAAAAAATCATAGACTATGCTAGAGAAGCAAACATTAGACAGACTCAATTAGATTCCTCTTTAATTTGCTGTAATAACAGTAGTTATGCACCTACCGTAAAATGCGTAAAACAACTCGATCAAAGTACGTGTATAATCCCTAATTCAGATGGTACGTGTAGTGGTGCAAAGTATACGAATGGACAAGATCCAGAATTATCTAGTCTAAAAACAGGTAATAAATTAGAAGCGTGTAAAATACCATTAACAAATGGTACTTATCTTCTCAATGAAGATGTCAAAGAAACAACTACCGGTAGCTTAAGTACTCATAGTTCATCTAATTTAAGTCCTATACCAGTAAGTAGTTTACAACCGTTAACTGTTAACAAAACTAAAAAGAAAAATATAAGTGTGGGAGACAAAGTCACATTTAACTACAACAAAAACAAATATACGGGATACGTAGTACAACTACTTGGTTCGGATGAATATGAGATCGAATATACAGATCAAGGACAAGCTAATATAGTTATTATTAAAAAAAATGATTTAGTTTCTTGGGAAAGTGGTAAAATCAACTTTAATAATCTATTGTATAGTCAAACATATAGCCCTAATAGTTATGCTGATTTTTCTAGAGACACTACAAAATGCTGTTTTGATGCTCCTCAAAAAATTCTTAATAATGCGGACGAAGTGACTACCACTTCGGATGATTCGAATAAGAAAAAGAAAAAGAAGAAGAAAAAGAAAAAGAAAAAGAAAAAGAAAAAGGGAAGCGACGATGACGACGAGGACGATGACGACGAGGACGATGACGACGAGGACAAAAAGGATGCCGACGGCGTAGCCACCCATCAACTTAAACCGCCACAAAAATATCAATGCCCTATTGGATGGGATCTTGTAACAAATGTATGCACCAATACTTGCGCTCCTTGTGATACTGTGGATGCACCTGTCAGTGTAACGTATCCATCGGTCTCTACGAATCTAACCTCCATTCAAGATGCATATGTCTTTACAGGTATAGATACTACGACTGATGATAAAATTTATAGTCATACCTTTTTAAAAGCGCCCTTTTTACTTTAACATTAATTTTTGTAAACAATAGATACCGCCTAATCCAACGATTAAAATAAAAGCTTGTTTGATAGGATCATTTTTATGCATTTCAGAATGAAATTTCTTATAGTCTAACGCTGGATCTCTAGTAGGTGGACTGCTCATGGGAGCAAAAGATTCACATTGCTTTTCATCTGTTTTAGCATAAAGCGTGGTTAAATTAGGAGGCGTAGAACCATTTGCATCTTGGTAAATATTTATTTGATCTTTATAAAAAACACCACTATTCGTATCCGCTAAATTATTGATATCACTATTTAATAAATAAGCTTTACCATAACCCACACAATTATCAGATGCATAATTTAATACTACTTCTGTACAACCAGGAATCTGATTGTTGTCATCATAGTCTATGGAACACGGGACAGAGGTTTGAGCTCCTAATGAACTATTCATGCCATTTAATATATTTAAATCATCTATTAATCCGGGAATTAATCCTTGTACACTTTTATCCGTCGGTATAGAATTTTGATAACACATTGGTGTACGTGAACATCCCTCTGCGTCTATACATTTACTTACTTGGGTATTTTTAGTAAAATATGCACCTCCTAAAACCTTCTTTTTTTTTGTAGCTTTACTTTTACCCTTGGTAAGTATATCTGCATAGGCAGATATTCCACTTAAATTTTTATTAACTTTGCTTCCTTTTTTGCCCATTTTTAATTTAGAAGGGGTTTTGATGTGTGCCGTATATGTATACGTGTCATTTTCATTGATTTCACAACTCGTCTTTTCACCAGTTAATACCTGTGCCGCCTTTTTTGCCTTTTTCTTTTCTTTTTTCTTTTTCTTTTTATTTCCTTCTATAATTGTATAAGGATTTGATTCATTTGTATGAGATATATATAGAAGTAACAATATAATTAGTAGTATACATATCGTATTATTCATATATTAGTAAAAGATTATTTATATTGTTATTATTAATTTATTTATCTATCTATAGTATAAATGATAGGAAATGAGAAAACCAATACCCAAGTCATTATACAACCTAAATATCAAAATATAAAAAATCAATCACTAAACTATTATACTGGTACACGCTATACCAGTGCTCACCCTCTAAAAATATGGAGACGTACTGGTACTCATCAGCATCTAGCAAGTTCTATTCTTAGTAAAAGTACCCCGTGTAGAAAATGTGCTCCTACCGGAATATCTGTGGGATTACCTTTTAAAATGTTAGGGAAAAATAGTAATGGTGTTAACAAAATAACTAGTGTATCTACAACAGAAAGTTGCACTTTATGTGATCCTACTAAAGGACCTGTAGGTACAAATAGCGCGGGTGCTAAAATACGATCCGCTGTTACCTTGTTAAACAAACATTATTATACCAGTAATTTAAGTTATTTAAAAAGTAGATGTAATACAATCGATACAAATAAGGTAATACAACAACGAGATGGTATTACCTATTTTAAAAATGGCAACTATGTATGGCCAAGTAATTCCTCTGATAATTCTGCTATATACAATAGCAATTGTAGTTCCGATAAAGATACATGCTGTAATACTACTATCTATAAACCTAGTAATCCTCAATATGGCATTCAAGGTGGTGTATCTAATAGTGCTAGAGTAGCTAGACTAAAATATAATACGATTACAAAAAACAACAACACTTTAGCGAAACAATATAATGTACATTTTACATACAACGGGAACAACAATAGTTTGTATTTTGCGAAAAGTAAAGAAGCAGTTTGCGTAAACAATTGCTACACCAATCGATTACGTATGCGAAACTAAGATTTAAATGTCTGATATAAATATATTATTCATAATTTTATTATGATAAGCAACTGAAAACTTTTTACACCAATTTATACATTTATCTATGTTTTTTTTCTTAACGGAAGCTATTTTTAATTCTCTCTCATTATGGTTTGTTTGCCTTATTAATCGTAAGGTATACAAAATATTTTCTATTTGCGTTTTACCTATAATCAAATTTATTTCTTCTACTTTATTTACAAAATAATAAGGTAAATCACCCTTTATAAATCCATTTACACATACATCAGCATCAAATTGCATATACATACTTTCCCATCTAGAAAGCAAGTGTGAAGTATCACTATATTTAAAGTTTAAACACACTATATATCGTTCTGAATTGGCGATTCGACTAGTCAAGGGTTTGGTGACATAACAGTTGTCATAAAACATAAATAAAATATACATAAGATCTATGGTCGAACGATTAAAACAATCAAAACACTTTAAAATAAATGAACCCCCTTTTTTTTGTAACGATAATGCAAAACATATTTGTGAAAACAATAATCGTGTTGAGGTTGTTTCCTGATCGTTGAAATCTATCGAAAAATCAAATCCTCCATCGCCCGTTATTATATCCATGGAATTCCCATATTTACTTGTGCAATCTTTTAAATTATCTATATTGTATAAATCTCCTTTTCCATCTACACCCTTTTCTATAATGACATTTGGATTCTTTTTTAAAAATTGTATGCTTTTGTTCCATCCAGGTATACCAATAGTATCATTTAATAATGTTATCCCGTAATATACATCTAACTTATTTTTTCTTAAATGAGTTAACGCCTCTATAAAACCACCAGGACCTTCCGCTAAATGAAAGGTTTTTATCGGAGTGTCGTTATAGGATTTTAATATATTATGCGTCTTTACGATTTCTATCATTTTAAAATACGACCTGGATAATGGTTTTAAGGACGATACGGATATATTATCTCCTGGTATTTGTGTTTGAATATATTCATAGGGATTGGTATATTTTTTATATATATCCCAATCCACCGGACAATCATCTATTTTGGCTTTTGCGTTGGCCAAATATTGCTGCAACGTTTTACTAATATAAAAATAAGGAGTTCCTTCTTGGATTTCTATGTCTGATGGATCTAAATGATTTATTGTTGTTGGTAATATGAAAAATGTCATAAGTCTATGTACTATACCTTTTAAATCTTTAGATACTTATCTTAATACTATTTTGTTTGTTAATCTAGTTACTCCACCTCCTTTCATACTGGTAGATGGTATATCACCCGAACGCTGCGCTGATGAAGGTAACTCTGGGTTTGATGCCTCGTTAACCAATGAAGGTTTTGCTGTGGATGGTAGATTCGGTAGAGGAGAGGATTCTCCTTGCTGCTGTGCTTGCTGCTCTGCTTGCTGCTGTGCTTGCTGCTGTGCTTGCTGCTGTGCTTGCTGCTGTGCTTGTTGTGCCTGTGGCTGCTGCGCTTGTGGCTGCTGCTGTGCTTGTGGCTGCTGTGCTTGTTGTGCCTGCTGCTGTGGCTGCTGTGCTTGCTGCTGTGCTTGTTGTGCCTGCTGCTGTGCTTGCTGCTGTGCTTGCTGCTGTGCTTGTTGTGACTGCTGTGCTTGTTGTGGCTGCTGTGCTTGTTGTGGCTGCTGTGCTTGTTGTGGCTGCTGTGCTTGTTGTGGCT
>MDSY01119809.1_pt1 | contig 11783 bp, 13 predicted proteins | sample 811131 | NCBI WGS metagenome assembly MDSY01 (sample SAMN05326643, study PRJNA326480) | marine metagenome | isolation source: seawater | place: Atlantic Ocean: South West | collected 2010
ATACCTCATAAACTTGGTATTAATATATTAAATGACTATCCACTCGATGAACTAGAAGAATATTTTGATTGGACACCATTCTTTCTTGCGTGGGAACTTGCGGGAAGATTTCCAAAAATACTAAATGACAAAGTAATTGGAAAAGAAGCAACTCGCCTATACAAAGATGCGAAAGCAATGTTGTTAAAAATTATTAATGAAAAATGGTTTACGGCAAAAGGTGTGTATGGTTTATTCCCCGCAAACTCGATACATTATGATGATATCGAAATCTATGAAAATGAAAAAAGAAATGGTCTGCTAACAACAATCCATACTTTGAGACAGCAAACTCAAAAACCACCGGGACAATATAATTTTGCATTAGCAGATTTTATAGCCCCAAAAGAAAGTAAAAAAAATGATTACATTGGTGCATTTGCTGTTGCTGCTGGTTTTGGTATAGAAGAAAGAATTAAACAATTTGAAAATGATCATGATGATTACAGTGCAATCATGCTCAAGGCATTGGCAGATCGTTTTGCCGAAGCGTTTGCGGAACGATTGCATGAACGAATTCGAACAGAATTTTGGGGTTATACCCCAGATGAATCTTTTGATAACGAACATTTAATTAAGGAATCTTATAAAGGAATCCGGCCTGCCCCAGGATATCCTTCATGCCCCGACCATACAGAAAAAGATCTTTTGTGGAAGTTGTTACGCGTTGAAGAGAATACAGGGATCGTCCTGACTGAATCTTATGCCATGTATCCAACAGCATCTGTATCGGGATGGTATTTCTCTCATCCTGATTCGAGATATTTTGGATTAGGAAAAATTAATCGAGACCAAGTAAATGATTATGCTCAAAGAAAAAACTCTGATTTAAAAATTATTGAAAAATGGCTTTCACCTAGTCTTGGATATAATCCAGAAGATTATTAATCAAATATAAAAAAACACATCCTTGTGTAATTAAGGCTTAATCTAAAAAAATTCTCTGCTAGTTCTGGGAGATGTCACCCATAAGTCATCAATAGGCGCCATCTCTTCTTTTGGTTTTAAGCATAAACCCATAGCTAGGCTATATGCTAAAGCAGGGTTGTCTAATTGATTCTTCCAAACTAACTGTATTGCTTTAAATGCACGATGCTTCATACTTTCGGCAACGGGCGCGTTTTCAATTAAATCTAGAATATCTCCCAACACAACGCCTCTACGAAAAGTGTCAGCAGCCTGATACGCATCTTCAGCAAATAATTCACAAGAATGCGCCGTGTATGTTCTAGTAGTATAATCGTTACCCAAAACCAAAATTGGTTGGGCTAGCATTACAAATAGTGTTACTGAATAAACAATTAAACTTCTCATTTTAATCTCTCATGTTTTCTTATGAGCCTCCAGTTTTCATTTAAGTAAAAAAAAAGGCCGCTGGTGTAATCACCTGCGGCCTTTTTGGATTTGTGTACTTGTTTCTAAACTATCAGATCTTCAATAATCCTTTGACGCACAGGCGCTCGTAGCTACCGCATAGATCGAAGCGGTGCCAAATAAATACCTGTTTTGTCATATAGTTTAGTTTCATCGGAGCGCGATATTCCTTGTATTTCTCATTAATGTCAAGATATTTAAAGAAAAATTCATAAATTCAAGACAGTTCATGACCGTTTAGTCCATTGTTTTAGGTCAAAGTTCAAAATTTTGTCCGTATTTTGTCCAGTATTCCCTTGCTAATCCACGTGCTTTTTTTAATTCTTTTTCATCTAACTGTTTCTCTATTTGATCTCGGATATTCTCGGCTAGCTTGAATCCACGTGCTGCTACAATTCCAGACCAGGCGTAGGCTTGTATGTAATCCTGGTCTACGTCTTTTCCTGAAAAATAGATTTCAGCTAACCTATGTTGAGCCATTATATGCTTCTTCTCTGCCAAACTATGAAACCACTGTACAGCTTCAACTTCATCATCTGGTACCCCAAGTCCCTCATGATACATACTGATTAAATTCATTTGCGATGCTAAAAACCCTTGATCAGAAGCTTTTCGATACCATTCTATTGCTGTATCTTCGTTTTTTATAACCCCTCTGCCATTTTGATACATAACACCAAGGTCATGTTGTGCTCTAGCCCAACCCTTTTCCGCAGCTTTACGGTACCATTTTACAGCTTCAACATAATCCTGATTAACGCCTATTCCATCATGAAACATATACCCTATGGCCGCCTCAGCCTCCTGATTCCCCTGAACTGCGGCTTTACGAGACCATTTCATTGCTGTCCAGTAATCCCTTTCAACACCTGCTCCCTGTATGTATAGGTGTGCTAATCTAATTTGCGCTGCTGGATAACCTTTTTTTGCAGATTTCTTATACCATTTAGCTGCTTTTTTGAAATCTTGTTCTACATGTTGGCCTTTTTCATGCATCAGGCCGAGAAAATATAGTGCTTTTATATCGCCGCCATCTGCCAAAAAACTAAACTCTATAAATGCTCTCTCAAAATCTTTGTCATTATAAGCTGTACTAGCTAGTTCGTAATTAGACTGTCCGCAAGCTGAAAGAAAAAAAACCAGGACTAATGGAGAAAAAAAGGATTTCATAATTTTATAAACTTTCATAGATTCAGTAGAATAGCGAATATAATAAATCAATAATATAAATATTTGATACCAATATGTCTAAGTTCTCTATCCATAATCTTGAGTGTATTCGTCAAAATAATATGCTATTTCGAGGCCTAAACTTTTCTATTAAAGATGGTGACTTACTCCAAATTAATGGTGCAAATGGAAGTGGTAAAAGTAGTTTATTACAGATTTGCTCAGGATTGATAGAGCCAACAGCCGGTGAAATATTATGGGAAAATAAAAATATAAATAAATATCGATATGAATTTCAAAGTAATATTCTATACCTAGGTCATTCAAATGCTATAAAAGCCGCTCTAACCGTAGAAGAAAATATGAGAATTATACATTCACTAACTGGTGAAAAAGCAAATATTGACTATTCAGAAATCCTTAACACAATGGGGATGACAGGAATGAATGAAATTCTCGTCAGCAGATTATCGGCTGGACAAAAAAGGCGTGTTGGACTTACACGATTATATATGGCGAAATCAAAATTGTGGTTTCTGGATGAGCCATTTAATGCACTCGATAAAAAAGGTAAAAAAATAATCGAAAATATTGTTATCAATCATTGCAATAATGGAGGAATAGTTCTTTTTACTACCCATCAAAAGATGGAAATAAATAATTACCCATTACAAAATATTCACCTTGGTAATCATGATGCCTGAATATATTAAAATTTTTTACGTAATATTAAAAAGAGATCTAACTCTTACTTTTCGAGAAAAAACAGATTTTATTAATTCGTTAACTTTTTTTGTTATTATTATTTTATTATTTCCTTTAACATTTAGTACAAAATCAGAGTTATTAAATTCACTAATGCCCGGGATGATCTGGATTAGCGCATTACTAGCAACATGTTTATCGCTTGAAACGATATTTCGTTCTGATTTTGAAGATGGGAGTATTGAACAATTTGTTTTGTCGCGTTATCCACTTGTATTAATTGTGTCTGCGAAAATTTTTGCACATTGGTTAACATTTGGTATACCACTAATAATAATCTCATTAATTCTAGGCTTACTCCTTTCCCTATCAAATGAAATGCTATTAGCAATTTTTATCACATTAATTATCGGCACACCAATTTTAAGTCTTTTAGGGGCGGTATTAGTTGTCTTAACTATTGGGTTACGTGGTGGTATGTTACTTAGTATTTTACTTTTACCTTTATCAATGCCCATACTTATTTTTTCAACAATTGCACTCCAAAATGCTGCATTAACACAATCTATTGTTGCTGAAACTTATTTTTTAGCAGGTATACTTATTCTTGCAATTACATTTGCCCCGGTAGCAGCAGCTTCCGCTTTACGAATAAGATTGAGTTAAAAAAATGTATAAATGGATACATCGATTTGGCTCACCTAAGTATTTTTATAATATTTCTCTAAGATTATCAAAATGGGTAACCATTATCTGTATTATAAGCTTCGTATGTGGTGTCTATGGAGGATTAGTTCTGGCTCCGGCGGATTATCAACAAGGTGATAGTTTTAGAATTATTTACTTACATGTCCCTGCAGCGTGGATGTCTCTTTTTGTTTATATGATTATTGCTTTGTGTGGGGCTGTTAGCCTAATATGGCACATAAAAATTACTGATATTATTGCCCGTGCTAGCGCGCCAATCGGTGCATCTTTTACTTTCTTAGCCTTAGCAACTGGTGCCATATGGGGAAAACCGATGTGGGGTACCTATTGGGTATGGGATGCAAGATTAACCTCTGAATTGATTCTTTTATTTCTTTATCTTGGCTACATGGCACTACAATCAGCTTTTGAAAACAAAAGAATAGCCGCAAGAGCGGGTGCAATACTTGCTTTAATAGGAGTTATTAATATTCCTATAATTCATTATTCAGTTGAATGGTGGAGTACTTTACATCAAGGGCCCACAATCACAAAGTTAGATAAACCCTCAATTCATATAACAATGTTGATTCCTTTAATATTTATGGTCCTAGCATTTAAAACTTTTTACATTATGACAGCTCTAATAAGGGCAAGAAGCGAAATACTTGAATATGAATATAATTCATCATGGGCAAAAAAAATATTAGGTAATTAATCAATGTCATTAAATAGTTTTTTCTCAATGGGCGGTTATGCAGTTTATGTTTGGTCCGCATATTGTATTAGTTTCATCGTTTTGTTACTGAATGTAATTCTTGCAATTAGAAATGAACATAAGATACTAGCTAAATTAAAAAAAAGATTACAACATAATAAGAATTCTTAATGACTCCAAGAAAAAAACGTATTCTCATGGTTTGTATGATGATAGCTGGCATAAGTGTTGCTGCATTATTAATCTTGACTGCATTTGAAAAAAACCTAATGTATTTTTATAGTCCAACAGAAATCATCAACGGGGAAGCTCCACAGTCTAGATCATTTCGTATAGGTGGATTAGTGGTATCTGATACTGTAATAAGAAATCCAGATGATCTTAAAGTTAGTTTTGTATTAACAGATACAGTGCATGAGATTAAAGTTATATACGATGGAATCCTACCTGATTTATTTCGTGAAGGTCAGGGTATTGTTGCAAATGGGAAACTAAAATCTGAAAATGTATTTGTCGCTGATGAAGTTTTAGCAAAACATGATGAAAATTATATGCCTCCTGAAGTAGCAGATGCACTCGAAAAAGCAGGTGTCAATATGCCTTATAAAAATAATAAGAGTACAAGATGATTGCTGAACTAGGAAATTTCTCATTAATTTTAGCTCTAGCTATGGCCTGCATACAAAGTTTTTTTCCAATAGTTGGTGCTTCACAAGGAAATCAAACTTGGATGTCATTAGCACGCCCCGTAGCACGTTTACAATTCCTATTTGTACTCATTGCATTCGTACTATTGGTTTACTTATTTTTAGTCAACGACTTCTCTATTGCCTATGTCGCGAATAACTCAAATACATTATTGCCATGGTTCTATCGATTTTCTGCTGTATGGGGTGCACACGAAGGATCGTTACTACTATGGGTATTAATTCTAAATATATGGACAATTGCTGTTACTTTTTTTAGCCGTCGCTTACCAGAATACTTTTTGTCTCGTGTTATCGGAGTCATGGGAGCTATAAGTATTGGTTTTTTAATGTTTATGTTATTTACTTCTAATCCATTTACACGCCTTTTCCCCGTGCCTTTAGATGGAGCTGATTTGAATCCGCTACTACAAGACCCTGGACTCATTATTCATCCACCAGTTTTATACATGGGGTATGTTGGATTCTCTGTTGCCTTTAGTTTTGCAATAGCTGCTTTACTCGCGGGTAACTTAGATACAACTTGGGCAAGATGGTCAAGACCCTGGACATTACTCGCGTGGATATTCTTAACACTAGGAATCGCGCTTGGCAGTTGGTGGGCTTATTACGAATTAGGCTGGGGTGGCTGGTGGTTTTGGGACCCTGTAGAAAATGCATCGTTTATGCCCTGGTTAATTGGCACTGCGCTAATCCATTCTCTTGCAGCGACAGATAAAAGAGGTATTTTTAAAAATTGGACAATTTTACTGGCTATTTGTGCATTTGCACTTAGTTTGCTCGGCACATTTTTAGTTCGGTCGGGTGTCATAACTTCTGTACATGCATTTGCTACAGACCCAACACGGGGCATTTTTATACTCGCCCTACTGGGCTTCTTTGTTGGTGGCTCGCTAGTGCTTTACGCTATAAATGCACCTTCAACTGAACGTGGCGGTAAATTCAAACTACTGTCACGCGAAACATTCTTATTACTCAATAGTATATTATTTTTAGTTGCCATGTTAACTGTGCTACTTGGTACAATATATCCTCTCATCATAGAAGCACTTGATTTAGGTAAATTATCCGTTGGTCCACCCTACTTTAATGCGGTATTTGTTCCGATAATGTCGCCCTTAATTATTTTTGTTGGTCTTGCTGTTATAACGAAGTGGAAGCAGGACAATTTTCAAAAAATATTAAAACAACTACGTATTTTATTGGTATCTAGCCTATTAGTGGGAACTTGTATTGGATTAATTTTCTTCACAAACAATCAGTTTAAAAGTATTGCGGGGATAGTTGCTGCACTATGGATCAGCTCAACTACTATTTATTCTCTATTTATTAAAATAAAAAATAAAAAAAATAAACTTGCTGCATTAATGATCATACCTAGAAGTTTTTACGGAATGTTAATTGCACATATTGGGTTTGCTGTTTGTATTGTTGGAATTACGATAACAAGTCAACATAGTATCGATGTTCATAAACGTATGAAAATTAATGATACAGTTGAATTTGCAGACTATAAATTTTATCTAAAAGATTTAAAAACATTATCCGGACCAAATTATAAAGCAACTGAAGCAGTTGTGAATGTAATCAAAAACGAAAAACTTATCACCACATTACGTTCACAAAAAAGAATGTACACCGTTAGAAATATGCCAATGACAGAAGCTGGAATTGACGCAGGATTTACAAGAGATATCTATATGGCTTTAGGAGAACCATTAGATGATGATTCTTGGAGTATACGCCTTTACCATAAACCATTTGTACGTTGGATATGGCTTGGTGCAATCTTAATGGCGTTAGGCGGGGTATTGGCTATTACGGATCGACGTTATCGCTTAGAAAAAATAACGAAGAAAGCGCCCTCAATTAGTAACGAAGCTATTTCAACTATTAAGTAATGCGCTATTTATTTCCATTAGTAGTTTTTATAGCCCTTACTGTGTTATTTATATTCGGCTTACAAAATGATCCTCGTTATGTCCCCTCACCTTTAATTGGTAAAAACGCGCCTGAATTTACATTACCAACACTTCACAAACCAGATCTAAATATAGGTATACAAGAACTTAAAGGTAAGGTGTCGTTGATAAATGTCTGGGCATCTTGGTGTGTTGCCTGCCGGGTTGAACATCCAGTATTAAATAATGCAGTAAACAAATATGAATTAAACCTTTATGGGCTAAACTATAAAGATCAAAGAGAGCTTGCTTTGGAGTGGCTAAAAAATTTAGGTAATCCATATATAGAAAGTGCTTATGATGAAATAGGAAACGTCGGTATAGACTTTGGTGTTTATGGTGTACCAGAGACCTTTGTTTTGGACAAAAAAGGAATCATCCGTTACAAACATATAGGCCCAATTGATGAAAAGCAGTTAGCTGATACTATAATACCGCTAGTGGCTAAATTAGAAGAAGAGGTAATGCCATGAAAATGGTATATCAATTTCTATTTTTTGGGTTAGTATTAATAACTAATAACGCGTATGCGAATAATAATCCAATTACATTCAATAATAAAAATCTTGAACAACGTTATTATTCGTTAATAGAAGAAATACGCTGTCTAGTCTGCCAAAATCAATCTCTAGCTGATTCTGATGCACCACTTGCACAAGATCTAAGAAATGAAATTTATAAAATGATTCATTCAAAAAAAAGTAATAATCAAATTACAAATTACTTAGTAGAAAGATACGGAGATTTTGTACTTTATCGTCCACCTCTAAAAAAGAATACCTGGTTTTTATGGTTTGGGCCTTTTCTATTTCTTGCAATTGCATTTTTTATAGTAATTTTTGTTATAAGAAATCAATCAAGAAATGAGACGGAAAATTGATGATGATTGCATTTTGGTTATCTTCTCTTTCATTATTATTAATATCAATCATTGTGATTGTAAAAACTATACTAAAAAAAAATGACCAGAAGGAGCAATCTCAAAATAGTAATATTAGTTTATATAATCAAAAAATATTAGAAATTGATAAAGATATTGAAAATAAAACAATTACTAGTGAAGAAGCTGAAAATATAAAAAAAGAGTTAGATAAATCATTGTCAGAACATAATGAAAAATCTAAAGTTGTAGCGTCAAGTTTTTATCATTCAAGCAACGCCTCAAAAACAATAGTTTCTATAATTTTAATACTTATTATTCCTGTATTTGCATTAGGTATATACAACATTATTGGGAGTCCTGACTCAATAAAGAAATTGGCTCATACAGAAAATGTCAGTAATAAAAAAAATATTAACGATGAACTCGCTTCAGTTGATGAAATGGTAGGTCGTGTTGAACGACGAGTACTAGATAATCCAAATAATGCAGATGATTGGTTAATGCTTGCAAATTCATATGTGGCACTTAAACGTTATCCTGATGCAATCAGGGCATATGAAAACCTTTATCGTCTGCAAGGTAATAACCCGTCTTTATTACTTCGATATGCCGATACCTTAGCAATAGCAAATTCTGGAATTTTTGTCGGTAAACCAGCTGCAATGATTAAAAAGGCTTTGGAGCTTGATCCTGAAAATACAATGGGTCTCTGGCTTGCCGGGTTGGTTGCCTATGAAGAAGGGGAAATAAAAGAAGCGATAAGTTACTGGCAAAAAGTACTCCCCAGATTGGAAGAAGGATCAGAGGAAAAAAAGAATATAAAAAAATATATACAGTTCGCCAGTGAAAATAACAATATTACATTAGAGGAAAATACCCTTAAGTCATCAAATCAAAATAAATATTCATTAAATTTAAATATTAATCTATCTCCAGAATTTAATTATTTAGATAAAAATAAAACAGTATTTATCTATGCAAAATCAAAAGATATTACAGATAATATGCCAATTATAGTCTTAAGAAAAAAAGTTGCTGATTTACCATTAATAGTTCAGCTAGATGACTCTATGTCAATGATTCCCTCAAAGAAGCTATCTAGCTACCAATCTGTTCGAGTTATTGCAAGAGTTTCAAAAAGTGGAAATGCAAAAACAGAAAAAGGTGATCCAATAGGGATAATTGACTCTGTTTCGACCACCTCTACAGAAGAAATAAAATTACTCATTAATAAAAAAGCAGAATAACCTCTCCGAAAACTATTAATTAATTTCAAAAAATAATATAATTATTTTCTACATAATTTTAAAATATTTTTTTCATGTAAATATAGAATATATATGAATTATTTTAGAAATCTCCATAAAGACTATATTTTCATATGTCTGGTTGCGTTTGGTTTGTTGGTTCGAACGCTCATCCCAGCCGGCTTTATGCTTGATACTCAAGCAGACGACGGTAGCTCAATTACCGTAACAATTTGTCATGGCCCAAATAATAGTGATCAACTACCAGAGCTAGACCAACATAACAATAATCAGCCAGAATCTAGTGGGCGAAAAGAAGGAGCACACTGTAATTTATGGACTTCTAGTGTTGCAACTCTTGATCTACAACTTTTAGAATTTGATTTTGCAAATAAATTCTTTAATGAAGAGATAAACCTATATGATTTTATACTGAATACACCTCATTATAATCTAACTCAATTTGCGCGCGCTCCCCCTACTCTAATCTAGAGTTTTTTTATCTACTAAAATAGCTACAAGCATAAATATGTTGCTTGTATTTACTTCATTTTTTTTGGGGAATTATAATGTTTTTAACTAATAAAAAAAAATTCTGCGCAATACTTTTAATATTGAACATCAATGTTTTGGCAGATGAGAATCATAGTAATATTGGGATCAGCTTAAATAATGGTAAATTGAAACCAATAAATGCAAATGGACACGCACCAATAGGTGTTATGGGTGAGCATATGCACAAAAAAGGTGAATGGATGACATCTTATCGATTCCAACATATGAGTATGGAAGGCAATCGAATTGGAACGAACGAAGTCACCCCTGAATTTATTGTAACTAATGTTGCTAATCGCTTCGCGCCTCCAGCAACATTACGTGTTGTACCTACAAAGATGACAATGGATATGCATATGTTCGGTGCTATGTACGCTCCTAGTAATCAGTTAACTTTAATGTTTATGACTATGTACATGGAGAAATCCATGGACCATATAACCTTCCAGGGTGGTTCAGGAACAACACGTAGGGGAACATTTACTACCACATCAAGTGGCATAGGAGACACAAAGATTACTGGCTTATTTCGTATATCTAAAAGTCATACACATATAATGTGCTTAAATGCTGGTATTAGTCTGCCTACTGGTGACACAGATAAACGCGACACTATTCTAACTCCTGCCGGCGCAAGAAATAATGTTGTTTTGCCTTATGGAATGCAGTTAGGATCAGGAACTTTCGATATGCTGCCTGGAGTAACTTATACTGCAAAAAAAAATAAGCTAAGCTGGGGTGCTCAATATCTAGGTACATTTAGAATTGGTGATAACAAAGGCTACAGTCTGGGGGATATTCACGAGATAACATCATGGTTCGGTTATCAACCTCAACCTTCGATCAGTTTATCAACAAGAGTAGCATTTAAGAATGAAGGTAAAATAGATGGTATTGATGAGCGAATTTCTCTTCCTGTTCAGACTGCTGACCCTGACAAATACGGCGGCGACACAATAAATCTTTATTTAGGTATGAATTTAGCCGGACAAACCGGGTTTTTAAGAGGCCATAGACTAGCGCTTGAGGCAGGTATCCCTATACATCAAGACCTAAATGGGCCACAAATGGAAACAGATTATACCATTACAGTTGGTTGGCAGTTTGCCTGGTAAAAATTGCTAATGGAATAAAAAAGAAGGCTATTATATTTTTAATTTTAATATATAAAACATATATTTATTAAATAATATTAATGTAAATTATTTATATTTTTTCGTTTAAATTAATTAGCGGGTACAAGCCTGAGTAATTTTCCATTTGTATCGTCAGTAAGAATGTAAAGTAGCCCGTCTGGGCCTTCTTTAACCTCTCTTATTCTGCCAACAGCGCCATTTATAAGCCTTTCTTCTTTTACTACTTTCTTGCCCAGCATCTCAAGTCTCGCTAATTGGCCAAATCTTAGAGAACTGACAAAAGCATTGCCTTTCCACTTTGGAAATTTTTCACCGCTATAAAATAATAAGCTTGAGGTCGCAATTGAAGGTACCCAATAGTAAATAGGTTGGGCCATATCGCCTTTATGCGTTCCTTCCCCGATTTGTGTTCCTGAAATATAGTTGACCCCATATGTAATAACTGGCCAACCATAATTAATGCCCGATTGCATTAAATTTAGTTCATCCCCGCCCTGTGGACCATGCTCAATTGTCCAAATCTGATTTGTTGTCGGATGTGACGCAATTCCCTGAATATTTCGGTTTCCATAGGTATAAATTTCTGGTTTTGCATTAGGAT
>MDSY01010817.1_pt1 | contig 11780 bp, 9 predicted proteins | sample 811131 | NCBI WGS metagenome assembly MDSY01 (sample SAMN05326643, study PRJNA326480) | marine metagenome | isolation source: seawater | place: Atlantic Ocean: South West | collected 2010
AGTTTTCTTGCGATTGATCTAGCGGCCGCTATTTGTTCTGGTAGTGATTGGTTTGGAAAAAAATGTAAGCCGACTTCAGTTATCTATGTAGGGCTGGAGGGCTCCGCAGGCATACAGAATAGAGTTAAAGCATGGGAGGTTGGACGGAACAAGCAGCTACCACCTAATTTTAGTGTCGTACTTGCAGACTTTGATCTCACTGACGCTGCCGACATCCAAGCAATTATCGACCAGACGCCTAAGGCATCGGTACTTATTATTGATACCCTCAATCGCGCTACACCCGGGCGAGATGAAAATTCAAGCAGTGATATGGGGCTGACATTAGCTGGTGCAAAGTTTTTAGAGCAAGCTATAGAGGGGCTCGTGGTACTGATACATCATACGGGCAAAGATCAAGCAAAAGGTCTGAGAGGGCACAGTTCACTCTATGCAGCGCTCGATTCTGCTATAGCCGTGACAAAGAACGATAAGTCGAATACTAAAACTTGGTGTCTTGCCAAATCAAAGGATGACGTTGATCAAGTTAATTTTGGGTTTAGGCTTCAACCACATGTTATTGGTAAAGATGAAGACGGCGCAAACGAAACGTCTTGCACCATCGAACCTGAAAGCGCTTTCGTACCACAAATGTCAGAGCCAACTAGCAGTAGGCAAAAACCTGCACTCAAAGTGATCAAGAGCCTGATCGCTAAGAGCCCCATTGCAGGTAAGGGTGGAGCGCCTTTTTATACCAACTGTACTTCATTAGATTCAACTGTGATTGCGGTCGTCGGAACACTTGGCACTGTCGCCCAGAGTAAACGGAAAAATACCGCCAAGAGACTAATCGAACAACTCTGCAGTAATGGTTATCTGACATCGGGTTTAGATGATGAAGGGGATGCTTGGTACTGGCTACCTGAGAGATGATTAATCAATTATTTTACTGTCCATACACCCCCCCTATAGGGGGGGTTGAGTATTGTGACTTTTGGACCGGAAACTCAAAACTCAATAAAAGCATGGTTTTGACTATTGTGACTCTTATATTGATACCAGTTACCACTGGAGTAGTTGCTCTTCCATGGGTCACCGATCAATTAACAGAGGAGTACATGTTTTGCCACTACCTAACCTAAAAGCCCAGTGCACAGCAAATAACCGCAAGACAGGTCAGCGTTGCAAAAATCCTGCTGCGTTTGGCTGTAAATCTTGCAAAAGCCATGGGGCACATATAATACGTAGCGGTGTAGATCATCCCAACTATAAAGATGGCACACGTACCTTAGAGGCGCTTAGTAAGTATAGCCAGAAGGTCGCAGAGTTGGACCAGTTGGAAAACATTGCCCATCGTGCCGGTGTAATGACAGGCCCCAAAAGAAGGGGTAGGAAGCCAGTAGTCGACTAAGTATAGCAATCTATGCCGATACCAGTTGCCCTATGGCTAAAATAAGATTACTCCTGCAAACTCTACTGCACACTGTGCATATTGTCTTGGTCTTTATGATTGAGGGAGTGAGAGTCTAAATTAACTTCTCAGTTACCTAAAATATCTTTCATCTGCTATATTCATTCTCTAATAACTAACAGGGCGAATGGATAGCATGAGCAACGATTTCAACCAGAGTCTGTGGAAATCAGCAAATAAACTTAGAGCGCAGATGGATCCTGGCGAATACAAGCACATAGTACTTGGTCTTATCTTCCTCAAATATATCTCCGACACCTTTGTTAAACAGCAAAAGAACGTCCGTAATATGGTTTCTGAACCATCCTCTGACTACTTTGTCAGTGAGGATCCTGCCGAGTACGGTGCTGAATTAGAAGAGCGTGACTATTACATACAGGATAACGTCTTCTGGGTGCCTGCTCAGGCACGTTGGGAGTCTCTAAGGGCAAAGGCAAAACAACCCGATATAGGTTCATTGGTCGATGATGCAATGACTGAGATCGAGAACGAGAACCCAATATTACGAGGTAAGTTAGATAAACGCTTTGGTCGTGCGCAGTTAGGTCGGGGTGTATTGGGTGAGTTAATTGATCTGATCTCTACCATTGGGTTTGCAGACACCTATGATTCGTCAGATCTACTGGGTGAGGTCTATGAATACTTCCTTGGTCAGTTTGCCTCTGCTGAAGGCAAGAAAGGCGGACAGTTCTATACCCCTTCTCACATTGTAAAGACACTGGTTGCGGTGTTATCTCCTAACTCAGGTCGTGTCTATGACCCTTGCTGTGGTTCTGGCGGGATGTTTGTCCAAAGTGAAGAATTTATTAAGGCGCATGGTGGTCGTATAGATGATATATCTATCTATGGTCAGGAGAGTAATCCAACCACTTGGCGATTGGCGGCAATGAACTTGGCAATTCGTGGGTTCTCGGCAGACTTAGGCAAAGAACCTGATGATACCTTTGCTCGTGATCAATTCCCTGATCTGAAGTTTGATTACATCATGGCAAACCCGCCTTTCAACATCTCTGATTGGGGTGGTGAGAAGTATGAGAGTGATCCTCGTTGGCAGTTTGGTAGACCACCAGTAGGCAACGCCAACTATGCTTGGTTACAACATATGTTATGGAAGTTGCGTCCAGGTGGTCAGGCAGGTGTTGTTCTTGCCAATGGGTCCATGAGTTCTAGCACAGGTGGTGAAGGTCAGATACGAGAAGCAATGGTGCGAGGTGATGCGGTTGAAGTTATGGTTGCACTGCCGGGTCAGTTGTTCCTTAACACGCAGATTCCTGTGTGTCTGTGGTTCCTCACAAATGACAAGACCATGAACGGGCGAGACCGCAGAGGCGAGACTCTCTTCATTGATGCTCGAGATCTGGGAACCATGGAAACGAGAGTTCTAAAGATCTTTACCGGTGAGGATATTGCAAAGATTCAAGATACTGTTCAGTCGTGGAAGAATGGCGAAGGTTACGAAGATGTTGTAGGGTTTTGTAAGTCAGCGTCCATTGAGGAGATCGAGCAAAATGGTTTCGTGCTTACGCCGGGGAGATACGTAGGCGTAGAAAAGGAAACGCTGGATGGTGAGGAATTTCAGGGAAAAATAGAAAGTCTTTCTAATTTATTGGTCGAGCATCACAAATCAGGAGCAGAAATAGATCAAAAGATCGTCCAAAACCTGAGGAGAATCGGTTATCTCAATTAACAGTCATAAAATAAAACTCGGTGATGCTTGTCTTGTGAAGTCCAGTAGAAGGGTTTTTGCGAGAGAATATGTTGAGATCGGTATTCCCTTTTTTAGGTCGAAAGATGTGATCGATAAAAGTCTCGGAGTTTTCAGCGACTACGATCTTTACATATCCAAAGAAAGATTTGATGAACTCCATGCACTTACTGGATCACCTAAGGATGGAGATTTACTCCTGAGTTCGGTAGGTAATCGCTCTGGCATACCTTATGTTGTCAACGGAGACGGTGATTTTTACTTCAAAGATGGGAACATTATTTGGATTAGTGAATTTGATGAACTTGATTCCAATTTTCTCTACTATTTCTTTAAGTCTAAAGTAGGACAGGCAACACTTCAGTCAGTAATGATTGGCAGTGCCCAAAAAGCACTCACCATTGATGCCATAAGAAGTCTAAAGATTGAAGTCTCAAATTTAACCACTCAAAAAGCAACCGCCCATATCCTTGGTACATTAGACGATAAGATCGAACTCAATCAAAAGATGAACCAAACCCTTGAAGAGATCGCCAAAGCAATCTTCAAGTCATGGTTTGTGGACTTTGATCCTGTGCGAGCAAAGGCAGAGGGTCGCCCTACTGGTCTTCCCCCTGAAATCAGTGATCTTTTTCCTGATGAGTTGGTGGATTCGGAGATTGGGGAGATTCCGAAGAGGTGGGATATCAATACTTTAGGTGAGCATACTGTTCTTACAAAAGGACGGTCATACAGAAGTGCAGAACTCATGGAGTCCGATACTGCTCTCGTAACATTGAAATCGTTTCTCCGTGGGGGAGGTTATCGATTGGACGGTCTCAAACCTTATACGGGCACCTTTAAACCAGAGCAGGTTGTCGAAGAAGGTGACCTCATAATTGCGTTAACTGACGTGACGCAAGCGGCAGATGTGATCGGTAAACCAGCGATAGTTAGATCATCCAGTGAGCATTCTCAATTAGTGGCATCACTTGACGTTGGGGTAGTTAGATTGGCGGAAAACTCATTTCTTACAAAAGAGTTTTGCTATTTTCTGATGTTGTCTTATCGCTACACTCACCACTCGTTAGGGTATACATCTGGTACAACAGTGCTTCATCTTGCCAAGGACGCCTTGGCGAAGTTTGAAATTTGTTTGCCACCCACGGAGTTGGTCGAACAATTTACTAATCTGGCATCGACTCTGATGCAGCGCATCTTCGTGTCGGAAAAAGAAAGCGAAATGCTTTCAGAACTCAGAGACACACTCCTACCCAAACTTATCTCTGGTGAACTCCGCATCCCTGATGCAGAGAAGTTCCTTGAGGAGGCAGGTATCTGATGGCATTGGTAACTGAAGATCAAGTTGAATTACAAAGTATAGATTGGTTTAAAGACCTCGGTTATCAGTATGTCTGTGGTTATGATATTGCGCCTGATGGTGAGACACCGGAACGCACTGATTATCGTTCGGTAGTGCTTAAAGACCGTGTGTTATCTGCGCTAAAACGCATTAATCCTGAGATACCTCAGTCGGCAATCGATACTGCGCTTTCACAATTAGTAAACCCCAATATCCCTTCATTAATGTCTTGTAACCGCCAGGTACATTCCTGGTTAACCAAGGGCGTTAAGGTTACTTACCATGAGGGTAATCAAGAGGTAGGCAAGCAACTAAGGGTTGTGGACTTTGATAACCCAGAGAACAATGATTGGTTAGTGGTAAATCAATTTACCATTCATGGTCAGAAGCATAATCGTAGACCTGATGTGATTGTGTTTTTAAATGGGTTACCGATATCAGTCATAGAACTCAAAAATGCCGCAGACGAAAATGCTGATATTTGGGCAGGGTATAACCAGTTACAAACCTATAAGAACGATATTCCTGATCTGTTTAACTACAACACCTGTTTGGTAATTTCAGATGGTATCTATGCAAGGTTAGGGTCACTGTCTGCCAATGAAGAGCGTTTTATGCGTTGGCGAACCATTGATGGTGTTGAGGTTGATCCTTTGGGTCAGTACCGTGAATTAGAGACACTCATTAAAGGTTTATTTGACCAACGGACTTTCCTCAATTACCTGCGTTACTTCTGCCTGTTTGAAGATGATAAAACCGTTATTAAAAAGATTGCAGGGTATCACCAGTTCCATGCGGTTCAGGCGGCAGTGGAGTCTGTAGTTAAAGCAAGTGGTGTTGAAGGCACCAAGAAGGGTGGTGTGGTCTGGCACACCCAGGGTGCAGGTAAAAGTATTGAGATGGCGTGTCTTGCAGGACGGTTAATCTCTGAGCCTCGTTTAGAGAACCCTACCATCGTTATGGTCACTGACCGACAAGATCTTGATGGGCAGTTATTTAGTGTGTTTGCAGGGGCAGGTGACCTGTTAGGTGAGACACCCAAGCAGGCAAATTCCCGAGCAGAGATGCGTGAACATCTGATGAACCGTCCTTCGGGCGGTATTATCTTTACTACTATTCAAAAGTTTGGGTTAGACAAAGACGAAGATATCTTCCCTGTACTCACAGATCGCCATAATATTGTGGTGATCGCAGATGAAGCGCACCGCACTCAGTATGGGTTCAAGGCGCAGATTGATAGTGTCAGTGGTGCTATTAAGTATGGTTTGGCGAAGTCCCTCCGTGATGGTCTACCCAACGCAACCTTTCTTGCCTTTACTGGCACACCAATATCACAGGATGACCGAGATACCCAAGCAGTCTTCGGTGAGTATGTTTCTATTTATGATATACAACAGGCAGTAGATGATGGTGCAACTGTACCGATCTACTATGAATCTCGTCTGGCAAAAATGACTCTCAATCACGCGGAACTGCCTCATCTTGATCATGAGGTAGAGGATATTCTTGATAGTGAGACTGCAGATGACCGAGAGAAAGAAAAAGCAAAGAGTCAGTGGTCAGCACTTGAGGCAATCGTTGGGTCAGATTCGAGACTCGAGGAAGTTGCCAAAGACTTAATTGAACACTACCAGACTAGAAGCAAGACTCAACCTGGCAAGGCAATGATTGTCACCATGTCTCGGGATATCTGTGTGCGGTTGTATAACAAGATTGTTGAGGCAAAACCCGAGTGGCATTCCGATGATCATATGTCTGGTGCGATCAAGGTTGTAATGACGGCATCTGCATCTGACAAGCAAGCGTTTCAACCTCACCATACTAACAAGTCACAAAAGAAAGACCTTGAGAAGCGATTTAAGGACGCCTCAGACCCCCTCAAGATAGTGATCGTAAGGGATATGTGGTTAACAGGATTCGATGCACCTTGTCTTGCCACTATGTACATCGATAAACCGATGAAAGGAGCAAATCTGGCACAGGCAATTGCCCGAGTTAACCGAGTATTTAAGGATAAACCGGGTGGATTGGTCGTTGATTACATTGGCATAGCACCGCAACTGAAGGAAGCACTGGCAACTTATAGTGCCGCTAAGGGTAGGGGGCGACCCACCATTGATTGTTCAGAGGCATTACGCATTTTGAAAGAGAAGATGCATATCGCCAGAGACCTGTTGCACCCAGAGGACTGGTCAGGTTTTAAGACTAATGCATTACAACTGATTCCTACCTGTATGAATCATATTCTTGAGCAGGAAGATGGGAAGCGAAGGTACTGCGATACGGTTCTTCAGATGACCAAAGCATTTGCTCTCTGTGGCACCTTGGACGAGGCATTGCAGTTATCACCAGAAGTTGCCTTTCATCAGGCAGTAAGAGCACCTCTGGTTAAAGGTGGGAGCGGAGATGCTCCTCCAAAAGATACAGAGTTTGAACTTCAGCAGTTGTTATCCCAGGTAGTTGTGGGTGATGGCGTTCAGGATATCTTTAAGTTAGCAGGTCTGGAGTCACCTGATATCTCAATCTTATCTGATGAGTTCTTAAAAGATGTTCTACAGATGCCGCATAAGAATCTTGCGGTAGAACTGCTCCAACGTCTTATTAAGGATGAGGTTAAAACTAAGTTCAAAACGAATGTGGTGAAACAACGTAAGTTTAGTGACTTGTTAGAGAAGTCTTTAGGCAGATATGCTAATCGAGCAATAGAAGCAGCGCAGGTTATTGAAGAATTGATTGCTATGGCAAAGCAGTTCAAAGAAGATTTGGAGCGTGCGGATTCTCATAATCTCTCTGCTGAGGAGCACGCCTTTTATGATGCTTTAGCGCAAAACGAGTCTGCACAAGAGGTCATGGGCGAGGAAGTCCTAATAGAAATGGCACGCGAAGTTGCGACTAAACTTAGGGATAATTTGACCGTAGATTGGGCAGTGCGGGATAGTGTTAGAGCGAGACTTCGTATCCTCATCCGTCAGTTATTAAGGAAATACAAGTATCCGCCAGATCAGCAAGGCGATGCAGTCGAGTTAGTGTTAAGGCAAGCAGAAGTCATAGGTGAACATGCTTTAGCGGCGTGAGTATATTTATATAACAAAGGGATTTCATTCTGACAACATTGAACATCAAATCCTCTGCACATCTTTCTCCATGGTTTATAGAATGCGCTTTAGTAAGGAATGGTAATTATGAATGATCAAACTATTTCTTATGGTTCAGTGAATGAGGCGATTGATGATGCAGTTGCCAAGTATAAAAATAACGAATCAATTGACGGTATCCTTCAGTGGGTAAATCATGACACGGACATGCTCACAGCGTGGGCATATGAGACAGATGCTTTTGGCGCTAGTGATTTTGTATTCCTGTTTCATGAAGATGAAATTTTCTTCGCTGATGGTGATATTTTTGACTATTTCGATGCTGAAGATTTGGACTTAACATCAGATAGAGATATTTTAGAGTTTATAAACAGACGGGTGGATGGTCTCATCGATGAGGCTCTTTCAGTTCATTTCCAGAGCAGTGATGGAGTATGCATTGGCGTAACGGTTCAGATGGTTGGGCAGGGAGGAGCGCATTATAGTGACTTTGGAATTTGTAGCTCCAAAGAGGAGTGTTTTAAGCATCTATTAGGTAGTGGAACTGTTCTTTGGGGCGACGTTTGTGAGTCACATTCAAACACCGATCTAATTTTAATGTATAAGAAAAATATTACTGAAAAATATTTTAAAATATAGGAGGTAATCTATGGAATGTCTGACAAGTGTTTTCGGTAAATTATGGGAAGTACGAGGTAGTGGTACAAGTGATCCAGAGTGCATAGCCTTTGCCTATAAATCTTTAGATGATATTGAGTGGACGGGCCTTCATCAGGTATTGTTTGACGAGGTAAAAACCAAGCATATTAAGGATTGGAGTAATGCCGAAGATTGGATTTATGATCTACATATGGGGCTATCATTGGAGGATGTTTTCCAAAATCACGTTGACGATATATATTCTGAAGAAATACAGCCATGCCATCTCATCAAGAATAAAAATGACTTACAAGTGTTAGTATTAAAAGCTCTGAGGTCTAAGTCTGAGAGAGGCGAATTGGAGCTTCCTAGCATTGCCTGCACGGAAATCACTAATGGAGATAAAACTCTTTTACTGCTATTTGATGATTGTGACGCGTGGGGTTTGGGGCATGGAAATTATATTGAAGTCGTTGAGGACTTCAGTGATCTGACAGAGGAAAATGGATATTACTCTTTAGCATGTTAGGAATATAAGTTAAAAAGCTGTAAATCCGATTCATTCAAGCGTATTAGGAATGCTATGTAACAGAAGGAGTCCCTTCTGACAAAAGGGGTTACCCAGGAGGTAGGGTTGGCTCATTCCGGGACTATAATATCCTAATCTTACTTCATGAGGATTTTTAATGTGACTACTGAGATTGTGCATCTTGATACCCAAGTGACCGAGGATTTCATTAACGGTATAAAAAGCTCTAATGGTCCAACGCGCTCCACTGGAACTCATCTGTTTTTAAAAGACCTTTTGATTGCTCGCCGTAATTTTGACGGTCAAATATTTGCAGTCAGAAAAGGTATGAATGCAGAAGCTGAAGCGATGCTGCGGACGGGCGATTTATGGTTAATCTGAAAAATATTAGTCCTTTCCCGGGCTATAGTCTCAAAACTTCGATACTGGCACTCAAAGGGAACTCTGAGCTAGCGCAATGGCAAAATGCTCTTCTCGTAAATCCAAATATCTTAAAAAATGTTACAGAATTGATAACTCTGTCTTCTTGCCTTGCTAGTCAAGGTTTTTTGCAAGACGCGGAAATCGCCGCGACCACAAGCTTAAAAAGATGCAAAAAAAGCAACAAAAATAAATATTCTGCGATGTTAAATTTGTCTGTTATATACGGGCAACAGGGCAAAAAAACTATGCAAAGGGAGATCCTAGATTCTGTCCCTAAGCACGTAAAGAAACGAGCAGTAATGTATGCCAATTTTCTAAACAATGATGATAAACATGATCAGGCAATACCTTTTTTTGAGCAAGCAATCAGAGAAGAGCCCAATTTCTATCTCCCCTACACACGATTAATATCATGCTTGGGCTTCAGCGAGACAGCGCTTTTCTGGTCTCAGCGCGCGTTACAAAAAATACCTAGGGATCCTGAGGTCGCTTTTCATTTTGCCTATGTAAACTTTATGCATCAGAACTATTCCGAAATAGTGTCCGATATTGGTAAATTTGACGACTTTAATCTTGAACTAGACAGCAGAACGATCGGAGGAAGGGCTGATAAAATACAGTTCTTAGAAGATACAAAGACGATATCCCTTGTTGCCAATACTATTATTGAAGAGAATCTTGCCGAATTAAGCAATTGCTATAAAGGAATTGCATCATTAATTCATGGCAGTAGATGTGAACTCGTCAAACCTTTACTGGAACTAACAGTGCAATCTGGCGACATTAGTCTATCCCAACTCGCACTAAATATTTTGTGTGATGGTTGTAAAAAAACGTTCGATAATGGATTCCTACTTTTCAAGACCGCGCAAGTTGGTGAGAATCTAGAATTGGCCGAGTCGCTAGGCAATGATTCCATCTCTGATGCTAATGTAGAATTCAGGCCCCAATTCGCAATAGAATTCGCATCGTTTTTAGATGATATTGGTAAGCCTGACGAGGGAATAAGACTCCTGACGCCGTTTTTTGATAGAGATGATCTACACATTACCACTCGGGCGAGAATATTCTGGGATGGTCAATTTTATGCTGCAAACACAGGTAATTGGGTATTCAGTTATAGTCTTTTAGAGAGGTTTATGGATCTGGATTCTGAGGAGTTAACAGAATTCTCTGGCCTCAATAGCGAAGGCGTTACCATCAGCTCGGGCTTTTATGGATCTTTCATCGATAAGGCACCTTTGAACAAACTCTATATCCTTATCGCATTAAGAAGATTTGATGAGTTTTTGAGGGAGTTCGATCAATACAGGCAAATGCTTTCCGTTTTGAGTTCATTGGACGCGGTAGATGCAGAAATACTCGCCGAGAGAAAAGAGATCGAGTCTCAACTATCTAATATGCATGATTGGGCAGTTGCCGCTGACACAGATACATACCATAACGATTTTTTCGTACAGTCAAAATTGATAACACCATTTTTTGAGTCACTTCGTGGAAAACTTAAGTCTATTAATGTTAATGGCTCAATTTTCAGCATTGCAGATTTAATGTTTGAGCAGCCGAACGCAGTTGACAGAAATAAGAGCCTGAGTATCTACAGCTCGATGCTTCAGCAGAATGGAGATTATTCCGTCGCAATTAATTCCTTAAGTAGTAACCTCAACACATTTGGCATATTTCCTGATGAAGTAAAATCCGCCCTGATTGAGGGGGAGTTTAGATATATACATGATGTACGGCACTATGATTACTCTCCGACGATACTCTCTTATTGCAAAGCTTTGGAAATTTATATTAGGTTGGAAATATTCGGAAAGTTTGATGAACTATTTGAGGGATTTAGTAATAGGGATGAAATTCTTAAAAGCGCGCGAGATGATAAAAAGTCCAATCAATATTTATCTCTACTCAGTTTTTTTAAGACTGGGAGAATTGAGCTAGGAGCGATGGAGCGAGTGTTTGCCATAACTAAAGGAAAGACTGGGGGGAGAGTAGCTCTCCTCGATGAGCTGCGAAAATTTCTACAACGCTCATTTCCCGCAGTACTCGAAAATGAAGTATCGCCAGATATTGCACTGCTTGCGTCTAAGTATCGTAATCCAGCTGTACATGCGGATCGATTTGGAACAGATGACCTCTATGAAGTTAGAAAGATAGTATTTAGCGTACTAAAATTACTGTCGGACTTGAGGTTGATAAGAGAGCCAAGAATAAAGAGTGAATCGCTACGAAAATTTAGACTTTAGGGTCTTTGGAGAGTCGGTTTGGCGTTTAGATTGATGATGTTTGATGGCATGATTGGACAGGCCTCCTGGTTAAATTCCTTTTTTAACATAGAGGGTTTGAAATAGAGTTATCAACTAGGGCCACCAAAAAAATTTCTGCCGAAAATAAAAGAGCCTGTCATAAACTATCACAAATTCTCCATAACGAATCACAAACCCGTCATTCCGGTGCCACACGTAGCTGTTCATATAGCTCTCTGTTAGACCCCCATAAATTAATCTCAATGGAGAGATAATATGAAAGCTTCAATTAAAGCATTACCTTTTGTTCTTATCGCTGGAATGACCCATCAAGTAACACAGGCTGAA
>MDSY01018090.1_pt1 | contig 11776 bp, 7 predicted proteins | sample 811131 | NCBI WGS metagenome assembly MDSY01 (sample SAMN05326643, study PRJNA326480) | marine metagenome | isolation source: seawater | place: Atlantic Ocean: South West | collected 2010
TTGATTTTATAAAAAGGATCTTTGCTCTTTAATTCTAATGATTTAGTAACATAATCAAATTCCTCCTTTTTCAACGCATCTATCGGTCCCTTATTTTTATTTGAATTATTGCCCACTGGAAGTGGAAAAATTAATTTTAAATTTGGATGCTGAAGACTATTAAACTGAAGACACGAATTACAGTTATTACATAAAGCATCTTTTAATTCATTACAATTGATTAATTTTGCAAATTGAATCGAAGCCCATTCCTTACCACTGCCTCTCGAACCAGTAAATACATATGCTGAACCAATACGTTGATTAGCTTTTATATTTAATAGCTTTTTCCAAATAGTTGGTTGTATATCAGAAATAATCATTTTTTCTTTAACCAATATTCTGGATTCAATTTTTTTCCTTCTCCCCATATTTCAAAATGTAATTGAGAGCCATTAATTGATCCAGAATCTCCCATATAAGCAATAATATCCCCCTGCCTAACTTGACTGTCTTCGCTTGTTTCAACGTTGGTTACATGACTATATACCGTATAAAAACCACCGCCATGGTCAATTATTACTGTTGTCCCAAAACCTCTAATAAATGTGATTGTTGTTACAACTCCTCCTAAAACTGCACGAATTTCTGAGCCAGGTTTTCCCTTAATATCAATCCCTGGGTTTTCCGTAGTCGTTTTTAACTTTGGATTCCATTGCCTACCAAATTTAGTTATAACTCTTCCTTCTGCAGGCCAATCTAACCCACCTTTCAATTTCGGGAACTCTTTAGACTTGAGAGCTAATTGTTGCCTTCTTATCCTCTCTTCTCTTTCTGCTCGAGCAATATCTTCCTGAATTTTTTTAATTATTGTCTCTAACTGTTTAACTCCAGCTTGTTTTTCGGTTAAATATGTTTTTAACTCTTTTTGGCTTTGACGAATATTTACTAATGCTCTCTGCTCTTTTCTTTTTTTATTTCTTACTTCTGAAAGTGTTTTCTCTTTATCACGTTTTAATCTTCTTTTCTTTCGAAGTACTGCTTCTAATGACAGTTTTTGTTTGCCAATTTCAATTAATAATGAGCGAATAGTATCATGGGTATTTTTATCTATTTCTGCAATTATTTTCAAATATTTAGCTCTATAAATGGCTTGACGCCATGAAGTGGAGCTTAATATTTTTTCTAAATTTGAAATTTGACCTTTTTGATATATAGTTTTTAAGCGACGTGCATATCGTGATCTAAGTGTATCTAAATCAGTTTCACTCGCATTAATTTTTCTTTCCGTTCTTGAGATATCTGCTGACAATAATTTTTCTTCTTTATTTAGCTCTTTTACTAATTTTTGGAGCAACGCAATTTCTTCTGAGAGATTATTTACTCTTCTAGCAGATGATTTCTCTTTACGCTCTTCGGATTGAATTCTTTTTTGAGTTGCTTTGATTTCATTTCTTAAAGATTGTATTGCACTGCTTTGCGCCTCTAATTCTTTTTTGAAATCTTGATCAGTACGTTGAGACCAAGAAAATCCTTGAAGGATAAAGTAACATATGATTATTTGTCGAAACATAATGGTATAAAATACCTACTCATTTTGAGTTTGGGAAATTTAATTATCACTTTTGTCTTTACTTGAACCATTCACCTTAGTGTATCTATAATCTGACTTCCAAATTAAGGAGTATGTAGTGAAAAGCGCAAAATGGGAAAATATTTTCAAAGGATGGAATAGTACAGAGAGTGCAACCGTCCATACATTGAAGCAAGTCCCTATATTTAAAGATTTAACTGAAAAGGAATTCAGTGAATTAGAAAAACTCATCCATCATAGAAACTATAGTGAAGAAGATTATATTTTTAAAAATCGCGCCACTGGTGAAGGAATGTACATTATCATGAATGGAAGTGTGAAAATTACTATAGGAACAAAATCTGCAAGTGAAAACATATTAGCTGAATTAACTGAAGGTGATTTTTTTGGTGAGTTGGCCTTATTTGATGATGAGCCTCGATCTGCTAATGCTATTGCAACTCAAGATTCCGAGCTATTAGGTTTTTTTACTCAAGATTTGATGACTCTTCAAGAAAGAAATCCAGTTTTAGGGCAAAAAATATTATTTAATTTAGGTGGTGTATTAGGAGAAAGACTTAGAGGGACTAACTCATTACTTATACAATCCCAAACAAAATAAAAAATAATGGATCAAGCTACTAATTATATTCAATTAATCTATCGTGTTATTATTTCTCTGATTGGAATATGGTTCTTATCAATTATTTGGCCATTTATATCTAATGTAATTCTCATGCTAATATTTGCGTTTTTATTCACCACAGTTCTGCTCTCAAGTGTTGATGCATTAGAAAGAAAAATAGGAAATAGAGGTTTATCAGTATTGACAGTTGTTATACTTCTTTTCGGAATATTTGGGACATTTATTGGTAGTTTTATTTATCAGATGTCACAACAAGCTAAAGATTTTTCGAACCGTATCGATAAAGAAACATTAACAATTGAATTTACAAAACTAGGAGACCAAGTCACATCTTCACTTCCAGATTTTTTGCAAAAAATGATTTCATCTAGTGGAGATTTTGCAGGAAAATTAAGTGAATTAATAAATTCTATAATTGGATCATTAGCTTCAATGGCCGGAGCTATTGGTAATTTTATGTTTATTGCAACTATGGTATTTATTTTCACAATTATTTTATTAGCTGAATATCATTCTTTTCGAAAATCTCTTGTTAACATAATTCCAAATAAATACTTTGAAGTTGGATTGAAATTAATTTACAACATTGAAAAATCTGTATCTAGCTACCTTAGGGGACAATTTTTATCAGCATTAAGTGTGGCAGCTATGTCTGTTGCTGGATTACTTATACTTAACTTGTTTGGAGCAAATTTGACATTAATAATTTTTATAGGAATTATTGCTGGCCTCGCAAACCTGATTCCCCTTATTGGTCCATTTGTGGGAATGATACCTGCTATATTAATTGCATTTATGAACAATATTGGAAATGATGTGGCTACTGCACATATGCTTTTTGGTGTTTTACCTTCTCCTTTTTTTATCCTCGATATCATTCTTATGTTTCTCGTTGTTCAACAAATTGAAGGTAATTTAATAACGCCTGCTCTTGTAGGAAAAAGCGTAGGGCTACACCCTATGTTGGTAATGATATCTTTATTAATTGGAGGAACGATTTTAGGGCCATTGGGAATGCTTTTTGCCGTACCTGCAACAGGTGTATTAAAAGTAATTTTAAAAGAAATTACTTTTATCAAAAAAAATGCACATCTTCTATAGCTAATTATTTTTCTTCAATTCTGAACAATTTATACTTTATAAAGGTTAATAAAACCTCATTTCCATTTTCATATTTATATATCCATAATTGATTTTTTAAATCTTTTCCTTCAGAAATAACTTCTGATGGGGAACCCATTATCTCTTCAACTTCTGATACTGACATGCCAACTTCAATAAACTTCTCAGATTCTTTTTGTTTCTTTTCTTCATTTAGTATCTGATCAATTTTTTGACGAATTTCATAATTATCCTTTGCAGCTAATTTTTTCTTTAATTCATCTAAAACACGTTCATTGGTCTTACTTAGTGCCCCAGTGAGTTGCTTAGTCTCTTCTAATGCATAAACAACAAATTTTAATGAGTTTAGGTCTTTCATTTGATCTGCCATAGTTAAAAGATCTACTGCAATTCTGTGTTTATAGGTTGCTATTTCAAAAGTCAAACCTGAATCGAGGGCTAAGGCTTCATCAAAATAACTTAAGGCACGATCATTAAGTCCTATTTTATATAACTCCTCACCTTTGTTCATTAGATTTGTAATCTTAAATCTTTTGATATGTTGACGTATTCCTGGATACCATCCTGATACCATTGTTACATGCGCAATAGCTGTATCACCGGCACCTTGATTTAACCATTTTTCAGCTCTCTCTACTTCTCTAAAAGCAATCTCTCTTAATCTTTCATCAATCACTCCAGCTAATAGAGTATCAGCTAGAGATTTTGCACGTATATATTTTTCTACTGCTCGTGGCATCATATTGCGCTGATCAAAACTCATTCCTTCTCTCATTAATTGATATGGTATTCTTCTTTCGCTTTCGACAGCCAGTTTTTTTGCGCGAGCAATATTGGCATGATCAGGATTTGCATCAATAAATTCCTCGAAGAATCGTTTTGATGTTATATAATCACCACCATAATAATACATTTTCCCCGTATCACCTTTTGTCCTTCTTCCTCCAAAAAAAACAGCTGCAGTTGCATAAATGCCAATTGTTCTAATTCTGAAACTACTTATTGGTGTTAGATCCTTAGAATCTTTAATATTATTTATTATTGTATTATTATAATTAAAATCTAATCCAACTGAAAATCTATTATCCATATCTGGGTCAAAAATATATCTAGCTCCAAAACTAAATGATTGTGATGGGCCATATCCAGATAGGTTATTCTGATCTTTATAAAATTTTGAATATGCAATCCCATATGTGTATCTATATGTTGTATACCAACTTTCAAACCATTGAAGAATTAAAGACTGACTCCAAGCTAATTCAGTCATTGAACCCTTAAATTTAGCATCTAATAACCAAGAACTTTGAGATGCATTCCATTCTTCAGGAATTTTTGATGGTAATAATAAAGAAGAATATCGAAGATTTAATCCCGTGTGCATATCTAGCCAACTATTGCGGAAAAAATAATAAGCTAGATTAGTTTTTAAAATATCTAAATCTAGCTGATGTCCTAATCGCGCTCCATTATATTTTTTAACATCGGATTCATACGAAATCCAATTATCTTGTGATATATTTGCACTAAAACCATATCTTAATTCAACTGGAATAAAATTTACTGGATGATGAAACTCGCGTCGTCGAAAAATTCGATCAAAAATATATCCACTACCAAACTTTTTTATTCCCTCATCTTCAATAGCAAACACTTTAAAAAGAAGTGACTTAGATGTATCTTGGTTTACAGACTTAGTATCAGCATAAGCAAAAGACAAAAAAGCGGTCATGAGTATAATTGTTCTAATTAACATAGTGATTTAAAATAGGTGCATTTAACAATTTGTAGCAAGACGTGCATAAATAAGATTCTATTTATACTAAACTGATTTGCATTAATTTCTATATCAATATTTAAATACTAATTAATTGTGGAAATATAAAAAATTATAAATAACTAGAATGATTGTAGTAAAAAAAATATATCTATTATTAACTATTATATTGTTTATTCCTTATTGTTATGGCCAAGCATTTACAATTGCTAGAATTCATTATAATGGTGGTGGTGATTGGTATGGTGACCCTAGTAGTTTACCTAATTTATTAGAATATATAGCAGAAAACACATCAATTATTGTAGAACCTAATGAGTATCAAATAAAACTTACAAATCCCGAACTCAATAATCATTCATTTTTATACATGACTGGTCATGGAAATATTCGTTTTACAGAAGATGAAATTACAATCCTCAGAAACTATTTAATAAAAGGCGGTTTCTTACATGCGGACGATAACTATGGAATGGATGATTCATTTAGACGAGAGATAAAAAGAGTCTTTCCGTCCAAAGAATGGGTAGAGTTGCCTCATGATCACTCTATATTCAATTCTTATTTTTCTTTGCCAAATGGGTTGCCAAAAATTCATGAGCATAATGGCAAACCACCTCAAGGATTAGGATTATTTGAAAAGGATCGTTTGATTATTTTTTATTCATATGAATCTGATCTTGGAGATGGCTGGGAAGATCCGAATGTGCACAACAATCCATTAGAATTAAGAGAATCTGCTCTAAAAATGGGTGTAAATATTATCTGGTTTGCTTTAACACAATGATAATGAAAACAATTACTAAATATTTATTAGAAATTCGCAAAAATTCAATCATTTATGATTTAAAACTAAATGGCTGGAAGATTTATACTACTTTTTTATTTTTATTTCTTTTTGCAATTATTATTGAAAATATTTTCTATTTATCTAAATCATTCCGATTCGCAACTATAATTTCTCTTTCAGTTATACTAATAGCGTTTTTCTGCTGGCTAATGACTGTAATTATTCGAACCTATAATAACTCTTTTAAACGTTACAAATTATCAAATCTAGCAAAAATAACTGGTGAATTAATTTTTACAAAAAAAGATAGATTGATTAATGCATTTCAGTTAGAAAAAAATAGTAACGATTTATACTCTAAAGATCTTCGTGAACAATTTATAAATGAAACTCTCAAAAAATTAGATTCTATTAAATTATTAGAGTTATTTCCTATTCACCATATTAATAAATGGAAAAAAATAACATTTGTTAGTTTAATTATCGTGGGATTAGCTATTACTTTAACGTGGAATCAATCTGTGTCATCTATTTATAGATGGGCTCATATAAAAACTGAATTTACTCCACCAAAACCATTTGAGATCAAAGGAAAAACAAAGCATATTAATGTGTTGGGCGGTGAAAATATAAGTGTATCTTTCGAAGCAAAAGGCAAAATACCTGATTCACTTTTTATTGAATTCACACCAATTATGTTTGATTCTAATATTGATTCATCAATTCTGGAAACAGCTTATCTTAACGATAATGAATATACTGCGGAACTAAACGAGGTTTATCAAAACTACCAATATCGATCATTTTATAAATCAAAAAATTTCTGGCAAGCGTGGGATGAAATATCTTCAAAAAAATATTCTATATCAGTTACAGATAGACCTTCTATTAATGATTTCACATTAATAATATCTCCTCCATCCTATACTGGCTTACCAGATATAATCCAAAAAGCAAATCAAGCAGAAATTAAAACACTCAAAGGATCAAAAATTGAAATCAATTTGAGTTCTAATAAAGAGTTGAATGATGCAGAATTATTTTTAGATGGTTCAAAAAAGAAGATGAACATATATCAAAAAACTGCAAAATATTTTTTTGAAGTAGATAGTAATCATGTATTTTCAATTCATCTTAAGGATACTCGAGGAATAAAAAATAGAAACCCAATACCATTTCGCGTTGAAATGGTAAAAGATATTTCACCCAATATAAGTGTTTTGCAACCCCCCCCAATAATTGAAATTGGTGGGGAGCAGTTTATTCCGATAATTATCAAGATTGAAGATGATTTTGGTTTTTCAAATTTGCAACTTGCTTATGAGATTCAAAGACCGAATTATATTAATGTAGAACCTTTCATTTCTACTTTTAGTATTCCTATTGATGATTCAAATCAAAACGAACGAGAAATAAAAACATTTTGGGATCTTAAACCATTAGGACTAATGCCTGAAGATGAGGTTCATTTCCATTTTGAATTATATGACAATGATATTGTTACAGGGCCAAAAAAATCTATTACAAGTACATTTATAGCAAGACTGCCATCACTTAATGACCTATTTCATTCATTTAATAAGAAAGAAGATCAAATTGAAGATTTAGTTGACTTAGAAATAAAGGATATTCAAAAAATAAAGGAAAAATTAGAAAAAACTAAGCTTGATCTATTAAAAATCGATAAAGATAAAATAGAATGGAAAGATCAAAGCAATTTAAAAGAAACAATCGATGAACTTGAAAAACAACTATCTAATTTCCAAAGTATAGCTGAACAAATGAGTCAATTGAATAACTCTGGTGAAAAACATAAATTATTTTCTGAGGATCTAATGAATAAATTCAAGGAACTTCAAAGTCTAATTGAAGAAATTTTTCCTCCTGATATGATAGATAATATGGATTGGTTAAAAGAAGCTATCGAAAAAATGGATAAGGAGGAAATGCTTAGTGCTATTGAGAATTTATCAAAAAATATAGATCAGGTAGAACAAGAGCTTGATAGATTTTTAGATATATTCAAACGAGTAAAAGCTGAACAAGAAATTGATGAATTACGAAAACGAATTAAAACTCTTATTGCGAATCAAAGTAATATAGATCTTCAAATTCGCCCCATGAGTAAACAAACAAACTCATCAATTTTTATAAGATTGGCTCAGGAAGAAAAACTAATTGAAAAAGAGTTAGAAAATATTCGTAAAAGCATGAATTCTTCAGCAAAAATAGTCAAAGATTTTAGTAGAAAAACAGCACAGCAACTTGAAAAGTTGTATGATTCAGAAATCATAAAAGAATCAAAAAAGTATATTAATAAAACTATAAAAAATCTTGAAAATAATAATCCTTATGATGCTATGGATAATAGTTTTTTAGGGATGAATTCGATGGAGTCTTTGGGTAAAGAAATTGATAAAATTTTATCTGAGTTTCAAAAAGAGACGACACAAGATATGGCACAAAAGTTTCGGGCTATTTTGAGGGATATGATATCTCTTTCTAAAGGTCAAGAATCCTTAGAAAATGACACAGAGGAAATCCCACGTAATTCACCAGGACTATCGAACTTAGCTAATGAACAGCAAGTTTTGCAGAATCAACTTAAACAAACAATGAATAATACTATGTCGTTATCTAAGGAAACTTTTTTAGTATCACCGGAAATGGGCAGAAAACTTGGACAAGCATATGCTCAAATGGAAGCTTCTAAAAATAAATTGGCTGAACGAAACGGTAGCGCTTCTCTAAATAATCAAAAAGATGCAATGCTCGCATTAAATGAGGGAGCTCAAACTATACTTAAAGCAATCAAGCAAATGCAAGATAGTGGCTCTGCTAGCGGATATAATGAATTTTTAAAACAAATGGAAAATTTAGCTGATCAACAAAGTGAATTAAATACTCAAGGTTCTCAATTAGCTCTTGGTCAACTCACTGCATCTATGCAACAATCAATGATGGAACAGATGTTATTTAAGCAAAAAGGTATTCGCCAATCTCTTCAAAAAATGATTGATGAAATGGCACAAAAAGGAAATCAAGGACTTGGTGATCTGAGTGGGATTACAAATGATATGGATCAAGTGCTAAATGATTTAAATAAAAAAAGATTTGACCGCAAAACTTCTCAAAATCAGCAACGAATTTTATCAAGAATGATTGATAGTCAAAAATCTTTAACACAACGAGGATATGAAGAAGAACGAAAATCTAAGACTGCTGAACAAATTCAATATACTGGTCCAATGGGTTTACCTGATGATCTAGGACAAAGACAATCATTAATTATGAATGCAATGAATTCAGCATTAAAATTAGGTTATTCAAATGATTATCAAAAAATGATTCGGCGATATTTTAATTCGCTAAATGGACTTGAGGCGACAATAAAACCTTTAAATAATCAAAAGTTAGAAAATATGCAAAAGTGAAAATCTTATTATATATATTAACATTTAATCAAATAATTGAGCAAACTCAAATTATACCGCAAGGAAAAACTGCTTTTAATCAAGCAATGCTTATGGAACGCGCTGGAAAAATAACTGATGCAATATTAATATATGAAAGAATACTTGAGAAAAACCCATCACATCAACCATCATATTTTCAAATGAAAAATATTTATTCTCAAAATAGTAATTATGAATCTGCAATTATATTAGTACAAAAATGGTTGATAAATAATCCAAATGATTTACAGTCAGAAATTTTATTAGGCGAATATTTTTTTCGTAACCAGCAAAAAACTGAGGCTCTTAATACGTGGGGAAAAATTTCTAAAACAAAATTAACCAATAAGACTACTTACCGATTATTATTCCATACTTATGCAAGATTTAGTCAAGTTGAATTGATGGAAACACTAACAGTTGAAGCTAGAAAAAATTTTAATGAACCTTCTTTATTTGCAATTGATCTCGCAAATTATTTTCAATCTAGACAAACATATATTCGTTCATTAAATGAATATATGAAACTAATTAAATATCAAAAACAATATTTGCAATATACGGCAGACAGAATTTTAATGATGAGTGATAATGAAAGTACACATCCTATAATTGATTCAACACTTAATGTTCATGTCGAAAATAATTTAGATGTAAGATATATATTAGCAGGTTTTTATTATAAAACAGGTCAGTTTAATAATGCATTGATTCAACATAAACTAATTGGCATAGATAATACTAAATCAAAAAATAGATGGATGACCTTTGCTCATAACTTAAGAAAAGAAAAGAATTATGAAATAGCTGTAGAAGCTTATCATTATTTATTACAAAAATTAGATAATTCAGATCCAAAAATTATTGGGGAGGCATTGCTTGGGCTTGGTGCAGCATATGAAAATCAAATTATACAAAACCAAAATGAATTAAAGTTTGTTAATTGGTTCCCAGAAAATAAGTTTTTCAATAAAAGAATAATTAAATCACCAGATATTGGGTTTGATTTTTTAGGTAATACAATTGAGCACTATCAGTCAATTTTGGCCCTATTGCCACCTTCAAACACTACGGCAACTGCTCATTATAGATTAGGTATGATACAAGCAAATATAACGCACGATTCCAAGGGATCTCTCATATCATATAAATCAGCCCTAGATAGTAAACCTGATAAAGAACTTGCTGTACTAATTAATGAAAAAATTGGAGAACTTTATCTTTTAAATGGTCAATTTGAATTAGCTACTCAATTTTTTAGTCCTGATGATCAAAAAAATATTGACAAAACAAGTATTCATTATATTAATAGTTTACTATATAATAAAAATATTGAAAAACCTTTGGCATTTTTAGATTCAGTTATTGCAAATCTAAATCCTAACCACATATTCTTTAATGACCTGCTAGAAATGCATGATTTATTGATAAATTTCTATAATGATGGTACACGCGATGATAAAATTGCATTTAAATCCTTTTTCCATTCAGAAGGTTTAATTAATCAACATAAAATACCTGAAGCTATTCAATCCTTAGAAAAAATTAATGAGATTCATTCAGATGCTCTAATTACACCATTATCAAATTTAAGATTAGCTATTTTATTAGTTGAATTTGAACAATATGATAAAGCATTAAAAACCATCTTATCTATTGAAAATTCACCTTTAAAAGACCAAGCTTTAGCATTAGCAGGTGAAATTGAAGAACAATTTTTGGGGAATACAGATAATGCCTTAAAATACTATTACCAACTTTTATCTGAATGTGAATCATCCTTATTAGTTGAGCCTATCCGTCTTCATATTAGAAAATTATCAAAACCTAATGAGAGTTAATTGATAAGACTGATAATATATTTATTTATTTTGCAGCTAGGGTTTTCCCAAAAAATATTAATCCCTATGGATCAAACACAAAAAAATCATTTAAAAGCATATGGAACAGCTTTCTGGACACTTAATCAAGGCATTAATGTTGAATGGATCCTTAATTATAGAGGCGGTTCATTCATGGTAGATAGCTATCCACAGGTTGAAAAAGAGTGTCGTATTCGTGGAATATCTTATGAAATAATTGGTGCAGAGAAAACACTAATTATTTACAATGAAGTAGAAATAAATAATATGGATATAGTTCTACTTGAGAAAGCACCAAAAATTGCCATTTATACACCCCCAAACAAGCAACCATGGGACGATGCTGTAACCTTAGCACTAACCTATGCGGAAGTGCCATATAAAACTCTATGGGATGAAGAGGTATTTAATGGAGCTTTAGAAAAATATGATTGGTTACATTTACATCATGAAGATTTTACCGGCCAATATGGAAAGTTTTATCGAAATTACCATACAGCTGATTGGTATATCTCTCAAAAAAAACAATTTGAAGATGTAGCCTTAAAGTTAGGCTTTAATTCTGTCCACAA
>MDSY01121778.1_pt1 | contig 11776 bp, 8 predicted proteins | sample 811131 | NCBI WGS metagenome assembly MDSY01 (sample SAMN05326643, study PRJNA326480) | marine metagenome | isolation source: seawater | place: Atlantic Ocean: South West | collected 2010
AATATTTTTTTTTGAAAAGATTTCTCCTTTCTCAATTTCAGATATTGTAACTACCGATGCATAAGCAAAGTCAATTACAGGTTTTTCTTCTTCAACAGGACCTTTTTTCCCGCCTCTCTCTAATTTAATTAGGTTAGCTCCTTCAACTAGTTCCTTTGCCGAATAAGGATCCATTGAATTAATAATATCTGGGCCATTTCTATCCATAGTGTCAGTGTAATGCCTTTCAAGAATTGATGCTCCAAGTGCTACTGCTCCGAAACAGGCATGGTTAGAGGTGGTATGGTCAGAGAGGCCAATTACAGCATTCGGAAATGCTTCTGCTAATTCTAACATAGCACCTAATCTTACAAGATGGGGAGGAGTTGGATATATATTTGTGGTATGCATTAGAGCATAAGGAATACTATGAGATTCCATTACCTCAACAGATCGACGAACAGACCCTATAGTATTCATACCAGTACTCAATATAATTGGTTTTCCAAAAGAACTTATATGTTCAATTAGTGGGTAATTATTACATTCCCCCGAACCGATTTTAAATGCGGGGACACCAAAATTAGCTAAACGGTCAGCAGCTGCTCTCGAAAAAGGAGTGCTAATAAAAATTGCCCCTTTTTTTTCTACATATTTTTTTAATTCATACTCATCATCCTCACTAAGAGCACATTCCTTCATCAATTGATAGATCGTTTTACCAATATAACCTATTTTATGTTTATTTGCCTCTTGTGTCATTTCATCATCAACTATATGAGTTTGATGTTTGATTACTTCAATTCCAGAATCTAGAGCTGTATCAACCATGTTTTTTGCTACACTTAATGAGCCCCCGTGGTTTATCCCAATTTCTGCAATCACCAATGGATTAAATTCATAACCTATTCTTCTTCCACTAATTTCTAAAATTTGATTTTGCATTTAAACTATTTTTTGTTTTTGAAAAAACTTAAAGACAGTAATTCTCGGATATTTTTAAATAATATAGATTGCGCTTGGTATAACTTTTTCTTTTTTTTGCTACTTTCCAAATAGCTTTTTAAAAAGGCAATAGATATTGCTAAGCCTAAACCAAAAAGTCCAACAAAAAGAAATAATAGTTTATCTCCTCTGTTTTTGGGGCCTAGGGGCATTTCAGGAGGATCTATAACAACTACATAATCAGATTCTTTAACACTCTCAATCTTCACAGTTTCAAGCTGTTGTTTTAATGTTGTAAAAACCCCAGTTAGCACTATTACTTCTCTATCTAATCTTTGACGTTGTAACAATAGACCAGGCGAATTTTCCATTCTTCTATTACGATCAGAAAATTCCTTTAATTTTTCCTCAGCAAATTCTAACTCTTTCTTTTTTTCTGTTATCAGGTTTTCAATGAATATATAGCTTTGGTTTGTCCTGGTTTTATTATATTCTCGCTGATGGCGATCTAACTCTTGGATCAGAGCTTCATTAATATTTGTTGATAACAAAGGATTTTTTGAGGCTACGCTTATTGTTAGGGTTGATGTTTTTATATTTTCATCCACAGATATCATACCAAGCAATATATCTATCCCTAAACTTTCCACGAATTTTTGATTTTCATCTGAGTTCTTTTCAGGATTAATTAATATTTCTAACAAAGTCTTTTCCTTACCAGATATCGAATCATAAAATTTCCTTTTTAGCATCGCTCTTGATAAAGTTCTGCTTCTTATAATCTCAGGGTAAACCCATTTAGCTTCCGAATCTTCGCTTGGAATTGGTATACCAAACTGAGCAGCAATTCCATAAGCCTGACTTTTTACAGAAGACCCGCTTGAAGAAGACATAATTTTTGAAACAGAGATATAATATGAAGGTCTAAAAAATGAAATATAGATTAGTAAAAATAAACATAGAAAACTTGGAATTAAGATTATCAACTTAATATTCCTGGCAATTAATAGTGCCATATCAGTGATTGAAATTATCTTTTCATGATTTGGTAAAAGTTGATCATTTGATTTCATTGCAATAATATTTATTACTTTAAAAACTTAGTTTTCAAATTTATGATAAATCTTTCTAAAAACATTTTTCAATTCCGAGCCAAACCAATAATTGCAATAGTTTGAGCGACACTAGCCATTATACTAGTTAACTCTTTAGCATATTCTGTGTAATCAAAAGGTTCTTTTTCTTCCTTTGTTCCAACTGTAACCACTGAACCATCTTTTATTTTAGGATTATAAAACAAACCCTTGTATTTCTTTGATTTTCCATTGGGATATGAAATAAATATTTGATCTGGATTAGCATCTTGGGACAAACCACCTGCATTTGCAATAGCATCTTTTACTCTATTACCTCTTTCAAACTTGTAGAAACCTGGCGAATGCACTTCACCATTTATGACAAAAACACCAGGTTTTTCAGATATAAAAATTTTATCACCGCCTTGGATTATAATATTCGCTTTTGATTTTGGATTCTTAGCTATTTTTTCAATGTCAACTTGGACTTCTTTACCATCCCGAATGAATTTTGATCCATACGCATACGCTCCAGTTCTAAATCCACCTGCCCTAGTGATTATATCACTTATAGTTTCGGCTGAATTTAGGATTGTATATTCTCCAGGGTAGTATACCGCTCCTTCTATTGTAACTATCTTATGTAATTGAAAAAATGGATCAGGCCTTAAGGAAACTAAGTCGTATGGGACTAAAATAAAATCTTGGTCTTTATCTAAGTAATTTTCATTAAAATTTACAATCGAATAGTCTTTATCTAAGTCAAATAGAATTGATTCAGCATATTGGTCTTCATTTGTAGAATTTGGATCAATCCGCGCTATTTCAATTTTATAGCGATATACATCCTCACTTACTCCACCGGCTTCAATTATTAAATCCTTCAAAGTCATGTTCTGTTTGTAGGAGTATTTTCCAGGAGACCTAACTGAGCCTGAAATTGAAACAGATCTAGAAAAATTAAATACATTTTTCGAATAGATTTTCACTTGATCCCCTGGTAATAAAACTAGGTTTTCTGAATGATTTTTATCTTCAATTATGCTACGAAGATTAAATGTTATTATTTCTTGATTAATAAAATCATCATCATACCGAATCAAATCTGCTCGATCCAAATGAGTTGTTCCTCTATGCAGTAAATCATCTAATCCGCCAGCTAAAAATATTAGATCATACAAGGTCATATTGCCTTCAAACAATTCATATGTTCCCGGTTTTTTTACATTGCCACTTATAGAAACAAATCTAGTACTCCCCTTAACCTCTTCCAGACTATAAATACGTATCATATCATCTGGCAATAACAATTCAGATGAAATTCCCTTATTTTCTAATACCAAACCTAAATCAAATGGCAATATATCTTTCAAACTACTATTATGATTTGTTCGGATAATTTCAGCACGATTTAAATATGTCTTTTTTTTATGTTTAGGATCTGCAAAACCTCCTGTTTTAAAAACTAAATCATACAAAGTCATATTCTCTAATAGTTGATAGGTCCCTGGCTTTTTGACATGACCATTTATAGAAACTGATGTTGTCGGCACCATTTCAGATAAACGATAAATAATAACATTATCCATACCATGGAGATCAATATTATGTGTAGGATCCCCATCCATTACTTTTTCAAGATTTAGTTTGATTAATTGTTTGGTCATGTCAGGGTTTATGCGAATTATATCTAGTCTTTCTAAATACGCATCACTAAGAAGACTATCTGCTTTTAAAACAAGGTCTCGAAGTTTTAGAGAACCACTCATATCATATGTTCCTGGTCTGGTAACAGCGCCTTCAATATTTACAATATTTTCACGAAGATCCAGCACAGAAAATATTTTTATTTTATCTTGATCTTGAATTTCAAAAAAAATTTCGGATTCAATATTTTCCTTGAGAGATAGATCCATAATCATTCGGTCCATCCCTAATTTTTCTCTTTCTTCAAATGGAACAATACGATCAATTTGAACACGGTCTAAATAAGCAGTAACTTTTAACCCACCCGATATTGAAATTATATCTTTTAAAAACTCTCCTTCTTTTAGCTCATAAATACCTGGCCGGTTCACTTCACCAGAAATATATACAGTCTTATCCCTTTTAGGAATAAAGACCACATCATCTAACTGCAACTTAGAATCTCTTGGAGATTTACCAGTCAATAGATAATCATAAAAATCTATAGATGCAATTTTTTCACCATTCCTTATTAACCTTATATCCCTTAGAGAACCTAGAATATTTGGACCATTAAAATAGTAAAGAGAAGATAATAAAGTAGCAGAAGGGTTCACAGTATAAGCACCGGGTTGATTAACCTCGCCAACTACTTGAATACGAAGTGGCCTTAGATTGCCTAAACTTACATCTAGAAAGGTTGTAGCTTTTTTACCAGCTGGATTTAAACTAGCATATGATTTAGAAAGAACTCGAAATAATTTAGACTCTAATAAATTTAACGTTAACCCATTGACAAAAACTTGGCCAATTTCTGGTATGAAAATAAAACCTTCTCGATTAACTGATATAACTTGTCTAAACTGAGCGTCTCCCCAAAGCAAAACAATTATTTCATCGTTTGGTCCGATTAAATAATCGGGATCTACAGCGCCAACAGATGCGGATTGAAAAAGGGCAGGATCTCTTTTAAAAATATCGTAACCAAAATAATTCATTGAATTCTTAATAGACTCTGATTTTGATTCAATTTCTAAATTCTGTTCATTTTCAGGTGCAGTCTGTTCCTGAATTTGAGAATCATTAATAACTTTAGACTCTGATTCAACATTATTTGCATTACTCTCAGCTAGCTTTTTTGATTTTAGATTTTGATTTGGTTGAAGAAATTGATCTAAATCAGATTTTTTCGCCTGCTGATTCTCATTGTTTTGCATAACTTTGTCAATTTGCTGTTCTGAATATCCTCTGTCCTTAGCTATTGATCTAACTTCAAGCTCAGTCATCCCACTATTTTTAAGTATATTTTTCGCAGCTTTAAAATCGCTATTTGTTTGAGATGCAAGTATTGATATAAATATTTGAATCCAAAAAATTAATCTCATAATTAAAACGCTCCTAAATATCCTGTAGGATCATCATCAAAATAATCACCTTCTACCGGATTATATGTGTACATGGCAAGCCACGCTTGTTTTTTTTCTTTAGCACTTAAATTAGAATCATCATTTTGAGCTAATTGCTTCCCAATTACTGATTCAGAAAAAATACAAATAATTAAATTGGAAAATTGTTTATGATCATTTTTAACTTTTTCACATAATTTTTTTAATGTTTCTTTACTAACAGTCTCAGTAACGGTGAGAAAAATTTTTCCTTGATCAAATGCCCCTGACAAACGTTCAACTTTTTGGATTTTATATTTAGGAATAATTATTTTAGAAGTTGAAGTATGTGACTGACTATCTTCCAAGATTACATTAATATCTTCTTCAGGTACATCAACAGAATTTTGAATTTTAATTTTTATAGGATAATTATCTTTTAAACCATGGTCAATGATTTTTTTTTCTGCAACATTCTCATCTGAAAAATTATTTACCAGCTCATATTTTTGTTTTTTATTTGGAATAAGTTTTAAAATAAAAATACTAATAGCAAAAACTACAAAAATGGGAAAAATATTTTTCATACTTACATTCCATCTCATCAAAATAGTATTGAAACTATTAGAATCATTATTTTCATATTGTCTATCTAAAGCAATTTGTTTCTTGATTGCAGTTTCTTTATCCTTGGTGCCAAGGGAGTGAAATATTCTCTTATCCTTTTTACCAGTTTTAGGATTTAAAACATACGATTGATAGTAGTAGTATCCATCACGACCTTTTTGATAAATACTACTCATTTAACTTTTCAACATCTTAAGTAATTAGATTGTAAAATTATATATTGTTTAAATATAATTAAGAAATAACCAAACAACTACCACAATAACTACCAATTTATATTAAAATAACTTTTTGGTAAGATGGGCAGCTTCAGTTAATACTCTAAACAGTTAAACTTAAATTATATAGCATATATAGCAACTATTAGGATGTCAGATATTTTTAAGTAATAGATTCGTTTATTTTAAAAATTAGAACAACTACCCTTGTCTATCTATATCTTTTTTTGCACAACTACCATTTCTATAATAAAAATATTTGTTATTTTCGACTACTATTAGATTTAATGTAGAGTAAGATTGTTTAACGTAAATTTTTAAATGACATATACCATTTTATAAATGATTCTATCCCCTCATTAATAGTTATCTTCGGTATATATCCTAATTTTTTCTTTGAATAGCTTATGTCAGAATGTGTGTTATATACATCTCCTTGCTGCATTCCTTTATATTTTACTTTCGCCTTTTTACCCAAGTTATTTTCTATGATGCTAATTAATTCTTTCAACTTTACCGGTCTATCATTGCCAAGATTGAATAGTTCACATGAATAATTTTTTTCAAAAGCTAACATAGTTCCATTAATAATATCATCAATAAATGTAAAATCACGAATCATATCTCCATAATTAAATAATTCAATAGATTTGTTTTGTAAAATGCTTTCAACAAAAGAAAAAATAGCCATGTCAGGTCTGCCCCAAGGTCCATATACCGTAAAATACCTTAAACCGGTTGTTTTTAGTCCATATAATTGGCTGTATGAGTAAGCCATTAATTCATTTCCTTTTTTTGTAGCTGCATAAATTGATATTGGTTTATCACAACTATCAGTCTCTTTGAATGGAAGCTTTTTATTTTTTCCATAAACTGAAGAGCTTGATGCATATACCAACCCTTCAATATTATTAATTTTACAGCTCTCTAAAATATTCATAAAACCAACAGTATTAGTTTGTATGTAAATATATGGATTTTCAATACTATACCTTACACCTGCTTGAGCAGCTAAGTTAATTACTCTTTTTGGTTTAAAATCGTTAAAAAGATTTTGCACCAAAGAATTTTCTGATATGTCTATATTTTTAAATTTGAAATTTTTAAACTTCTTTAATGTGATTAATCTTTCTTTTTTAAGCTTTACGCTATAATAATCATTCATATTATCAATACCTAAAACTTCATAACCAGTATTCAACAATCTTTTACATAAATGCATACCTATAAAACCTGAACAACCCGTAACTAAAACTCTTAACATAATATTAAATTATAATCTCCAGTACCGAATGTTCATTTTCTTAAATGCTTGATAATCATAAATGGATTTTACATCAATGACTACTCCATTACTTTTTAACATTTTTCTCCAATCTTTATTATTGAAATTTTTATAATGATCATGTGCCACTGACACTATAATAACATCTTGATTCCTTACTTCATCAATTTTTAACAAATCATGAGAAAAATATTTTTTAACCTCATTCTCATTAGCAAACTCATCTGTTAATGAAATTTTACATTGGAATTTTTTCAATCTTTCAATAATCTTCATAACATTAGAATTTCTTAAATCAGGGCAATTTTCTTTAAAGGTAACACCTAAAACTCCAATTTTAGCTGAAAGAGGACTCACACCATTTTCTGAAAGTATCGCAAGTGCTGTATCAGCGACAAACTCACCAATGCTTTCATTAATCTTTCTACCAGCAAGAATCATTTCAGGATAATAACCTACCTCAATGGCCTTATGAGTAAGATAATAAGGGTCCACTCCTATGCAATGCCCACCAACTAGACCTGGTTTAAAAGGTAAAAAATTCCATTTAGTCTCGGCAGCATCAAGAACTTGTTTTGTATCAATTTCCAATTTATTAAATATAATAGAGAGTTCATTAATTAATGCTATGTTCACATCTCGTTGAGTGTTTTCAATTACTTTTGCAGCTTCAGCGACCATAATAGATTCAGCCATATACGTACCGGCATCAATAATTAATGAATATAAACGATCAATATACTCTGCCACTTTTCTGGTAGAACCAGATGTCACTTTTATAACGTTTTTCAAAGAGTGTTCCGCATCGCCAGGATTGATTCTTTCTGGACTATAACCACAAAAGAAATCTTTATTATATATCAAAGAGGATTCTTCTTCAAGTATTGGGATGCAAATTTGTTCAGTTGCACCTGGGAAAACTGTTGATTCATAAATTACTATATTATTTTTTTTTAAATATCTTCCTACAGTCTTCGAAGAAGAGATTAGGGGATTTAAATCGGGATTTTTGTTTTTATCAATTGGTGTCGGAACAGTAATTATATAAATATCTACATTGGTTAAAAGTAATTCATCATTAGATATTGTTAAATTTTGAGACTGAAGGATTGATTCCTTAGCTATTTCTAAAGTCCTGTCATACCCCTTTTTGAGTTCACTAACTCTTTCACTATTAATGTCAAAACCAATTACATTAAATTTCTTGCTAAATTCCACAGCAAGCGGTAAACCAACATAACCTAAACCAATAATTGCAATATTTATTTTTTTAAAATCGCTATCTAACATTTTGTTAAATCTTTTTCTGCCTACCTATCAATCTTAATGTATAAATCTTTTAAGAAATTACCTATTGAAAATGAGCTCGTTGCCGCCGGGGATGGAGCGTTTATCACATGAATCATATTGTTTGATTGTTTGATTTGAAAATCATCTAATAAATCTCCATTTTCTCCTAATGCTTGAGCCCTAACACCTGCGGGACTACTAGAAATATGTTCGTTTTTTATAATCGGAATAATTTCCCTTAAGCTATTTAAAAAAGACGACTTGGAAAACGATCTCTTGTATTCACTTATAGCAATAGGCCAATACTTAGATGCCATTTTCCAAAACCCAGGATAGGATAAATAATCAAACATATCTAATATATTTATATCATATTTATTATAACCCTCCCTCGCAAATGCCAGAACAGCATTAGGTCCTGCTTCAATATGCCCATGGATAGATCTTGTAAAATGAACACCTAAAAATGGATAGGAGGGGTTTGGAACAGGATAAACTAAGTTTTTCACAAAAGATCGGGCTTCTTTATTTAATAAATAATATTCTCCTCTAAAAGGAATAATTTTAGAATTAAGCCTCATCTCGGATAATTTTGCTATGAAGTCAGAAAAGAGGCCAGCGCAATTAATAATAAATTTGGTTTTAATTTCTTTATCCTTCGCTTGAATAATAATTTCATTTTTCCTTTCAACTAATTTTATCACTTTATGATTAAGTAAAATTCTTGATGGATTAATTATTTTTGACAATACTTGTGTTACATCGTTGTAATCAATAATACCTGTTTCAGGACAATAAAGTGCTGATTCAGCTTTCACATAGGGTTCATAATAAGCAATTCTATTTTTTGGAATTATTTTCAAACCTTTTATACCATTTTTTTCACCTCGTATTTTCAAATAATTTAAAGAAGATAGTTCATTGATGTTTTTTGCTATGATAAGTTTCCCACATATTTCATATTTAATTGAATAATGGTCACAAAAAGACTTCAATAATTTTATACCATTTCGGCAATTGATTGCTTTTAAAGATTTTGGTTTATAATAGATACCTGAGTGGATAACACCACTATTATGGGAAGTTTGATGATATCCTAATTGTTTTTCCTTTTCAATTATTAGTAATTTTTTATTAGAAAAGTTTTTTAAAATACTATAAGCAGTTGTTAATCCTACAATCCCTCCGCCAATAATCACAACATCATAATTCTGCTCTTTATTACTGGAAAATGACATAATTATTATCTAGTCAATTGAAAGTAAATAAAATCTCTATTATCGGCTAATTTTAAATTAGTTTTAAAGTAAACATATTCTTATTTTACTCTTTTACCATACTTATCAACAGTACCAATAATTTTACCTGGATTACCGACGACTAACGAAAAAGGTGGAACATCTTTTGTAATCACAGCACCCGCTCCGATCAAGGCATATTCACCTATTGTTATACCACATAAAATTGTAGCATTTGCACCAATACTAGCAGATTTTTTGATTAATGTTTTTAAATAATATTCACTCCCTTTTTGAGGAAATTCAGATCTTGGTATTTCTATATTGGTAAACACCATTGAAGGTCCACAAAAAACATAATCCTCTAATTCCACACCCTCATACACGGAAACATTATTTTGTATTTTTACAGAATTTCCAATGATTACATTATTACCAATATTTACATTTTGCCCCAAGGTACAAAAACTCCCTATCTGAGCGCCAGATTGGATATGTGAGAAATTCCAAATTCTAGTGCCTTTTCCAATGACTACGTTCTTATCAATATATGAACTTTCATGGCAGAATACTTCTTTATGTATTTGTTTCATTTTATTAATTGTTGACTCGCATTAACTAAAATTTTTATTACTTCAAGGCCATGCTCCACATCAGATGTTTCAAGCTTTCTTCCATCTAGATGATTTAAGAAATACTCTATTTCAGCAGTTAATGGCATTTTTTTTTCATAAGGTATCCATCTCACTGGTCCATCTATTTTTTCTGGTACACCATTAATTAAATCATACTTTTTTGAATATAGTTTTAGAGGTTTACCTTTTAATGAATCTTCAAAAGTTATCATTGAATTTGAACCTATAACTACAAGACGATGCTCTTTAAAAGGATGTAACCAGCTAACAAAAATATGACCTCTAACATCATTTTCGTAATGAAAATGAGTCATGGTGGAATCCGGTATCCCCTGTTGCAAAAATGTACTACCTATCGCCTGAATATTTTTTGGGTTAGAACCAGTCAAATAATGAAAAATTGCTATGTCATGTGGTGCAAGGCTCCAAAATGCATTTTCATGATTGCGAACCTTACCCATATTCAATCTATTGCTGTAAATATATTGGAGTTCACCAATACTACCACTTTCTATCATTTCCTTAATTTTTATGATGGCAGGATGAAATAGCAAGACATGTCCGACCATTACATTCACGTTATAACTTTTAGCTAAGCGCACAAGCTCTTCAGCATGTTCAATCGATAACGCCATAGGCTTTTCTATAAGGATATTTTTCCCAGATAAAATTAATTTTTTGGCAATTTTAAAGTGTGTTTCTGCAGGAGTTGCTATCGTATAGCCATCATAATTATCTTTAAGAGCATCATCAATACTATTATAGCAATTAACATTAGGATATTTTTCTTTGTATATTTTTATAATTTCTTGATCAGAATCTACAATCCCTTTTAGAGAGTTTAATTGGATGAGTACATTTATATGATTTTTACCCCAATATCCTGCTCCGACTACACAGATCCTTTTATACATTATTTAATGCCTCTATTATAAAATCCTGTTGATCAGTAATTAAGTAGGGGTGCATTGGGATAGAGAAAATACGACTAGAACAATCTTCCGAAATTGGAAAATCTCCAACTTGATATCTTAAAGATTTAAAACATCGTTGCAAATGAAGTGGTATTTTATAGTAAATCATCGTTGGAATATTTAATTTTTTTAATAATCCCATAATTCTATTTCTTTGTTTTTCTGAACTAGCAAGCAAAGAGTACTGAGCTCTAGATGAAAAATAACCCTTCGGAATATGCTGTTTAATATAAATATTCTTGATTTTCTCATTATAATAATCAGCACTTTTTTTTCTTAATTCCAGCTCCATATCAAAAATAGATAGTTTTTCAAGTATAATTGCAGCTTGAATTGTATCAAGCCTTCCGTTAATTCCTATACGTACATTATCATATTTGTCTGAATTGCTACTACCATGAACTCTTAAAGACTTCATTGTTTCTGCTAAATTTTCAT
>MDSY01076961.1_pt1 | contig 11774 bp, 9 predicted proteins | sample 811131 | NCBI WGS metagenome assembly MDSY01 (sample SAMN05326643, study PRJNA326480) | marine metagenome | isolation source: seawater | place: Atlantic Ocean: South West | collected 2010
AGAGGCGCTGAATAGATTTCTGTGGCTTAATAACAGGGCCGGCTTGTTCAAACGCAAGGCAGTCACGTGAGCGCCAGCCTTCGATTTGTTCCCACCAGCGCGCCATTGCCTTATCATTTGGACTAAAAGACTGCGCTTCCATCTCAGCCAGCAACGCATCAAGGGTCTCCCCAACATCGCCAATAATACCCAAATCAACATTCACAACTTTATTGATGGATGAGGGATCAATATCAGCATGGACTTTTTTTGAAAACGGCGCGAATTCAGATAATCTGCCAGTAACACGGTCATCAAACCGGGCACCAAGATTCAGCATAAAGTCACAATTATGCATGGTAAGGTTCGCTTGATATGTGCCGTGCATCCCCAGCATACCCAGAAAATGCCTGTCATCAGCAGGCAGCGCGCCAAGCCCCATAAGCGTGAGGGTTGTTGGCCAGCCTGTCTTACTCACAAGCTTGTGCAAAGCATCGGACGCATGTGGTCCTGAATTAATCAGCCCACCTCCGCCATAAATAACAGGCTTTTTCGCCTGCTTCATCATTTTAACAGCTTTCTTAATCGCCGCTTTATCCGGCGATGTTACAGGCTTATATCGCTGAGCGGCTGGCGCACCACTCTTATGTTCGACATAAGGCGCATCCAGCATCTGAATATCTTTCGGTAAGTCGATCACAACCGGACCGGGTCGGCCAGAACGCGCCACATGGAAGGCTTCTTCGATATTTTCCTGAAGCCGGTCACTCTTTTTGACTAAATAATTATATTTTGTACAAGGACGGGTAATCCCAGAGGTATCAGCTTCCTGAAATGCGTCTGTTCCAATCAAATGACTAGGTACCTGCCCTGTCAGACAGACGATTGGCACTGAATCCATCAGCGCATCAGTCAGCCCCGTGACAGCATTTGTTGCCCCCGGGCCAGAAGTAACCAGAACAACACCGACCTTGCCGGTTGAGCGCGCATAGCCTTCAGCGGCATGAACCGCGGCCTGTTCATGGCGCACTAAAATATGGCGGATACTATTATTCTTGAACAACGCATCATAAATCGGCAGGACCGCACCACCAGGGTAGCCAAAAATAACATCAACGCCTTCAGCTTCCATTACTTTCAGGAGCACTTCGGCGCCGGGCATCATCGTTGCTGTTTGTGTCTTGCTCATGTCAAATTAGCCTTTAGTTTTAGGGTTACGCTATGTCTAGATTGGGTTTCGCACCAGTCATATAAAACCGGAAACCACGTGAAAATGTCAGCGCCACGCCGCACAAACTCCATGAAAAGAAAATTTAATATATCATGTAAAAAGACAGAGTGTCAAGATCAAAGAAAAATTTTAGGAAAGATTTTTTTACATAAACTTTTTGAATAGTATTCATTTGAATTAAATTTTGAAATAAAATTATTCCTTATCCAGGTCATTTGACGTTTTGCGTAATGACGAGAGTCGCGTTTTGCCTGCATAATAGCGTCATCTTTGCTGAGCGCTCCAGACAGAAAATCTGCAATTTGTGATACACCCAGCGCTTTCATGACGGGCAGACTGGGGTCAAGGTTTCGTGCTATAAGATGCTCAACTTCACCAACTGCACCATTATCAAACATCATATCAAACCGGCGTTCAATATTGGCATAGACAGCATCGCGTGGTGGGGTGAGCGCAATGGTATAGCCTGTCCCGTTAATATAGCCTTCAAGCGGCTGTTGCTGCCACCAGCTTAGCGGTGTGTTGGTATGGGTATGGACTTCCATGCCGCGAATAAGGCGCTGAGTATCGCCCGGGGCCAGCCGCTCTGCCAAGCGCGGGTCTATCGCGGCAAGTTCGGCATGAAACCGTTGCCCCCCAAGTGCGCTATGCATTTGGGTTATCTCGCGGCGGACCTCATCTGGAACGTCTGGGATTGAAGAAATCCCGTTCAGGCTGGCATTCAAATACATGCCCGTACCGCCAACAAGAATGGGAATCTTACCAGCGGCGCGCGCATCATCAACAGCTGCCTTGGCATGCGCCAACCAGAGACCAACCGAACATCTGGTTGCGCCATCCAGATCGCCATAGAGTGCATGTGGTGCAGTGGCCAATGCCGCTTCATCAGGGCGCGCACTCAACAGATCAAGATCGCGGTAGAGCTGCAAGGCATCTGCATTGATAATGACGCCATCAACCTGCTGGGCTATATCAAGGCACAGGGATGATTTTCCGCTTGCTGTTGGACCTGCAACAACAAGAAAGCCGTCTGATCTGTCGATGGGAAGCTGGTCGGCTGGCATAACGGCACGTCCTTCGCGGCAATAAAGCAGTGAATTCTGGAGTGAATTCTGGAGTGAATAGTGGCAGAATAAGGCCTATCATTTATAGCGGGATGATGTCTAGTTCACCAGCCAGCTTATAATATGAGCAAGAAAAATAGAATTATAAGATTAGACTTAGTGAAGAATTCATAAAAAAAAGGGAATAAGAATTTAGACATGGCATCTACAACATATCTTTTCACGACAAGCATGGTGCGTTACGTAGACATGATGAGTGCGATGAGCCGCTTGTCGGACCAATTTCAGCTTACAGCGCTCCACTTCCAAAGCAAGCAGAGTGATATCTGTCAGGCAGCACGCGCGCGCGCTGAGAGCCGGCTCGAGTTAGGACTCTTGCGGCAGGCAGCAACAGAGCTGTCTTTAGATGTAAATGAACTAACCATGACAAATACGCCCAAAGCGTTATTGATGGCCGATATGGATGCCACCATTATCCGCGGCGAGTCTCTTGATGAGCTTGCAACATTAGCAGGGATAGGACCGAAAATTGCCCAGATAACAGCGCGCGCAATGGCAGGTGAGCTTGATTTTGAAGAAGCCCTTACGGCCCGCCTATCCTTGCTTGCAGGAGAAGATGCAGGCCTGCTTAATAAGGTTATCAAAAATACCGTTATCACAAATGGTGCTGTTACCTTATTGGCAACAATGCGTGGCCAAGGTCACCATGCCTATCTTGTGTCAGGAGGCTTTACCTTTCTGACAAATCATATAACAGCTAAGCTTGGATTTTCAGGACATTATGCGAATGAAATTGAAGTCAAAAATGGCCTGCTTTCAGGTAATTTTCTGCCGCCCTTGCTCGATAAATCGGCAAAAGCGCGCATCCTTGCTGAGCTATGCAGTCAGCATGATATCACATCCCAAGATGTTATTGCTGTCGGGGATGGCGCGAATGATATGGCAATGCTTACAGCCGCCGGACTTGGCATAGCCTTTGAAGGCAAACCTGCATTGAGAGCGCAAATTTCAAACCAGCTTTCCTTTAGTGACCTTTCAGCCCTGCTCTATCTTCAATCTTACGACCGCGCAGATTTTATTACGCCTTAATGTCGGGCTGATAAAAAAACAGCCAGCATGAAAGCTGGCTGTTTTACATATTGTCTTTGATATGCCGCGCTTACTTGAAGCTGACCTGAACAAAGCGTGTCTGCCCATCACTTTCGATCAACATCAACACGCCTTTCCGCTCATCTGACTGGGCTGTGTCCAGCACCTTTGCAAAGTCAACAACTGATGTAATGCGGGTCTGGTTCAAACGTCTGATGATATCACCGGGCGCGATCCCCTTCATGGCTGATGGACCACCTTCAGTAGCCTCAGTCACAACAACGAACGTCTCATCTGTCTCAAGTCCAAACCGCTCGGCCAGGGCCGGCGATAACGGCGCGACACTCAAACCAATATCATCAAATGATCGCGCTTCATTTTTTGCTGGTGCAGACGCAAGAACACCGCTCTTTTCAGCCTTTTCAAGCTCACCAAGTGTAATATCCAGCGTCACCTTATCGCCATTGCGGATAATGTCGACTGGTACTGTCTTATCAACTGGCGTTTCAGCCACAATCCGCGGCAAGTCACGACTGCGCGTCACAATTTTACCATTGAATGCGGTAATAACATCACCAGCTTCAACACCGCCCTTATCAGCCGGGCCACCGTCTGTCACAGACGATACAAGCGCTCCGGCGGCATTATCAAGGCCAAGAGATTCTGCGATATCTTCGGTAACTTCCTGAATAAAGACACCCAACCAGCCACGACGGGTTCTGCCATATTCCTGCAGCTGGTAAACAACCTTCGTTGCCAGATTTGCTGAAATCGCAAACCCAATACCAACAGACCCACCAGACTGAGAGAAAATTGCCGTATTAATACCAATAACCTCACCTGCCATATTAAATAGTGGACCACCAGAATTGCCGCGGTTTATCGAGGCATCAGTTTGAATAAAATCATCATAAGGCCCAGACCTAATGTCACGGCCACGCGCAGACACAATACCTGCTGTTACAGTGCCACCAAGACCAAACGGATTACCGATAGCCATAACCCAGTCACCAACACGCAAAGCATCCGAATCCCCAAAGCTAACGGCTGTTAGCTTAGTTTTGCCGGGATCAAATTTCAGGACAGCAATATCTGTCTTCTCATCACGGCCGACCAGCGTCGCTTCAAAGCTTTCATCATTTGATAAAAACACCGTGATTTTCTCAGCATTCTCAATCACGTGATTATTGGTCACAACAATACCGCTCTCATCAATGATGAAACCCGATCCTAGTGACTGCGATTTGCGTGATTTTCCGCGCTCTTCAAATTCTTTGAAAAAATCTTCAAAAGGCGAGCCTTCTGGGAATTGTGGAAGGTCCATACCACGTTTATCGCGAACGATAGTGGTTGTTGAAATATTCACAACAGCAGGTGTCTTTAGCTCTGCTAGTTCAGCAAAACTTACTGGACGCTCGCTGGCAAAAGCGGCCTGCTGCATTACAATGGCAAACATCGCCATAAAGGGAAGCACAAAAAGGATAACCCTATGTCGCCACAGCTGATGGAAACCTGTTTTATGGTTGGAATAAGCCGGAGTATAAATCATGATTTTGTCCTGTAACTTGTTAACCGTTCTGTTGCAGATGCATAAAGGGGTGCAAGAGCATCTTGATGCGCACCCAATCAGATTTGGTCATCGTTATAGAGATAGTCAATGTCGGTAATCTGGCGAGAATGCGGCCAGTTTAAGGCCTGCTTCTCACCAGATTATTTTTCCCTAGTTCATATTTCCGTCTTTATCCTTAAAGTAACGGAAGAAACTAGAAGTAGGCGAGAGCACCATTGATGTGCCAGATTCACCAATAGATTTGCGATACGCTTCCATCGAGCGATAAAATGAGAAGAATTCCGGGTCTTGGCCAAAGCTATCCGCATAAATTCGAATAGCGTTTGAATCGCCCTGACCGCGTACTTCCTGAGCTTCACGCTTCGCTTCAGCAACAATCACAGTCCGTGTCTTCTCAGCATCTGCCCGAATTTTCTGAGCCTCTTCATCACCTGTTGCACGAAACTCTTTTGCTTCGCGTTCACGCTCTGATTTCATCCGGTTAAATATGTTCTGGCTGGTTGATTCAGGATAGTCAGCACGCCGCAAGCGAACATCGATAATGTCAATACCAAGGCTGTCAACAGACGCATTCACCTCATCACGGATGGAGCCATTAATATTTTCACGCTCACCGGTCAGAATAGATGCAAGTGTTTCATTACCCAGTACTCGGCGAACAGATGAATCGATAATTGATTCAAGACGCGCCCGCGCGCCAATCTCATTGCGCACTGTTTGGAAGAACAATAGTGGGTCTTCAATCCGGTAGCGTGCATACGCATCTATCTGAATACGCTTCTGGTCGGCCAGAATAACTTCCTCAGCATCTTGCGGGATAAGAGACAGCACCCGGCTTTCATAGAAAATCACATCCTGAATAAAGGGCAATTTAAAGGCAAGCCCCGGTTTCGTAATGATCCGCTTTGGTTCACCAAACTGAAGGACAAGAGCCTGCTGTGTCTGATTTACAGTGAAGAATGATGAAAAGATGCCAAACAGGATCAGGCCACCAACGCCAATTATAATATTACGTGTCATACTCATCTTAATTTCCTCCCGTTCCAGAAGTGCTACGACCGCCAAGCTCTTTTAGCGGAAGATAAGGGACAACAGATTTACCAGCTTCATCAATGATGATTTTTTCGATGTTACCGAATACTTCTTCAATTGTTTCGATATAAATCCGCTCACGGGTCACGTCTTTATTTACCTCATAGGCCTTATAAACTTGGTCAAAACGAGACGCGTCACCCTCTGCCCGGTTTACAACTTCCTCACGATACGCTTCGGCTTCAGCAACCAGTCGGGCAGCCTCACCTCTGGCACGCGGCACAATATCATTCCGGAAGGCTTCGGCTTCGTTCTTTAGCCTGTCACGGTCTTGGCGTGCACGCTGAACATCATTGAAGGAATCAATAACATCTCCCGGCGGGTCAACAGCGAGCAGCTGAATTTCACGCACTCGCACACCTGTCCGGTACTCATCTAGCAACTCTTGCAATTTTAGACGAACCGCAACCTGCACATTTTGACGACCTTCGGTCAACACAGTCTGAATATCAGTCTGCCCGATAGTTTCTCGCATAACGGCTTCGGCCGCGACTTTGATTGTCTGGTCAGGGTCTGCAAGATTAAACAGATATGCCCCAGCATCAGCGATACGCCAGAAAATAACAAAGTCGATATCAACAATATTTTCATCACCCGTAATCATCTGGCTTTCATCGGCGACGTCACGGCGCGATGCGCTCCGGCCACCAATATCACGAAAGCCGATTTCCAGTCTGTTATCGCGGGTTACATCTGGTGTCATCACCCGTTCAATCGGAAACGGCAAATGATAATGCAGGCCAGGCGGGGTTGTGCGCACCCACTCACCAAACCGCAGCACAACGCCCTGCTGCTGCGGGTTAACGCGGTAAAAACCAGAAACCGCCCAAAAGCCAATCATAATAATCAAGCCAAGGATGATTATCTTTCCAGAATTACCACCGCCCATTTTTCCGCCAAAACTATTCTTCATATCACGGAAAATTTTATCAAATTCTGGCGGTGTTTGCCGGCCGGGGTTATTATTCGAACCGCCGCCCCACGGACCACCATTATTGCCCCCTGACGGACCGCCGCCCCATGGGCCGCCATTATTTCCTTTATTATTGCCGTTATCATTCCCAGGCATATGCTCTGTGCTCCCTTGTCGCCATCGCAAGCTATAATTCGTTTGGGATCATAAAACCCCATTTCTCAGAACCAAGTTAGCATAGATAAAGAACTCTTTTTTATGCTAACTTAGGCCGTGCAACCCAGTTAATCACTCTGCCACTCACCATCTTGTCAAGCCGGCATAGACAGACTAAGTCTGTGATCGCAACGTTATGATACATATATCATTCTTCTGCGCACATAATTCAAGGCCAACTTTCAATTTCACAGCTAGGATTTAGCGAATGACTGCTCACCCGAACCCCGATGCGATTATCTCTGCTCTTACATCTGCGCCACTTCTGCCTGATGGGCAGGGGCAAATTGAGAGCAAAGCTGTATCAGGCCTTGTTGTAAAGGATGGAAATGTGGGCTTTACACTCGAAATTAACCCAGCTCTTGCCCCTCATGCAAATGCCCTCAAACAAGCAGCAGAGCGGGCTGTTGATAAGCTTGACGGCGTGCTGTCAGTAACCGCAATCCTGACGGCCCATAATCAGCAACCCCTCAAAACCCCTGCTTCGCACACGCATGACGCGCCCCAGCAGGAGGCTCTTTTGAAGCCGGCGCGCTATATTGTCGCTGTTGCCTCTGGTAAGGGCGGTGTGGGAAAATCCACAACAGCTATTAATCTTGCGCTTGCGCTTGCTGCCCAAAGCCAGCGGGTTGGAATTCTGGATGCTGATATCTATGGGCCCTCCTTGCCTCGGCTTCTCGGCCTGAATAAAAAACCGGTTACCGAAAATAATAAACTGGTTCCTCTGATGGCGTGGGGCCTGCAGGCTATGTCGATTGGGTTTCTACTTGAAGAAGATTCTCCAACAATCTGGCGCGGCCCAATGGTGATGAGCGCCATCCAGCAAATGCTGCGGGATGTTGCATGGGATAATCTTGATATTCTTGTGGTCGATATGCCGCCCGGAACTGGCGATGCCCAACTAACCCTCTCGCAACGCGCAGAACTTGCTGGCGCTGTGATTGTCTCAACACCGCAGGACTTAGCGCTGATTGACGCCCGAAAAGGTCTGAATATGTTCCAGCGGGTGAATGTGCCGGTTCTTGGCATTGTTGAAAATATGAGCCATTTCATCTGCCCGTCTTGCGGCGACCGCTCAGAGATTTTTGGTCATGGCGGGGCGGCAGCTGAAGCTGCTCGTCTCGGCCTGCCCTTCCTTGGAGAGGTTCCCCTCGACATGGCAATCAGAGAAACATCAGATGCAGGCACACCTATTGTAAGTAGCCAGCCTGATAGCCCCTATAGTGCTATCTATCACAAGATAGCTGAACAGGTGCTGACCCAGATTACCGGACAAGACAGAAAAGCCCCATCGATTGTAATGGATTAATTACAGCCAGCTATCTCAGTGAAACAGAGGGCTTAAACAAAAATTGGTACCTTGCGGGTCATTTTTTGATAGCGAAATGTTGGCACGTCGCCGGTTTTAACATGTGTTTCAAGACAGCGGTCATCCCAGTCCATAGGTGATGTTTGGGGAAACACAACACCTTGGTCTGGCGTGACGTCAATGAGCGTCATCTCAATCTTGTTACAGCGCGATAGACCGTCAGCATAAATTTGGCCGCCCCCGAACAGAATAAGTCGTCTTTCGCTACCATCCTGCTCATTCAGCCAGTCTTTACCTGCTTTTATCGCGCTATCAAGGCTCGTAACAGCGATAGCACCCTTTGCCTGCCACGACTTGTCGCGCGTCATTACAATGTTTGCCCGTCCGGGAAGAGCCCGGCCGATAGACTCCCATGTTTTACGACCCATGATAAGCGGGCAGCCCATTGTCAGAGTCTTCACCCGCTTCAAATCGTCCGGCAAATGCCAGACAAGGCCGCTCCCATCGCCAATAACGCGATTTTGGGCCATCGCGACAACGCAAACAATTTCAAATGAGGTCATTTTTCTCAGTATACTTTCATAGATAAGGAAAAACTTATATAGCAATCGGCGCCGAGATCGATGGTGCAGCAACATAATCATCGAGGGTAATATGGTCGAACCGGAAGGATAGCAAATCATCTGGCGGTGAAACAAGGCGTAACTTGGGAAGAGACCCTGGTGTACGCGATAATTGCTCTTCAGCCTGCTCTTTATGGTTCAGATAGAGATGTGCGTCACCAAGCGTATGCAAAAAATCCCCAACCTCTAAGCCACAAACATGTGCAACGATATGCGTTAAAAGCGCATAGGATGCAATATTAAAAGGAACCCCAAGGAAGATATCAGCAGAGCGCTGATAAAGCTGGCAGGATAATTTACCGTTCGCCACATAAAACTGGAACAGGCAGTGACAGGGCGGCAGCGCCATATGCGGCACATCAGACGGATTCCAGGCCGACACAATAAGCCGGCGCGAAGATGGCGAGGTTTTAATCATCTCAACAACATCCATAAGCTGGTCAATCACCCTGCCATCAGGCGTCTCCCAGCGCCGCCACTGCTTTCCATATACTGGCCCCAAATCACCTGCTTCATCCGCCCATTCATCCCAGATTTTTACACCATTATCACGCAAATAAGCGATATTTGTATCACCCTGAATGAACCATAAAAGTTCGTGAATAATAGAGCGCAGATGTAGTTTTTTGGTTGTCAGGACGGGGAACCCTTCTTGCAGATTAAACCGCATCTGCCAGCCGAAAACAGAACGGGTACCCGTTCCGGTTCTATCATCACGAACAACACCCTGTTCAAGGGCTTCTGAGAGGAGATGAAGATATTGCTGCATGGGGACTCTTTCGAAGGGAACATAGATGAGTGTTCAGCAGATTATACGACACTTGCAATGAATATATGGCAGGTCTGGCGTAAAAAAACACCTTGTCATGCTCTAATAAGCAAAAAATCTTCCAACTTCACTGATTTGCCTCTATATTGATTAATGTCAGCTTCGGCTGACTATGGCGATAAACGTAGCGTGAAATAAGCAGGGCGGACCCGGGGGCGGTACCCGGCGCCTCCACCATTTTTTCAAGATAGGCTAGCCAGACGGACTTATACCGTCAGAGCCGGCCAGTGACAGAAGAAATATGCGGGGGCGAAATAGGATCGACGCATGTGGTAAAGGCTCTATTTTCGTTCGGTATGGTACCCGCCGTTATCGGGCCATTGTAGTAGTTGCAAATGACAACACTGCTCCGGTTGCTATCGCTGCTTAATGCAGCAGGCGTAGCCGACTTAAAGTCCTAGCCGCTTGAGCTCGGTTAGGCGGGGTTTGGGGGCGCACCTGGCAACAGAAGCGTTCCTGCTTTTCCGCTGGTTCCTATCGGACCAGTCATTAAATAGTTTAGGTATGAGATATAAAATCCAGATGGATGACACAACAGAGTTACAGAGCATCAATTACGAAATACTTGTTGAAGATGCCTTAAGAAGTGTTGTTCGTGGCGCTCTTTCCATTGCACAGCATGCAGGGCTTCCGGGGGAATCGCATTTTTATGTGACCTTCTTAACTGATGCGACTGGTGTTTCTATCAGCGACACCCTCAAAGCAGTCAATCCAAAAGAAATGACAATCGTTCTGCAACATCAGTTCTGGGACCTTGATGTGTTTGAAGATAGATTTAACATCACCTTGTCATTTTCTGGAACACATGAGCCGCTCATTATCCCGTTTTCTGCTGTGACACATTTTACTGACCCGTCTGTTGGATTCGGTTTGCAGTTTAGCGAGCCTGATACAGATGATGAAAATGCCGAAGATAGTGCTATGGCGCCGACGCGGATTGGCAAGCCGGCATCGCTGACAGATATCACGCCCTCGCTTTCCAAGAGCGAAAAGAAAAGCAATCAGATTCAGCGTGATGATGAAATAACGGTTGAAAAAGACACAGCTGAAATTGTCTCTCTTGATACCTTTAGAAAAGAGCCCTAGGCTCTAACACCTGCTAAGGTCTTAGCTTTTTCCATCGATATTTTCTGTGATCCACCCAAAGGGCTCTAAGATGTCAGATTTTACCTACACACCCCTACTTCCTGTATCTGGTGATGACACCCCCTATCGTCTGCTTACAACTGAGCATGTTACCACCAGCACGCATCAAGGCCGGGAGTTTCTTCATGTTGCGCCCGAAGGCCTAACATTGCTTGCTGAACAGGCGATGGCAGATGTGTCACACCTTTTACGTCCGGGCCACCTTGGCCAGCTCCGCGCTATCATGGATGATGATGAGGCAACACGGAACGATAAATTTGTTGCGCTTGAAATGCTCAAAAATGCTGTCATTTCATCAGAGCGTGTCTTGCCAATGTGTCAGGATACAGGCACAGCCCTTATCAGCGCTAGCCGCGGCGAGCAGGTCCTAACAGGCGGGGCAGATTCTGAAGCCCTTTCGCGCGGCATCTATAATACTTATCAGTCTCATAATCTGCGGTTCTCTCAGCTGGCACCTCTGAGCATGTTCGAAGAAAAGAACACAGCCAACAACCTGCCTGCCCAGATTGATATTGCAGCATCTAGCGGCTCAGAATATCACTTTACCTTCATTCAGAAAGGCGGCGGGTCTGCTAACAAGACCTTCCTGCATCAGAAAACAAAAGCGGTTCTTAACCCAGATGGTCTGCGGGCCTTTTTAAAAGAAGCGATTGTGTCTCTTGGAACAGCTGCCTGCCCTCCCTACCACCTTGCTATTGTGGTTGGCGGTACCT
>MDSY01059775.1_pt1 | contig 11771 bp, 9 predicted proteins | sample 811131 | NCBI WGS metagenome assembly MDSY01 (sample SAMN05326643, study PRJNA326480) | marine metagenome | isolation source: seawater | place: Atlantic Ocean: South West | collected 2010
ATCGCGACGGAGCACAACTACAACCAGTCTCTGTTCAAGCGGTTCGAGCAGTGCGGGTACCCGATCCACTTATTGAAAACGCAGTACCGCATGCACCCCGCGATTCGGGAGTTTCCATCCACTCGGTTCTACGCCGGCGAACTCGAGGATGGCCCGCGAATGGCCCAGAAGACGAAACGGCCGTGGCACGACAACTTGCTGTTCCGACCGTTCGTGTTCATCGACGTCGCGTCCGGTAAGGAGTACCGCGGCGGGGGTATGTCGTGGGCGAACGACGAAGAGGCGACGTTGGCGGTGGCGCTCGTCGCCGTGCTCGTCAAGAATTATCCAGAGCTCGCGAGTGGCGAGAAGATCGGCGTCATCTCCCCGTACAAGGCGCAGGTGAAGAACATCCGTCGTAAGCTGGCGGAGCAGCTCGGGGAGGAGCGCGCGCGGAAAGTGGACGTCAACTCCATCGACGGATTTCAAGGGCGGGAAAAAGACGTTTGCATATTCAGCGTGGTTCGAGCGCCGACGAGCGGAAAAGGGCTCGGATTCGTCGCGGACGAACGGCGCATCAACGTCGGTTTGACCCGCTCCAAGTCATCCCTCATCGTCCTGGGCAGCGCCAAGGCGCTCAAAGGGGATGATAACTGGGGCGGGCTGGTGGCGAGCGCGCGGGACAGGAACCTCATCGTGAAACCAAACGGGAAAGATCTCAAGGCTTTCGTCGCCAAACACGGCGCGATCTACGACGCCGACGACCTCTCAGGGTCTGAAGATGACGTCGGGGCGGAGGTCGCGGACGACGACGACGACGACGACGGCTACGGCGCGGCGACCGGGTTGGAGCACGGCGGCGACGGCGCGGGCGCCCGCGGCGTCAAGGGCCACGTGCACAGGCCCGAGTGGCTCGTATCTTCGCACCTCGCGGTTGAAGCCGCGGAGGCGCTTCGAAGGGGCGCGGGGTCGCCCGCGCTGCCCGGGGTTGGATTGGACGGCTTCGCGGCGCGTGGCGTCGAGGATGAGCTCGTCTCGGAGGCGCCCAACAGGAAGGTTGGAGATGATTACGGCGCCGGGAACGACGAAGGCGACGAGGCGGATCCGTATGCGCAGGAGACTGAGGCGCCGGCCAAGACTTCGGCTCGCGCGAAACGGACGCGCGCGGCGGCGGCGACGACGGAGAAGAAGGTTCCGGAGAAGAAGGGGAAGGCGGCGGCGACCGCGGCGGCTAAGGAGGACACGGCGTCGCCGCCTCCCGCGGCGAAGCGCACTCGGCGCGGAGGGTCGTAGGCTTGTAAATCTTTTAGAACTCGAGACGCGCTTCACAATTGCTGACGCGGCGCACCGACAGAGCGGGGACGCTCGGCATGGCGGCGTCGCGCGCGCCGAAGTCGCCGGAGAAGGCGATGGCGATCATCCTCTTCTCGATCCTCGCGCTCGTGGTCGTCCTGATGTCGCTGACGTCGAGCGCGGACCTGCGCGTGCACGAGGGGCACCTCACGCACCGGGACCCGCGAACGTTCGCGATGCATCGGAAGGAGCGACTCGGAAGAAGGAACTCCGTGGACGACGTCGAGGGCGATGTTCGGGTTGGCAAACGTAGACACGACGATGCCGACGGCGGTGACATCGACGACGACGATGACGACGAGGACGAGGATGACGATAGAAAGGAGAGGGGCAGTCGCGCGTCCTCCTCCTCCTTGCCCTCGAGACGCGTGGAGGATCCTTTCGGTCTCCCCCATTTCAAGACCCACGAGGTGCGGGACGACCCGGTCGGCTCGTGGGTGCACCACGCATGGGAGGCCACCGAGCACGTCGTCGACGAGTTCGCGGAGGAGTTCGAGGAGTTCGGCGAGGACACGGCGCGCGTCTTCGAACCGAGAGGAAAGATGAGTTCATTTGGCGACGAGGGTCATCATTCGCCAACCAACGATGTGAAGCGAAGGAAGCGACGGCCCTGGAACGAGATCGACGATTCGAACATCGAGGACGAGTTGTACGTGGCGGCACGACGACGAGGGAAGGCGGGGCGAGTGGGAGGCGGGGCGAGTGGTGACGCATCAGGGGTGAAGCATCACGGATGACGACGCGTAGGTACCCGCACACATGTGTAGAAGTTTGGTAGCCAAAAAAGAGCAGTCAAACTAAAGTGCCGTTCGTACCCGCGAAGGGACGCACTCGCGGTGGCGCGTCGACTCCCCGAATGACGGTCCCTTCCACCCCTCCGCGCCCTCCGGCGTCGCCCAAGTTCCAGCTGCCGCCCACCACGGTCTCGCCTCAGGCCACCAGGCTCGACCGCGTGCTCGATCTGGTCACCAGCCACGAGGCCAACCTGGCTGAGAATGAACTGAAAGTCTTGGACCTCACCAAGCGCGTGGCGCAGGCGGAGGATGCCTCGCGCGGACGACGGGACGAGGACCGCCGCGCTCGCGCCGCTGAGGACGCCGCGCTGCGCGCCGAGCTCGCCTCCGTCAAGGACGCGGTCAAGCGCGTCGAGGGCGCGATCGCCCTGTGGAGCGGCGACACCGACGGCATCAAGCACGAGGTTCGCGAACTCGTCTCCAAGTGCCGCGACGCCTCCAACGCCGAGCTGTCGGAGACCAAACTCGGGTTCAAGGCGGTGCTCCAGGACGTCGTCGACAAGGTCGCCGCGCAGCTCGACGCCGTGCGCAGGGACGCGGTTGCCACGAGACACAACTACGCAAACGCGGATGAAGTCGCGGCGCTGCACGAAAAGATCGACGCGTTCGAGGTCGCCGAGCGGATGCGCGAGGCGCACCACAGGGAGACCATGAACGGGATGCTGGACGCGATGGAGAAGATGAAACGTCGCACGCAGAAGCTCGTGGGGTTCTACAACGAGCACGCGGAAGGGCGACGGGCGGGGCGAAGCGAGGCGACACCGGCGAATCATGCGAATACGAATGCATCGTCCGAGACGGATGAGAAACTGTCTCGATTGCTCAGGGAGAACGCGACGCTGAGGGAGAAACTCGCGATGCACGAGGGAACGCGGGGTAGCGATGCCGATGCCAACGCGGGCGGCGGCGACGGCGCGTTATCGATCGCGGCTGAGCGGGCGCAGAGGGAGCTGCTGGGCGAGTTTGTTACGTCGCGGGAGCGAGTTTCGTTCGGTTCGATGGACGGAGACGGGGATGAGTCGCCGCGGCTGAAGCGGAGCATCCGCGACTCCGTGAACGGGTGCTGACGTAGTGTATACCGTTTATTCATCATTCATTCGCACCTCGGCAGCAGCGCGTGGAGCTCGGACCCATCTTCAGCGTAATTCCAAGGAAAGAGCCCCGCGGCTGACTTGGCGTCCGCCTTGCCCCCCGCGGCTAGGAGCATGCGCACGATCCCTGGGTAGCCGCCCCTCGCGGCCATGTGCATCGGCGTTTCGTCGTCGCCGTCCCGCGCGTTCGCCACCTCCGACGCGCCCGCGGGTCCCGTCGCGGCTAAAAGCATCCCTACGATGGTTTCGAATCCACCCGCGCATGCGTCGTGCAGCGGTGTCCCTCCGTCCGCGTCCCTCACCGCGACGTTCGCGCCCGCGCCCAGGAGCATCTCCACGCACTGCGTATGGCCGTAGAGGGCTGCGAGGTGAAGCGCGGTGTCGCCGTCGGGTCCCGTGGAGTCGACGCTCACGTTTAGTGTTGGCAGTGCGACGGCGAGTACGGAGGCGTCGCCCGTCTCCGACGCCTCCAGGATCCGTCCGAGCGCGCCGCCCTGCGAGGGGTCCTCCCACAAGTCCGCGGTGTGGTCCTCGTCCTCCAAGGGCACGAACTCGATCTCCTGCGGTGATCGTGAGGGAGTATATGGGGCCAACGGATGAGTTCCTCGGGGGCGGGTGGTGGCGGAATTGCACTTTATTGCGGCGGGGTGGGTGCCGCCTGAGGATTGCGCTCTCGTCCCTGCCTGGTCACACGGGGCTCGGGCGGGGAAGTGGGGCGCACCTGATCGCCCTCTTCGACGGTGTCATCGTCTGGGTCCTTCGTGTACAACATCGTGTCGCCGGCGGTATCCACCGACGCGCGCGTTGGCTATGCCGGAGGTGTCAGACCGACGTTTCGGTGCCAGTCCGCGAGCGGCTTCTCGGGTGAGTCAGATATTTGTCACGATTGTTGCCGCTGAGCATCCCGCTCGCCATATCCCGTCTCGCACGACCATGCGGGCATCCGCGCTCTCGCCGGGGCACTCCCGCGTCCTATCGGGGCCGGGATCCGGGCGTATCGCGCGCCGCGCGCGCCGCTCGGTGCCGCTCATACGCTGCATGACCGTCACGGATCCTTCCTTCAGCTCACCAATCGGAGGTCACGTGGACGGGGAACCATTCAGCCTCGGTCTTCGCCGCGACGCGGACCAGGCGCTCATCCTCGGCGAACCACTGGGACGGGGCGCCATGGGCGTGGTTCGCGCGGTCACGCGCAATTCCGACGGGTGCACGTTCGCGCTCAAGACCATCCCCAAGGCGGGCCCGCAGAGCCTCGCCGGGCAGACCCCGACCGGCGAGGCGATGACAATCTGGGAACGCAAAGTTCGCGACGAGGTGTCCCTGCACTTCGCCCTCGGCGCGTCGCTCGACATCGTCACCTTACACGACGGGTTCGAGGACGAGGCCGGCGTACACCTGCTCATAGACCTCTGCGACGGCGGGGACCTGCTCTCCGGCGCGTCCGTCGCGCACTCCACCGAAGATGAGGACAACGCGGTCGTTCCAAAAACCGACGACGACGACGAAGAGTTCAGCACCGATTCATCCAATTCATCCAACGCCGCCGGCGTGAACTGCGAGGGCGAGTGCTGGACCCCATTCTCGGAGGCGACCGCCGCGCCGATGATCCGCGGCATGCTCCGCGCGCTCGCCGCGTGCCACGAGCACGGCGTCGTGCACCGCGACGTCAAACCCGCCAACTTTCTCTTCACGCGAGAACCCGACGGTCGCAACCGGCTGAAACTCTCCGACTTTGGCCTCGCAGGTGAGTTTATTTTCATTTCCGTATGGGCAATTAGTATGACGTCGTGTTTTTTTAGCTCGCATCTCGTCGCGGCGCGGAACCCTGACGGAACAGTGCGGCACGTACGCGTACCTCTCACCGGAGATGGCGCGGCGACGTCCGTACGATTTCAAGGTTGACGCGTGGGCCGCGGGGGTCGTGGCGTACATGTTACTCGCGGGTGAACCCCCGTTCGCGGACTGGGACGCCATCCGCGAGGGCCGATCGCCGCAGAAAGACGGACTGCTCCGAAACATCCGACGCGGCAAGCCCGATACCGCCATCGACGACCTGCACCTCTCCCCAGGTGCCAAATCGCTCCTTCACAACCTACTGCACCTGGATCCGCAAAAGCGCATGAGCTGCAAGGAAGCCGCGGAGCACTACTGGGTTCGCGAGAAGGGCGTCGCTTCGCACGCGGATGCGTTGGCGTCGACGGTTGTCGAACGGATGCAGGCGTACGGGACCTTGGGCGCGGTACGCCGCGCGTCCATCCGCGCGGCGTACGAGACCGTCAACGCCGGAAGCTTCGACGGGAGCACCGACGCGCTGGTCCGCGCGGTGGACGAGGCTGCGCGAACCGCGTGCGTGGAGCACGAGGACGAGTGCGTGCCGCTCGACGAGATGGACGCGAAGAAAGACGGTGAGTTTCTTTTTATTTACATACGGGCAATTTGACTGACGTCGTGATTTGTTCACAGGCGTCTCGTCGGATGCGTTGATGCTCGCGCTGAGGGATCACGGCGCGGAGCTCACCCCCGAGGAGTGGCTGTCGCTCATCAGGCCGGTGGCCGGGCGCGGGACGGCGGGTGGGGGCGGGGGTAAGGTTTTTGTGGATAACGCCGCGCTCGCCGCGATGCTCGCGACGCCCGCGGGGGGTTCATTCGGCGAATTTTCAAACTCGTTTCATACCGATCCGGACCACCCGTCCATAGGAACGGACGCGTCCGACGCCGCGATGGGTGCCGCGATGGGCGCGCAGGAGGGCGACGGCTTCGACTGGGACTCCATCGCCAAGGCGTCCTTCAGGCGCATACTCGAAAAAACCAAAGGGAAGAGCGACAGCGACGATTTCTTTGAGCTGCTGGATGAAACCGTGACGTTCGAGGACGTCGTCGACGAGGTTTGCGCCGGGGACGGTTCCGAGGAGCTGTGCCGCGTCGTCTTCGAGGAGGAGTTTCGCGCCGCGGACGGGGACGGGGACGGCCGGTTGAACGTGATGGAGTGGACGGATTTGGTGTGGGCGGAGGGCTTGACGGATAGCGCCGGTCGGGTCAAGTGCGGGACCACCGGCGCGGATGCGCCGGAGCACCACCCGGATACCTTTGCCAAACCCGCGGGGATCGGGGGTCTGGACTGCGACGTGGCGCCCGCGAGCGGGGTGGTGGAGCCGCCGACGGAGCTGAGCCCGCGGGAGAAGGCGAGGGCGGCGGCGGCGGCGAGGAAGAAGATGCAAGCGGCGCGACGCGCGAAGAGGGGCAAGTGACTTTAGTGATGGATTTTACAAGACGGCAGTTCCGAAACCACAGACAACTCCGCGACGATTTCCCAAATGCGTCTCACTGTCCCACGCTCACTGTCCCCACCGACTTCACAAAAACGCGGGCATGGACAGCGATAGCGACGACGACCTCATCGCTTCCCTCGTCGGGAGCGGGATGAAGGGAGGCGCAAAGGCGGTAGGGGACGATTTCCTGAGGTTCCAGAGGGGAGAGAGGGGAGAATCGTCTCGCGGGGAGGAAATGCGGGTCGAGAATCCGGCATCATCGCCCCCGGCATCGCTCCCGGTGAGGACGTCTCGCAACTTCTCCGCTCTTCGCGCGGCCGCACCCGCCGCCGGGACCTCTGTCCCGCGCGCGAAGCTCCTCTGGAAGAAGGTCCGGGACAACAGGCTCGCGGATAACGGCGAGCGACCCGTCGAGGGAGCCGCTGCGGAACAGTCGCGATTCTGGCGATTACAAAACGGCGCCTCGGCGTTCCTCTTCGGGGTGGACAAGGACGTCGACGGCAGGCGAAAGAACAGGGCGGAGAAGGTCATGAAGCGCGTCAATCAGCTGAGCAAACGGTCGAAGTTCGCGCGGTCCTCCGAGTTTGACGAGGAGCTCAAGCAGCTCGAGCCGCTCACCTCGTTCCAGACCCATCGCCTGTGTCGAGACAAAGGGATCTCGATTCGCACCAAGGATGGACATCCGGTTCCGCTCCAGAAGCTCAAGGAACGGCTGCTACACCTGGAGCACGGGCGATCGTCCGCGGACTGGTTCCACGCGTCGCCGTTCGGCAGGAACAAACGCGGGTACTGGGCGCCAATCGCGCTGGGGCTGACGCAGTGTTTGATAATCAGCCTGTTCACAGTCGGCGCCACCTACGCGATATACATGGCCGGAGCGCACTACCACGATAAGCACCGGTGCGACTGGATCATGAACTGGCTCAACCCTCAGTGCCAGGTGGCGGACTTCGTGCGGACGACGGCGAAGCAGTGGGTGTACAGGTGGTACTGGCAGGTGGGCACGGTCATCGCGGCTCGGGCCGGACACTGGGCCGATAAGATGAGCAAAGAGGCGAGCCGGCTCGCCTTGGACGCTACGGATAACATCTCGAAGCGACTCGGATCCGACGGCGACGGGAACGAGACGATCCCGGAGGAGGAGTTCGAGTGACACGTCGCGAGCGAAATAATAGCAATAACGTAATCAAATATCAACGCGTGCGGTAAGCTGGACGGAGGGCGCCCGACTTATTCATCACTTGCCGAATCCCTTGCCCCTCTGCGCGTGCTCCGCGACCTTATGCCCGACGACACCCTTGAGAATATCCAGCGTCAGCTCCGGCGCGTTGCTGCCGTACACCTCACCCTGCACCGACGCCATCATCTTGGCGATCTCGCGGCCGCTGAACCCCTCGGTCTGCTTCGCCACCGCCTTCAGCGCCTTCTCTTCGACGTCGGCGGCGACGGCGATGGGCGTACCCTTCTTGCCCCCGCCGCGCTTACCACCCTTGCCGATGCCCATCGCGCCCAGAAGCCCTTGCGCCGGGGCGTCATCGCCCGCGTCCTCGCCGCGCGCGATGAGCTTATCGAAGTACAGGCGGCACATGCGCTCGCGAGCCTCGGCGTCGGGGAGGCCGAACTCGAGCGACTCGTCCATGCGGTCGAGCACCGCGGCGTCGAGATCCTCCGGCCGGTTCGTCGCGACGACGAGGACGACGTCGCGGGAGAGCTCGCCGGTGCGGTAGAGCAGCGCGTTGAGCGCGGCGCGGACGCCGGGGGCGGTCTCGGACGCCGCGACGCCGCCGCCGCGCTTCGCGAGGAACGCGTCGGCTTCGTCGATGAACAGCAGCAAACCGCGCCGCGACGTGGACGCCCAGTCGAAGAGCTCGTGGATCCTGGTCACCGCGTCGGCGCCCAACGGCGCGACGTCACCGCCAGTCATAAGCGCGTAGTCCAGGCCGGAGTACCTCGCCAGACGTTTCGCCGCCATCGTCTTGCCAGTGCCTGGGGGACCGTAGAGCATGACGTTACGGAAAGGAGCCGAGTTTTTGCGCGTGTTGGCAGTCGCGACGGCGAGGTGCTTGACGCGGGACTCGAGGTTACGCTGGAGCACGACGTCGCCGAGGATGCCGCCCGCGCCGGGTGCAGCCTTCGCGGCGGCGACCGCGCCTTCACCCGCGGCGGGGGCGGGGGCGGCGGCGGCCGCGTTCGCCGCCGCGGGCCGGAAACCCCAGATGTTCCTGCTCGTCTCGCGCACGAGCGACGGCTGCCCGAGGTACCTCTCGAGCATGCGGAAGCCCATGCGGCTTCCCTCCCGCGCTCCGTACACGCCGATCGCGAGCGCGGTGATCCCGCCCACGAACGCCGCGCCCCTCTGCCTGTCCTCCAGGAGACCCGAGAATCCCTTACCGACGGAGGACAGAGTCTCTTGGAGGAGCTGCATCGCTTTGGACGTCTCCGCCTCGATCCTCGCGAGCATCTGCCGGCGGATCACGTCCTCGTTCGCCCTGTTCTCCGCGATGCGGCCCTCGGCTTCGGCGATGGACTTGGCGCGGATGAGCTCGCGCTCGCGCTCTGACTTTTGCCGATCCGTCTCGCGCCGCGACTGCTGAATCTGTTCCTCCGTCTGCCTTCTCAGCGACTCCTGCCGCGATGACGCATCCTCCTGCATCTTGACCATCTCGGCGTTGCGCTGGCGCGTCGCCTCGTGCTCGGAGTTGTAGCGCTTGCGCGCGAGCTGGTCCTCGTACTCCTTGATCTGACCCTGCTGCTGCGACCTCGCTTCGTCGGTTTTGCGCTGTTCCTCCCACCGGACCTTCTCGGTGTTGGTGGCGTGCTGCGCGGCGAGGGCTTGCATCTCAGCCGCCTTGGCCTGCGCCTCGGCAGCCTTGGTGCGCTCCTGCTCGGTGGACAGCGCGATGACCTGTGAAGGTACGGGTTAGATACATAAGGGTCAGGTCAGTAAAGGGCGGTGCCGATCAGGCTCATTCATCGGCGCGATCCTCCAACCGTCGGAATCTTAGATTATTTAATCGCCGATCGCGAGATCGGGCACGAGATCGGGGCGGACGCGGGTCGTGAGATGCGGGTGGGCGCGTACGTTTTTGGCGTAGGCGGACTTGTTGATCTCCCTGAGCGCCTTGGCGCCGCGCTCGAGCGCCTCGGGATCGAACGAGGGCGTGATGGCCTTCGCATCATCCTTGGCGCATCGCGCGGTGGGCGCCGAGACGGCGGCGGCACCCGCGGCGCCCGCGCCCATCGCCACGTGGGCGCCGAAGCGCTCGACCGCGGTTCTGAGCATGGTTCACGACCGGTCCGGGTAGCGTGTTCGAGTCGAGAAAATACTCGGTGGCGATCGATCCGTGGCGGACTACTCGTGGTGCCGGCTCGGTGTGTAGGATGACGTGCGCGATCGGTTCGGGAAGAGCGTGAATTACGATTGTGAAATACGATTTTCTGTGACTGATAAGTGTGTGGTAATTTATGCTTGACGGAGCACAGCCGAGTAGTTAGCAGGAAAGTCAAGGGCAGAGAAAAGAGTCAGAATTCAAATTTTTGTCAAGCTGAAAATTCTTCATCGGATGGTCCAATGAGCCGGCCGGCCTGCGCGCGGTCACAACGTGTCGCGACTATCAGGCGGCGCACGAGGCGCGGAGGCACCCTCGGAGGTCTCCCGTCCACTTAAACAGCGGCGTCGCGGCGGTTCAACCCGTGCGACTTGCCGAGAGAGGCGACCGAGCCGGGTGCCGATTGGGCCTCAAGTCCGATAACAAACGGCTTTATATCAATTCGCGGGTCGTCGGAGGCGGAGGCGCGATGGCGTGGGTCGAGGGCAGCCCCGAGGAGATCACCGCCAAGCTGGCGCTCCTGAGCGATAAGCTCGGACATCGGCTGCTGGAAATCCGCGAGCGCGCCATCGCATCGCTCAACTTCAAGCTGAGCAACGACCTGATGACCTTCGAGGACGTCGGCTCGGACTCGGGCGTGCTGAGGGCGCTGCTCGACTGGTTCGCGCACGAGGACGCCGTGCCCACCGACGACAGGGCGCTCGCCATGCTCCGCCGTATCGTCGAGGAGGAACCCACCGCCGCGGCTAGGCTCCAGAACCTCGGCGCGGAGGCGGCGCTGCTCGAGGTCGCCGACGGCAGATGCTCCAGGCAGCTCGCCGCGCAGATCGAATCCCTCGTCGAGAAGATCGCGTCGGGAGGAGTCGCGGACGCGTCCGCCGAGGCGCCCGCCGCGGACGCCCCGGTGCCAGAAACGACGGAGACGACGGAGACGACGGATGCACCCGACGACGAGAAGGATGACGACGAGGAGGCGCCCGATGACGAGGAGGAGGCGCCCGATGACGAGGAGGAGGCGCCCGATGTCGAGGAGGAGGAGCCCGCCGAGGAGGAAGATTCAGATGAGGAAGAATCCACGGATGTCGAGGCGGAGGAGCCCAAGACGGAGACGCCAAACGACGAGGACGACGAGGACCCCGCCATGAAGCGTCTAAACCCCGCGCTCAAGGACATGTTCCTCAAGAACCCGAGGCTCGCAACCGCCTACTGGAACATCGTCCGCGACGTCGGACTCGAAGGCTCGGACGAAAAAAGAGCCGCGGCCGTCGCCGCCGCAGTCGACCCCGACGCCGCCATCGGCGACTCCCGACACCTCGAGCCGGCGACACGCGGTGGGAACCTACGTCTCCACCGCGTCAAGGTGTCGCCGCACGACGACGCGAGGCTCCTCGAGCTCTCCGTCAGGCTAGGGCACGCGGATGATCCGTGCCTACTCGCGGCGGCGCTGGCCGATTTTGAGGATCGAGCTCTCCGGGATCTGCCGCCGCAGGTGCTGCTGCAGCGTCCAAAGTGCCTCCGCGCGGTGATCTCCCTCGCGCGCGCCAGGGAAGGCCCCACCGCGCAGCACAACGTGTACAAGGCGATGCGCAGCGGCTCGCCCATCACCCCGACGGCGATTCGATCGTCGGCGCTGCGGGCGCTTAAATCCTTCGCCGCCGCGCTGAAGGGCGCGTTGGGACACGCGAGCGACGGCGCGCACGCGGTGCGCCTCGAGCCACACCAAGCCGACGGCGTCGAGGACCTGCTCGGCCCGCACGAGCACAGCTACCCGCCGCCGGTTTTGGGCCCTCGTGAACCCGGCCACGACGCGCTGTACACCCTCTCCGTAGCGCACCTGCTGGCCAACGCTGTGGTTCCCATCCTGGCTGAACCCGCCGTCGCCGGTGACGCGCTGTTGGTGCTCCAGGAGACCCTCCCGCTGCTCGAGCTCACCCCCGCGGACTGCGGCGATGAGGG
>MDSY01059852.1_pt1 | contig 11768 bp, 22 predicted proteins | sample 811131 | NCBI WGS metagenome assembly MDSY01 (sample SAMN05326643, study PRJNA326480) | marine metagenome | isolation source: seawater | place: Atlantic Ocean: South West | collected 2010
TTCTACCTAATGGTGAAAGACGAGGCAATAATTCAAAGTATTGTTCATATGTTGTTTCCCATGATTCTGTATACAAAGCACCATAAACATCTTGAACATAAACAGGATTACCTTCAGGTGAACCAACCATAATATCATACAATGCTTCTGATAGACCACCATAAGTTTGACTTAGTGTAGTAATATCTTCTTCTTCCATATTCAATACATTAGTTAGTCTACTAATAAGACCACTTTCACCTGAACCATTATTAGGATATGATTTAGTCCACATCTTGAAAGCCATTTCTTCTTGTCCTTCAAAATTAGTTCTATCAACAACATTAACCATTTGTGTTGGTGTCATTTCTAAAAACTGTTCATTCATTCTTGCATATTCTTCAAAATTCATTCTTCTTCACTCTCCATTAATTCTTTCCATTCTTCACTATATTTCCAAGGTTTTTCCATTAAATATAATATTTGTTCTACACCTAATCCTTGTGTTTCATGTAGATGTCTAGCCAATGCTAAAATATTATAATGATATTCAAACCATTTTACATTATTCGTCATTATTCCACTCTCCAAATTCTTCTTCATCTTCTTCTTCTTCTTTCATCTTATCCTGAAAGTTTACAAATGCTAATTTAACATGAGCCTTAGATAGTCTTGTATTACTATCATCACCACCTGCTTCTATTTCACATAATACTGCAAACTCATTCATAATTTGTTCAATCCTAGTTTGAAATTCCATTACAGCACTCATAGGTAATTGTCTATGTGGTGCAATATCTTCAAACACTCTTTTTATTTCTCTTATACTAACCATTTTTCCATCTCCTTTTCATTAAAAAAATATTTTGGATTTCCATTTTTTAAGGGATGTGCAATCCAAACACTCCCACTTAGAGAATCAACTCTAACTATTTCATAATCTTTAGTTACTTTAACTGTATTAACTTCAGGTGTTTTACCATATAATCTAGTAATTTCTGTGGATACTTTATCCATGTTATCCATTATGTATTTAATAACTAAAGGTTCTTGAACTTCAACATAACCTTCTCTTTCCATTTCATATTCTCCTGTATTATTACAAACATTACATTTACTACCATTACAAATAGGACATTCTATTAGTAGTGGTCCAATTACAGGAAATCTTATTCTTCTGAATCGTCTAACTCTATCATCTGAATCTTGCATAATTGTTCCTTCCCATTTAGTTTATACCATTTCATTTTTTCATGGTCACCAAGAACAATTGCTGAATCTAAGATAGGTTTTTGTGTATTAATTGTAAACCAATCTGTTCCACTAAAATACGCTTGACCAAAAGGATGTGTATGAATCCAACACTTAAGAGGGATTTTCATACCTTTAACTGATTCATCTTTATAATCAACAAAACTTCTAGTTCCTTTACCAATAAACAAATTATCATCTCTATCTACAATAACAGAAACTTCTTTTTCGTTTAGTAAATCATGTGATACATGCCAAATAACATTATGAAAGTGTTCACTTTCAAAGTTATTATTCTGTTCTCTAAACGATTGTTTAATATTGTCTTTCATGTGTTCCCACAATTGCGGGTCTATTTCTTTATTCTTTATTTCTTCTTCATTCATTTCTTCATCTCCTAATTCATATGTTATTCCATATAGGTAATCAGTATCCAACTTTCATCACCTTCATCATAAATTGTGGTATATCTCTACCTGTCCATTTAGACCTTTTACCATCTCTACTCATTCTTTTTTGTTTGTTGTAATATAATCTATAAGCATCTATACTATCTTCCATTTTATACACCATCGGCATAGCCTGATACGGTTGTACAAACCCATTATCTTCTAACAACTTTGGTGGGTTCTTTAGTATTTCTCTTAATTTTGTATCTGATTTATGTACTTTACCATAACGATATGTATATTCATCACATAGTTCACAAAACAATTTATATAACCAATTGTAGTGTTGTGTAGATTTTCTAGCCCATTTAGCAGAAGGATGTGGAACATAACATTCTTTGTATAACTTATGTCTAAGTTCTTCATTTTCATATACAACCCAACCATCATCATCAAGATACCTATCTACAACATGATGTGTAGTACATAATAACTGTGCATATTCTAAAATCATTTTAACACAATGTCTATCTGTGTGCATTTGAGCACATTTCTTTTGGTCATGGTCTAAATAGAATATATTCATTTCTTCATCTCCTTATATTTTTCATATGCTTTGTGTACACTATTATACATAGAGGTATGAGTATTTCTAAACCATTCAACAAATTGTTCATCATCACTCATTTAATCACCCATTAATTCTAAAGTGCTTTTGTACTTCTTCACCATTAAACCAACGCTGAATCCATTGAGCACCATAACCTGCAATACATACTTGCATAAAATGTACACCTTCAGCATCTTGTTCCCATGAATCACCTTGACAACTAAATGAACCATCAGGTCCACTAGTAAATGTAGCATATAATTTAGGGTCTTCTAAATGTGAAATCATAGCAGCATTTCTACCTTGTGCTCTTAAGTCTAACCATTTAACATTTGAATTATACATAGTGCGTCTAATATCTAAATTATCAGCACAACATACAACTAAATCATAACCTTTCAATTGTTGAGGAGTTAATACAGGATATGGTTGTGCATCAATATTACAATGTTTAGCCATAGCATTTACTTTCTTATCATCAATATCATCTTCTGTAAAGTTTTGATATGTTAGATTCTTTTCTTCTACAATATCAGGGTCATATACAGTTAACTTGTATAACTTCGTTCTATTCAATTGAGGAATTAGAAAACTTCCAATTCCACCTGCGCCTATTATCATTACTTTTCTCATTTCTATCTCACCTTTTTCAAGTTTCTTTTTAGTGCTGGTAAACTAATACCAAATAATTTACAAGTTTCTTTTTGTGTTAGGTCGCTACATTCATAAAATATAGCACTTGCTAGACCTCTTGTTAATGTGTATGGTAGATTTTGCACCATCTCCTCTACCTCGTCAACATTAATATCTACTTCATTATAATAAGGTTGTAAATCTTCTAAATCAAATATACCACTTTTACTATAATGTCTATTAATTATTTTAATTAACCTATTTACTCTTGTAATACTTGCACCTAAGAACCTACAATACTCTTTAAGATATACTAATTGTTTTAAATCTTTAAGAGTAAAGTAAGTTATAGCACAGTATCTTTCACTTAATGTATATGTACTAAACTTTCCTGAAAATAATATAGTATTATAATTTTCAAGAATATCTTTCTTGTATTTATTTATACTAAACTCACTCAATAATAAATCTAATACTGGTTCTGAAGGCTGTCTGCGAAAACCTTCTGCGTTATTTAGTACAAAAATTCTATTTGCTTGAATCATTCCACATACATTACACACGGCTAGATTAATCGTATTATCCATATGTAAACTCTTTGAATTACAATTAAGGCATGGCATCCCAATCCAACCTAATATCTGTTTGTCCTTTTGTATGATTAGGAATATATCTACTAACTGTTGATACTAACTTAATTAACATAGGGTCATTCATACAAGCAAATGCTCTTGCTGCAAATTGGTCACCAACTGAAGCACCACTTGAAAGATTATCAATACAAATTGGTCCACTCCATTTATAACCAAACTCATCATTATCAATTGTTGGTTCAGCAATAGCAGGAACTACATTATCATTAGCAGTAACTCTTGTTAATACATATGTAGATACATCTTGAATACCACGCTTTGATTGATTATCAATAATCATCCAATCCGCTAATTTACCTCTAACATACATAGCCAATACTTCTTTACCATCACTCTTAACAAACTTACCTTTCTTAATTACATCATAATCTCTTACCATGTTTTCAAATAATTCCATCGCTCGCTTCTCAACAATATCTTGCTTACGGTTTTGCTTAAGATATTCTTTCATAATTTTAGTTTGAGCATCTGTTGGTTTATTACCTGTTGTCTTCTCAAATAATTCTTCACATGAAATCATATACCACTTACCTTTCTTATGTCCATTAAGATATGTATTAACAAATGTGTTCAAATCTTTCAAACCCATTTCTCCCCATACTCCACTACTAATCTCTACTGCAAAGTTAGAAGGTGCAATTTGCATTACATTCATTCTACAATTATGTTCTGTAACTTTACCTTCTTCTCTTTGAAAGAATTTGTAGGGCACTCTATTTTCCATAACATATGTAATATTTTCAGGCATATCAATACATCTTTGCATATAATCATCTAATGCTTCATCTGCTTCTTCACCATCACCTGTAATATAACAAGAACGAAAAATAGTTCTTGCTAATGCTTTTACAAGAATATCAAGATTTGCATATACACCATTAAGATTATACCTAACACCATCTTTACGCAATACTGCTAGAAAACCACAGTTACCAATTCTTAGTAATGCAGATTTCTTTGCGCTATTTCTAACATGGTCTACTACTCTTAATTGTTGTTTAATAGCATTAGTAAATCCTTCAATTGTTGGTTCTTTAGATGAGGCTATATTACCCCTTCTTGCATAAATATCAATTACTCTATCTCTTACAAATATCTTAGATGTAACAGTTGTACTAATAACTGAATTTCTATCATCACTTGCATGTCTTACTCTAAATTCTACTTTTCCCATTTTATTCACCTATTCTTTAATAATTCTCCTATCATTTCACTTGCTTCACTCTTAGTTAGACCATCAGGCACTTCGCCTCCAAGTCGCTTAATATATCTTACTTGTTTATCTGTCGCTTCAACTTCATTAGTAGATGTTGGGTCTATAATATTTAGCAAGGCATTTAATTGATTTTCACTAAGTTCTCTTCTATTTACAATACGATTTCTCATATCATTTAGGAATTTATTTTCCCAAGCATTTTTACCCATATCAATTGTAAATGCAGGTATATCATAATACCTACATGCTTCCATTAAAGCCTCATCATCATATTCTTGACCTGTTTCTTCTCTAATTTGATTTGCTTTTTCTCTAAGTGCTTGTCTTCTAGCCTCAAGTTCAGCCTGTTGTTTTGTTTTTTCTTCTTCTACAATAGCAATTCTTTCTGCTCTTTCAGCATCTTTTCTATCTAACTCTTCGTTAAACTTTTCCATGCGAGCATATAACAATTGTACATCTTTCCATAATTGTTCATTAGGATAACCTCTAGTTTCTATTTGTCGTCTTGGATTATCAGGGTGATTCCAACGCCAAACAACAGAAGCCATTTTACCCAATGAACCTACTTTAGTTTTAGCAATAGCCCAATGTTTTTCATATCTTTTTGTTTGATGGTCATAATAATTACCCTTTGACCTAACATTAATTCTTAAATCTAATTCTTTAACTTCATCAAAAAATTCTTCCCAATCATCACCATATTCAGACCACCACCATTCAGCCTTCATTGTTTTAACTGATTCTTTAATCCATTCAATAATTCTTTCTTCAGTAATTGCATCTGCTGGTATTCCTTTAATTTCTTTCAAATGTCTAATAATCATCCAATTAGCAATATGTTCTGAACCTAATATTTCTAAATTACCATTTTCAGTATTTTCAATTTCAAAATGCCATGCAATAGCATGACCACAAATACATTCTTTAGGATGTGCATTTTGATGATGTTCAGGTAATCTATATGCAGGTGCATTCATAGGAATATACCATACATTACCTGTTGTTCTCCATTCATGTTTAGCAACATCCCAATCATCACTAACTGATTCTGCTGTTAATCTTTTAATTAAGGATATATTAAATGCACCACTTCTTTTTACATTAATTTCATCAGGTCTATCACCATCAATATAATGTGTCATATTAATAAAATCATCCATATTTATTCCTCCATATCTAATGCTGCATACATAAGTTGTTCTTCTAAATAACCATCACAAAGTTGATTTAACTTTTCTGCTAGACTATTACAAATTCCTGGAATTGTACTCCTATGTAATCCTAACCAAATCTTATGTGCTTGGTTAATAACAATAACACAACTTGCTCTATCTCTTTCATTACTCTTAAAAATAAGAGCAGGTAATTCATTATCTTCAATCAATCTAAATTCTATTTCTTTCTTTGGTTTCATTTGCATTTCAATCACTCCATACTTATCAAATATTCTAGTGGGCTTTTCTTTAGTGTCTGTTTAGACAGCAATATATGTGGAAACTTTTCCAACAATAGTGGAATAACTACATTATAGTCAATCCCACTTTCATAACTTTTAGTCCAAACACTACCATTAGATTTAAGGCTAGTAACCCTAACTACTTCGTATTTTTCTTCATTCATATTTTCTTCTTTTTCATAATCCTTGCTTTCGCTCATTCTATCACTTCTTCTTTTTTGCACTTTTTGAAAAAACCTGACTTTTATCAGATTTATATAAGGTAGTGCGTGACCTTTATTTACTAATACAAATTGTATTAGATTTCACATGTTCCACCTGCACAGGCTATTTCACCTTGTAGGTTGGTTTCGTCTGTTAGTTCAATTACATTTGTTAGGTCTATGTTAGTCAAACTATCCCATAATTTGTCATACACATCACCTGTAATGCTCTCAAATGGTGCTTGCTTATATGAACCACCATCATAAGGTAAAACGCTCAAACCGTTGTAATATTTTCTATTATCCCACATCCATTTTGCTACATCATTCCATTCATTATCTCTAATTGAAACAGTAGCACTAACATTATGTGTATTCATACCTTGAGTATGTCCTTTATTTACCCAATTAGTAGCAACCCACTTAACACGCTCTAGTAAATCAATAGCAGTTTCATCTCTTGTTATTGCCCCTTTAGGTGCTACTTGTGGTAATGAAATTACTGCGGTATCATGTGGTCTAAATACACAATCTTCAATTAAATTACTATGATTTTGTAATAAATAATTATAGATTGCTTCGTTCTTACCTACTCTAATTCTTCTAATGTAATATTTATCATGCCATGCATGAATACCACTACTAGTTCCTAATACACAAGATGTAGTTCCAGCAGGTTTTACACAAGTAATTCTAGCCGCAGGTTTTACACCAATCTCTTTTGCAATTACTTCATTAACACTCTTTGCAATTTGAGCCGCTTCTTCTAAATCTAATTCAGGTAATTTATTAGATGCAATACCTGTCATAGATACACCAAGTAAAGCATCTTTTTCTGTTGTTGTTTTCCAAACTTCTCTTAAGTAATGAAAATCAGTATATCCTGCTTGTAGTGTTCCTAATAATGTTGCAGCAGCAACTCTTGAATTTAAATCCTCTTGACTTTCAATATTACTTACATTAATTTCTGTTAGATTACAAAATTGATTTGGTCTAAGTGCAATTTCACAACATGGATTAGTTCCCCAATCTTTATCATTACTAAAGTATATTCCAGGTTCTCCTGAACCACTATCTTTAATTCTATTCCATAATTCCATAAAGAACTTTTTATTAACTCTACTTCTAATTAATACTGCACTATTATTTGCTCTACCTCTTTGAGGATTTAGTTCCCACCATGAACCTGATTTACAAGTAATCATATCCATATCATCAGCACTAAATAAACTAATTAATGCTGCTCGTCTAATACCACCTGCTAATACAGCATCAGCAATATGACACATAATATCATGTGCTTCTAGTGGTGTAAGTTTATCTCCATTTTCTTTTATTTGTAACATATTCTCTATCTTAACTAAACATTCTTTTAATGGTTGAGGGCCTGGTGCTTTACCACCTGATGTTACTAATCTTTCTCCTTTTGCTCTAATATCTGAATAATCAAAAATAGGTGTAGACTTCAATAAACCAAAGTATGATTTCATTAATACTTTAACTGCGTCAGCCCAACCTTCAATAGAATCACTAATTAAAAATCTACGATTCCTTTTCTTATTTGGTTGTTGAATCTCAGGTAATTGTTCAACATGATGAAATTGTACTGAATATCCTACTCCTGTTCCTCCGAGTAATAAAAACATAGCCTCATTAAAAGCATCTAAACAATCAACAGGCATATATGCACAGTTATAGATTCTATTAGGTGCTACTTCAATTGGCTTTCCTCCAAATTGTAATGAACGCATAGATGGTAATACCCTTTTAGGTTGAACATGAAGTGCATAAGCATCCATTATTTGTTCTTTAAGTTGTGGGTATTTTTTAATATGCATATCCATATTTCTGTAAATTAGTTCATCCCATGTTTCTCTTCTTTGTTTTTCTTCATTGTACTTTGCATACTTCATATGCACAGTAATATCACTTAGTATCTTATTTGCTTTATTCATTTTTCCACTTCCTTTCTTGTAGGGCAATCATCCCAATCATCAAATTGAGCCTTCAACATCCCTGTTTTTTTATCCACAATTAACCAATCCATGATTTCAATCCATTCAATTTCATCAAGATGATTTAATGCTTCAACACCATTTTCTTTCAAGAACATATAAAAGTCAGTATACTCTTTACCTTTATATTTGAACCTGAACATTCCACTTGCCATTATCAATGACTTGCGGGATTTACCAATTACTTCTCCATCTTTATAAAAATTAGGATTAGTACAGATAATATCTAACTCATTAAATTTAGAATGGTATTCATACAACTTTTTAGGTATATTTATACTCCACCCATTTACCTTTAAATCATTAGTAAAAGCCTTGCTACTAATAAACCATTCTTCATATTCTTCACCTATATTATATTCATCTAAAAATTCTTGTCTTCTCATAGTTCTTCACCTTCTCTTCTAAATACCTTCCTCACAGAAGATTTAATTTCGTGATAGACTCCTTTTGCTTTTGGACTACCAGAAACTGTAATTAGTTTAGTAGTACCTGTTGCAGGGTTCTTCACTCTAAATTTGTTGTGTTTATGAAGGGTATATTCTACCACTTCAACCCCAACGGATTCTATTGCTTTAATAATTCTTTTTATCTCTTTCTTGCTCATCGTCATTTTAATCATTCCATAAACTTCTCTTTTTTTATAATTTTGAAAAAACACTTCCATCATAATTATCAACGGAAGGTTATTACAATCATATTTATTACCCATATATTTTTATTGTCAAATTTAACGAAAAAAATAGGGCTGAAACAAAATTTTGTACAGTTTTTTCACATTATTCCTCAAAATAATCACCTTTAATTAGGTTATCTTCTTCCCATAGCGGTTGCATATTTGATAATCCCCAACATTCATGGAATTGTTCATCACCATATTCCTCAATCTTAAATTTAGACTTAGGTTTAATATGGTCAATATGCCAATCACCATAATTATCCCAATCCATACCATACCAAAACTTTGATTCTAATGAACAACGCAAATTTTCAGGTGTATAATTCACACTTTTCCAAAAAGAATTGGTCTTGTGGAGATTTTTCCTCTTCAAAAATTGATATACTTGACAAGAAATCCTATCTTGTACTAAGAAGTTTTTATCTGTTGCTCTTTTTCTAGCAATATACCTTCTCTTTTGTTCTCTATAACGCTCAGGGTGATTTAGTCTATATTCTCTACACCTTTGAGCATTGTCTTTGCGTTTGTAGTTAGTGCGTTTTGCATATTTCTTTCTAAATGCTTTATGGCACTCCTTACATTTGTTCATTATTTCCATTCTATCGCTATTTTTTCTACGATATTTGTAAAAATCTGTGGCAACAGTTCTTTCACTATCACAAAATCTGCAATACTTTTTTTCTTGGTCAATTTGATATGTTTTTTTCGTAGCATTCATCGCATATTACACCCCATTTTGGTTTGACCCCTAAAGACATATCACTTGTTTTAGGAAATGTATGTGGAGTATGTTTAGAACCATAATGTGCATATAATAACACATCAACTCCACCAATATAATTATCTTCATACGGTGCTTTCATTTTCTTAACTTTCTTTCCACAAACTATACATTTATCATCGTTTATTTTTTCCATTTATTCTTCCTCTCCTAATTGTGTTCTTAAAATACCTAAACGGTATTTGATTGTATGAATTACATGCTGTTGTTTTTCACAATGCTTTGCAGTATCGGCTAACCAACTTTTGTAATCCTTTTGTTTAAATAAAGGCAATTGTTTAAACTGCCTTGAGTTTATTATTTCATTAAATTCTTTCATATATTGATTTATATCCATAATATCACCTTGAATATGGCGGGCATAGGAGGATTTGAACCCCCGTTTTCGGCTTAGAAGGCCAAAGTGATATCCAAACTACACTATATGCCCAAGTTATTTTTTATTTAATAATAGAAATATAACTATTAATTGAATGGTGCAGGTGGTAGGATTTGAACCTACGAAACATTTTGTAGTGCATCTTAAGCGCACCGCCTTTGACCACTCGGCTACACCTGCATTTATTCTTCTTCATTTAATAATGAAATATCTAAGTTGTACATTTTACAATAACTTAGATAAGATTCCAAATCTTCTTCAATAACTTCTTCTTCTTCTATAATTCTAGGTAATGCTTGAGCAAACTCAATTAACATTATCTTTCTAATTGTATCATAGTTTGGGTTATCAATTGAAACTGATTCAAAGTGCTGTAAAAATACAGCAATAGGTCCTATTTGTGCAACTAATTTTTTTAGTCGCAGTTCTTCTTTAGATGAAAATCTAATTACTTTCCATAATTGCCTCATTCCTTTAATTAAAGACCAAATATCTTTAAACAATCTAGTAACCATTCTTCTCCATCCTTTTGTAATAATAAAAAGCATCTCTCGCTTTATTAAATTGAGTCTTAACATTACCTGATGTATGATTCCAACCAATATTTCTATACACAAAGTTAGAAAGTAATGTGGTTTTATATTCATTGTCAGCATTTTTGTAATCTTCACCATTTAAAATATCTTTTAATCTAGGTGGGTGAATAGGGAATCTTTTATTATAAAATGGGTGATTATATTTACCCACTTTATCTTGTACTGTAAAATCCATTAATTCTACAATCTTTTCTAAATCTTTTATATCATTATATCTTCGCCATAGAGTCATAATACTTCCTCAATAAAAAAAAGGAGTTTTGTTAACGCAGACTCCAAACTGCGCCTGAAATAAATCAGGTAGGGGTTGTAATATTTTTTACAAAGAATATTTTAACTTTATATGCCATAGTCGCATACTAACTTACTAATGATTGTTTCTGTTTTAACAACTTCCACCGACAATAGCATGAGTTAGAACAACCTCATCAACATTGTTAAAATCAATGTTAGGTAATTCTTCTCTCGTAACTAATTCACCATCAATGTATGCCCAATGTGTAGGGTGTTCAATGATTTGGTCTAGTGCATCATTAGCAGTTAGACTTAGTTCTGTATGTCCTGTTTCATTTAAAATTGTAACTTTTACCATTTATTTCACTTCCTTATTTATTCTTCAGCAAGAACAGGTGAACCATCATCATTCAATGTTCCACCGTTCACAATATGCTTAACAATTGCCTTCTCAAGTTTAGAGCGAGTAGAGTTAACTCTCTTATCGCTAATAACATTTAGAGTATGAAGGGTATTAACTGTTGAGTCAATAAAACCTCTTGCAACTTCAAATTGTGCTTTTTGTTCATCATCAAGATAGACTCCACCTGTTGCTCTAGCCATAATTCTTCGCAACTCAAATTGAGTCATAATTCCTGCTTCTACTTGTTCTTTCAAATTCATTTCCAATGCGTTTACATCCATTTTCTTTCAA
>MDSY01095893.1_pt1 | contig 11767 bp, 11 predicted proteins | sample 811131 | NCBI WGS metagenome assembly MDSY01 (sample SAMN05326643, study PRJNA326480) | marine metagenome | isolation source: seawater | place: Atlantic Ocean: South West | collected 2010
AATCAAAACATCTTTATAAATTCCATTAATTAGACAATGATTTTTCAATCTAGCATCTTTAAAAAAATCATTTTTTTTCAATACATCATATAAATGAGGTCTTAAATCAAATGCAAAAACATAAACTTTATGAAAACCTAAATCATCAAAAGAAACCCTTTCAATTAATTTTAAAAAATATGTCCAATACTTCGTAAAATGTTTTTTTTCTAAACTTGAATTCATAATAAATGATAATTCTGCATTTTTATCATTCCAATTTATATGAACTATTCCTCCATAACCAATACATTTATTTTCTTCCAACATTGAAAATAAAATCTGATCAGGTTTTTTTAAATAAAACAAATTATTAATTATTTTTTCAAAATATTCATCTTGATTTTTTTTAGTTAATTTTTCTTTTTGTCTAAGATGATATATTTGATCATTTCTCCATTTCATGATTAAAAAACGATCTTTATCTCTAATAGGAACTATAGATATATTATCCTTTTTAATAATATTTTTTTTTAAAATCTTATAAAGTCTCATTTTTTAGTGAGTGTATCAATAATATCCATAAAAAACATTTCTCTTTTTCTACTAATATGTATTTTTTTTAATTTATTTTTTTTGAAATTATCAAAATGCAAATAATCATTTTGATAAATATTTTTATATCTATTTATAAAGAATTTATTTAAAAAATTTTTTTCTGCTTCATTATGTTTTTCAAATTTATCATCATTAAAAGGAATACTTTTATTCTTTATTATTTTGTCAAAATATTTTAGATCTTCAAATTCATTAAAATCATAATCATAAGAGTTTTTTGCTTTTAATGAATCTAAAAATTGCATATATCTGTTATTTATTGAATATATACATCTTAAAGTTTGAATTATAATTTTTCTGGGGTCCATTTTTAAAAACTTATCTATATCAAAATCACCTTCTTTCAAAAAATTATAAGTAAAACCTCCATTTAAGTAAAATGTATGGGATAAATTTAAAATTCTCTTTCCTAATATTCCTGCCTCAAAAGCAGAGGAGCTTCCAAAAACAATCAAATTTTCACTATTTATAATTAATTCTTGGGTACTTATTTTACTATTGCTTGGAATATACCTTATTCCAAGTTTTTTAGATATTTCAGTAAAATCTATTTCAGAACTCATAGAATACTTTTGCCATTGAGGATGACCACGAATAATTATTTCACTAGGTTTTATAAATCCTTTTTTTATTAAAAAATTAATTGGCTTAATAGGATCAATCCAATTATTTTTAAAATCAGGATGTTCAATTCTTTCATAAATTGAACTAGGTAAATACAACCACTTTATTTTTTCTTTAAATAATCCTTTTTTTTGTTTTAGATTATACTGCCTAAATTCACCCAATGATATTTTATTAAATCTTTTAAAAACAAAAGAATAGGCTAGTGATATTTGATCTCTATTTAGTGGTTTATCTCTGAAAAATTTAATTGTATCATGGAATCCCTTCAGTGATGTTGGAGTTCCATTATAATTCAATTGAATTCCATTACCTGTCCAACTTCTTTCAACAGATACATAGGGAATTTTTAAATCTAAAGAAGCATTTAAAATTCCATTAGTAATATCTATTCTACCATTAAATCCAAAAACTAAATCAAACTTTCTATGTTTAATCCAATTTTTTGCACCTTTATAGGCTTTATTAATAGTTTTTCTTGTCTTTTCTGTTTTCTTTTTTATCAAAGGATCCTTTAAATTTTTGATATCAGATAAACCATATTTATGAAAAATGGTTGATATAGATGAATAAGAAAAGTCTTTTAATTTTATATCATTATCATTTAAATAGGTAGAAAAATTATCAGGACTTTTTTCTAAGAAAGTATTTAAACCTCCGAATTTACATTTAATACATGAGAAATTTTTAATAATTGGATTTTTATCAATTTTTAAAAAGCAATTATTAAATACACCATCACATTCTAAATAGTATATTTCATGACCACATTTTAAAGCATGGTTAATTAAATAGACCATATGTTTGATATGAGGTCTAAAAGGATAAATATTTGCAAATCCAATAATCATATAATACAAAAAAAATAAATAATTCTAATTAATTATTAATTTAATCTATTAAAACCAGAATGACATACAGGTCCATTTAATAGAGAAAAAATATCAAGGTTACCTTTTTCACATTGACTTATTTTGTAGAAAACATCAGATAAATTATCAATATATCTTTTGATTATTTTATCAGTATGACAAATAGATAAATAAATTGAATTTGTTGATAAATATCCTTTTTTTAACATTTCTTGAGTGATTAAAGTTTTATATTCAAGTGAATATTTACTATTTATAGTAAAACCAGGAAGACTAGATATACCCCATTGATCAATTTTAATATCATGAGATTCTGCTAAATTATTCCATTCTTTTTTTACTAATTCACCTGCACGAGTTATTATTTCCCATGATTTTAATTTTTCCATTATTTCTAATGTTTTTAAGGCTGCAGAAGGACCTATTCTTTCTGTCCAAAAAGTGCTACTGATAAACGAATCTTGTGCAGATTCCATAATTTCTCGTTTGCCAATAATTGATGTTATAGCATATCCGTTACCAAGTGCTTTACCAAAAATTGAAATATCAGGATTAACCCCAGTGTTTAAATGTATTCCCCCAAAAGATTTTCTAAATCCGGAAGTACATTCATCAAAAATTAAAATAATGTTTTTTTTATTTGCTAGATTTCTTACTTTTTTTAAAAATTCAACATCTGGTTCTGTATTCCTGCATACTTCCATTTTAATTGTTCCTATTTCATTATTAGATAAAATATCAATTAATTGATCTATATTTCCATATTGAAAAGGAAAAACTGTAGATTTTAAATCTTTTGGAACTCCATTAGGTTTAAGTCCAGATAATAGATGTTTTTCAAGTTTATTATCTCCTCTTAAATTTACAGATAAATACCAGTCATGCCAACCATGATACCCACATATTGCTACTTTATCTTTTTGAGAAGAAGCTCTAGCAATTCTAATAGCAATAGAATTAGCTTCACCTCCAGATCTTGCAAATCTGACCATATCAGCCCAACTATGCATAGATATAAGTTTTTCAGCTAAATAAACTTCTTCAGGGCAGTTAAGTGTAGACATATTTCCATGTTTAATTGTATTTTTTACTGCTTTATCTACCTCATAGTTGCCATATCCTAAAATATTAGTACCAATACCCATTAATGACATGTCAACATATTTATTTCCATCTAAATCCCAAACACTTATTTTTTTTGATTTGGAATAATATGAAGGCCAATTATTAGGCAGGAACATTTCAGGTCTTTTTGATAAAAGCATATTTCCACCAGGAATAATTTTTTTTGCTGACTTATATAAATTTTGGCCTTTCATTTCTTTGAACTACTATTTCTAATAAATTTAGAATTTTCTTTGAAAAGATACGGTTTAATTTTGAATAAACGATAAACATCTTTCCATTCAATATTAAAATTATTTTCAAAATAATTAAAAATATTTTTTACTACATTAAAATCTTCTTTTTCATCCACTGTCCATCTAAGAGATGATAAGTCTTCTTTATTATTTGTAAAATTTACATTTTCAAAGTTTCTTCTAATATATGGTGTAACATGTTCTCTATCATATTTTTCAACTGAATATTTTTCAGCCTTTTTTAAAGCATAATGTGAAAAAACCTCAACATCAAGACCATCTGGAAAAGTAGGAGGATTTATATTGCTGACATAATGAACATTAGATGATAAATATAAATCAATAGTCTCGTTAATTACTTCTGGACTAATTAGAGGACAATCTGCTGTAATCCTAACTATTATATCTGATTTATATTTTGAAGATGCTCTAAAAAATCTGTTAAGTACATCATTTTCACTACCTATATAAAAATCTATATTTAAATCTTTTAAATGGTTAACTAAATCTTCATTTTCACTATTTGAAGAAGTTGCTACAACTATTTTATTAATTTTTTTAACTTTAGATAATCTTAATAATAAAATTTGAATTAATGTTTTATTATTAATTATTTTCATCACTTTTCCTGGTAATCTAGTTGATCCCATCCTTGCTTGAACAATAATATTTATTTTTTCCATTTTGAAGGATCTATTAATGTTTTAGATATTTTTGATTTCCATTTCGGAAAAACAATATTTTTTCTAAAATGTAAAGAGTCTAAAATTTCTTGTAACTCAATATTAGATTGCACTCCAATAATAATTTTATCTATTTCCTTATATTTCGATACATAATTTAGACATGTTGAAATTGGAGAAAAGTTATTTTTATCTAGCCAATTAAACCATTCATTTAAAAATTTATAAGAATTTTCAACTTTATTTAAATTTTTTTTATCTAATAATAATCCTTGTAAAAATATGGATCGTGCATGAATTTCTACTTTTTTTTCTTTTAAAAATTTTAGTATATTTTTCTTCAACACCCTATTATCAATTACATTAAATGGTAATTGAATTAAATCAAATTTAAGAATTTTATAATAAAACTGTATTTTAGAAAAATCATAAATTGATACACCAATTTTTTTACATATTTTTTTTTTTTTTAGATAATGCAAAGTTCTAGAAATTTCTAAACCAATTTTATCATTAAGCTGATCTGGAAAATGAAGTAATATTCCATAAAAAGATTTGCACTTTAATTTTTCTTTTGATTCTAAAATTCGATCTAAAATCCAATCTTTAATATTTTTGATCTTACAAGGAATTTTTGGAATTTTAGTTATGTACTCAAAAGTTAGTTTATTAACATTACCTAATACATATTCACTATCACCATAATTTATCGCTGTATCAATAAATAATATATCATTTTCATGAGCTTTTTTCAATATTTTTATTACTTCAGATTCATCTACTTTTCCAGTTGAGTTTGATATTCCATAATCTGATCCAAATTGAGCTGATCCTAAAATAATTTTATTCATAAATTATTTATTTTTTCTAAAAGAAGATATTGAAATCCAATCATTTGCTTTCGAAGTAAAATTAAATGTTTCATGATCAAAAATTTTATGACTATAACATGTAAATAAATTTACATCAAACATTTTTCTATAATCACATTTATATGATGTAATACCTTTAAAATGTTTATAAGGCTTTGAAATTTCTTTATGTGAAAAAAAATCTAAAATAATTACCCAAGATTTCTTTTTAAGAACTCTATTTGCCTCATTAAAAATTTTTGGTAGATCCTCCCTGTCACACAAATACAAACAAAAACCATAGATTACAATATCAAAATAATTAGATTTAAAATCTAAATTATCTGCAGAACCAGTAAAAGCCTTAATATTATTATCTCTACAAAACTTAACAGATTTTGTTGATGGATCAACCCCATAGTATTCAATATTAAATTTTTTCATTAGATATTTGCCTCTTTTACAATCACCACAACCTATTTCTAAAACTTTTAAAGGTGATTTTTTATTGATAATACCTTTTATTTTATATAAATAATCTAACTCTAATACTATTGGATCATTTGAGAAATCAATATTTGATCTAGATTCTTTATTTCTTTCGTAAAAAGAATTTCCTTCAGATTTAAGAAAAAAAGATTTTTGTTTCATTATTATTTAATAAATATATCACCATGTTTTTTTTAATAATGCATCAATCCATCTGTTTTCAGAATAATCATATTTATTAGGTAATGATAAATTAAAATTATCATCAATAAAAACTTGTGAGTTTATGAGTTGATAACATCCTATTTGCAAAAAAAGGTTTACGTGAGAGCCTACAATTTTATGACAATATACATCCGAATCATTAACATGTTTATTCCTATTTCTAATTTTGAAATTAGGATAAAAATCACGTATTATAATAAATCCATTATCATTAATTTTATTATCAATATTTGCTAAACTTTTAAAAATAGTTTCTCTTGACATCCAACAAAAAACATCGTTAACTATTATTAAATCACATTTTGGAATATCTTTAAAATTATCCATTTCACTTGCTACTGTATTATAAAAAGAGCACTTTTCGAATCTTTTTTCTCCTTCAGTAATTGCTTCTTTGCTTGGTTCAATTCCAAAACCTTTATCTGCTTTAAATTTTGTAATAGAATAATTTAGCAAATCTCCAATATGACATCCTATTTCAAGAATATTTTTAATTGAAGAATGTTTTAAATTATTTTGAAATTTATCAACTAAATCTTTTTTTTTCGATGGTATATTATCAAAATTATATTTATTTCTATAGAAAAAGGCGTCAGCTTCATTTTTTAAATAATACTTATCTTGATTTTTCATATTTTACTTTTAATTCTGTTAATTAAATTAGGAACACCATCTGATAAATTTTCATAATTCAAATGTCTATTCATAACAATAAAATTAGGGTTTTTATTTTCAATAAAATTAATTATGTTATTGATTTTTATAGTAATATCTTTTGTATCATACCTTTTAATTTTAACAGACTTAATATCATAATTTTTAAAAGATTTAATCTTCAGCACTTTTCTTGAAAAACTTAAAATATTTTTCAATATTGACTCATTACTTAGATTTATTTCATTTTCACATTCAAACTGTAATGATCTTACATTATCTATTCCAGATAATTTTTCAGTAGAACTAATTCTATCAATGTGATATTTATTGTCCGCAACTAAAATCTCATTAGTTTTAAGAAAAAATGGCTTATCTAAAATAACACTTACTAAATAAAAATATGAACTTTCATAATAAGGGAGTTTCAGATCAAAATTAGAAGCAATTTCAAAATAATCAATAGGAGCAACGTGTAAAGAATTAGAGTCACAATCTATTATATTACCATGATTATCAAACTTTGCTATCTTATAGTTTTCTTTTTCTCCTATAATTATTTTATTTAGATTATCACGTAAGGATTTTGTAATTGATATAAAACCATCACTTTTAGGATATCTAACAAATACTTTTTTATCAACTTTATTATGAAAATGATTATGAATCATTTTCATATTATCATTTTTTTCATTTGGAAAAAACCATGGATATATATTTTTTAATATTTCCGTATAATCTAAATTAAGCTTATTCCATAGTCGATTTTGAACGTAACTTTTAGATAAAAAATCTATTGAAAATCTAACAAAATCTGAACCATAAATATTTTCTAATTTTTTAAGAAATTTATCTTTAAATATATTTTTGTTTTTTTTTGAAATAAATGTTCTATTTTATTAAATGAGTAACCCCTATCTAAAATTAAATCCTTAAAAACTAATAATCTTTTACCATCTGAAATATTCCACTTGATATTTAATTTATCCAAAATATCATTATACAATTTACTCCTATCTATATCAACAGCATGATATCCACAATCAAAAGTATATCCATCAAAAGAAAAACTATCATCAAAAGAAAAATTTTTAATTCTATTTTTAATTTTAACTTGATATCCAGAATCATAAAAATATTTACCAACTAATAAGGATTTCAATTCATTAGTTTCAAAAATTATTTTTGTTTTTTTTTTCATTCAAATAATTTATTTAAATAAAAGTATTCAATTTGTTTTATTACAAATTGTTGTTCGGATTTTTTTAATTCAGGATAAATTGGCAAAGAAATACACCTTTCATAATATAATTCTGAATTATTTAAATTTTTTGTTTTAATATTTTTTTTATAATAGGGCATAAAATGAAGAGGGATGTAATGAATTTGGCAAAATATATTTTTAGATATTAAATAATTAAATAATTTAAGTCTATAATCAACTTCAATAATAAAAAGATGATATGCATGTCCATCTATTATTTGACTACAGTTTCTTATGTATGATTTATCTTTAAAATAATTATAATATTTTTTAGCAATACTTACTCTTTTTTTAATATTAGTTTTAATTCGTTTTAATTGGCTCAAACCCAGAGCAGAACTAATTTCATCAAGTCTATAATTATAACCAAGGTTTTGTAACTCCATATACCATAATGGATACTGACTTTCACCTCCAGATAATTCAATTTTATTTTGAAAAAAAATTGAATTTCTTTCAATTCCATGATTTCTTAATAATAATAGTTTTTTATAATAATCATAATTATTTGTAGTAATCATACCACCTTCTCCTGCAGCAATGTGTTTTACAGGATGAAAAGAAAAAATTGACAAATCAGAATAAATACCATTTCCTGATAATTGTTTATTTCCATTTGAATCATAAAAATAACCTCCTGGTGAATGACAAGAATCCTCTAATATCCACATTTTATTAGCTTTTGCAAGATTATTTAATCTTTCAAGATCCAAAACTCTTCCGGAAAAATTAACTGGAATTATACCAGTAAAAAATCCTTTAGGATATGAATCAATTAATTTTTTCAACTTATTTATATCTAATAAATAAGTGTCAGGATTTATATCTGAAAAATATATATTTCCACCACAATACTTAATACAATTAGCAGAAGCTGAAAAAGTAATAGGAGTAGTTATTACATTTGATTTATTATTTACTCCAAGAACTAATGATGATAAATGTAATGCAGCAGTTCCGTTTGATACTGCTATTGAATATTTTGAACCTACAAATTTTGAAAATTTTTTTTCAAATTCTTTTATTTTAGGACCTTGAGTTAAATAATCAGAATTTAATACATTTATTACTGAATTAATATCAGATTTAGTAATGTGGTGTCTACCATAAAGGATTTTTTTCTTCATGAAACTTTGAAGTTAGAATCAAAATTTTCTTTTATTAATTTTCTAAGTGAATCTACAGTTTCCCATTCAGAATTTTCACCTGAATTATACTTAAAACCAAATTTTACTTTTTTTGCATTATTTTTTAAAATAAACTCTTTAATATCCCAATTTGGTGTTGATGGCAGTATAATATAATATTTACCAATATCATATGTATACAATGAATCTGTTTCAGATATCATTTCTTCATGTAGTTTTTCACCGGGTCTTATTCCTACTATCTTCTTTTTACTTTTTGGTGAAATAGCATTAGCCATATCTGTAATTTTGTATGAGGGTATTTTAGGAACAAATAATTCACCACCCCAACTATTAATAAGAGCATATAATACCATGTTAACACCTTGACTTAATGTAATATTGAATCTTGTCATATTTTCATCGGTTATTGGAAGTATACCTTCTTTTCTCTTATTCATAAAAAAAGGAACAACAGATCCTTTAGATCCTAAAACATTACCATATCTTACTACTGAAAATTTTAAATTTCTTTTTCCTTTAATATTATTAGCAGTAATAAAAAGTTTATCAGAAGTTAATTTAGTTGCACCATATAAATTAATTGGTGAACATGCCTTATCAGTTGATAAAGCAATAACATTTTTAACATTTGTATTAAGAGAGGCTTTAATGACATTTTGAGCACCAAAAATATTAGTTTTTATACACTCATCTGGATTGTATTCAGATATTGGAACATGTTTCATAGCAGCAGTGTGAATTACATAATCAACATCATCAAATGCCATTAATAATCTATCATAATCTCGAACGTCACCAATAAAATATCTCAATGATGGGTATTTTTTCAATGAAAATACCTGTTCCATTAAAAACTGCTTTTGTTCATCTCTAGAGTATATAATTAATCTTTTTACCTTTGGATACTTTTTAAGTATTCTTTCTACTAGGGCTTTACCCAAAGTACCTGTTCCTCCAGTAATAAGAACTGTTTTATTATTAAACATCTATCCAATTATTTAATTTTAATGAAGTTATATAATCTTTGATTTTTTTCCTAGGCTTCCATCCTAACTGTCTACTTTTATCAGTTACTAAATCTGTATCCATTCTATTACCTTTTCTTTCTGGAATGTAAACAATCTTACCACCAAAAAGTTGAGCAATTTCTTCAACAGAATAACAGTCATTTGATCCAATACCATATTTATCCCCAAAACCTTTTTTAGCTACTATAATTAATCCCTCCACAATATCATCAATATGTGTAAAATATCTTTTTTGAAATCCAGGTTTAACTATTTTTAAAGGAAGATTTTGTTTCATACAGTATTTATAGATACCAATTAAAGTTGCATATTTTCCTGATTCAATCTCATACCTCCCATAAACATTATAAAAATATGTTATGGCATAATCTATTTTGAACCATTTATGATAATTTTTTATCAAATCAACATTAGATGATTTAGACCAAGCATATGGACTTTCTGTAATATTTTTTCCTTTATCTCCAAATTTCGTACTACTTCCAGAGTATATAAGTTTACATTTTTTTTCTTTTACAAATTCAAGAACATTATATGTTCCTTTTTTATTATATTCATAGACTAATTTAATATCATTAAAACTTTCTTCAACTCTTGAATATTCACCTAAATGAAATAAAATATCAACTTTAAAGTCTATTAATTTAAAAATATCACATGAAGATCCTTGAATATATTTAACATTATCTACATGATTTTCCTTTGTGCCAGTAAAATAATTATCTAAAGAATAAACTTTATTTGAAGTGTCCAAAGATAGTTTTAAACAAAGATTGCTACCAACAAAACCTGCACCACCAATAACTAATATAGAAGTTTTCATAACTGAGGTCCCGACCAGATTCGAACTGGTGTAGGAGCTTTTGCAGAGCTCTGCCTAGCCACTCGGTCACAGGACCATAAATAATTTTAAATCTAGTTTCTTATCTAAAAAAAATAAATATTTTGTTATAAACCTATTTTTTATTCTTCTTATCTGTCTTTTTTTTAGACACTTTCCCCATTTTCTTTTCTTCTTTCTTCTTTACCGACTTCTTTTCTTCTTTCTTCTTTACCGGCTTCTTTTCTTCTTTCTTCTCTACCGACTTCTTTTCTACTTTCTTCTCTACCGGCTTCTTTTCTTCTTTCTTCTTTACCGGCTTCTTTTCATTACTTTTATCTTTCTTCTTATCTAAAGGTTTTTTTGTTAAATCTTTATGACTTAACGCAAGTCTTTTATTTTGATTATCCTGTTCAAGAACAATTACCTCTAATTTTTCTCCAACATTTATAAATTCCGAAGGGTGCTTAATCTTTTTCTCAGAAAGATCAGACACGTGCACAAGACCATCAATACCCTCTTCAAGTTCAAGAAACAATCCAAAGTTTGTCAAATTTCTAACTATTCCTTCATGTTTAGTTCCAACCGAATACTTTTTTAAAAGTTTATCATTAGTCCACGGATCTTGATTTAATTGTTTCACACCAAGTGACATCTTTTTTTCATTTCTATCAATTGATAAAATTATAGCTTTCATTTTATCTCCTACTTTCATAAAATCAGAAGGATTTCTCAGATGTTGAGACCAAGACATTTCAGAAACATGTATTAATCCTTCAACTCCGGGTGTTAACTCTAAAAATGCTCCATAATCAGCAACATTGACAATTATACCTTCTACTTCTGAACCAACATCTAGTTTTTCATCTAAAGAATTCCATGGTTGTTCAGTTAATTGTTTCATACCTAGAGATATTCTTTTATCCTTGTTATTATACTCTAAAACTACAACTTTAATTTTTTCATCTAACTTTAAAATATCTTGTGGATGATTAACTCTACCCCATGAAATATCAGTGATATGTAATAATCCATCAATACCACCACCCAAATCAACAAAAACACCAAAACTTGTCATATTTTTAACCGATCCTTCTAATACTTGACCAATTTCTAATTTTTCTAGAATTTTTTCTTTTTTAGCTTCA
>MDSY01110146.1_pt1 | contig 11767 bp, 13 predicted proteins | sample 811131 | NCBI WGS metagenome assembly MDSY01 (sample SAMN05326643, study PRJNA326480) | marine metagenome | isolation source: seawater | place: Atlantic Ocean: South West | collected 2010
AGATAAGTTAAGTGACTTAGGTTATACCGGTGTAACTGACGATGTTATTCAATTAGCATTTGGTAAATTTAAAATTTTAGCTGACAAAAAAAAATATATCTACGATGATGATATAGCCGCACTAGTAGACGATAGCTTAATTAAAGAAGAGAATGTTATAAAATTAAAGTCTTTAAAAGTAACTGCAGGAACAGGTGAGCCTCAAAAAGCAGAAATGACACTTGAAGTTATGGGTGAAATAAAAACAGCTTCTGAAATAGGTGATGGACCTGTTGATGCTATATTCAAATGTATACAAAAATTATATAAGCACGAAGTTAAACTACAATTATACCAAGTACATGCAGTAACAGAAGGAACAGACGCTCAAGCAACTGTAAGTGTTAGAATTGAAGAAAATGGGAAAATAACTGTAGGGCAAGCAGCTAATACAGATACTTTGGTTGCCTCAGCAGATGCCTATTTAAATGCTTTAAATAAGTTAATAATTAAACGTAAACGAACAGCGCCAGATGCAAGTGTTAGTGCTTCAGCCTAGAAAGAAATAAAAATGTGGAAATGGAAAAATGTCAAAGCTCTTTGGTCACAAGACATGGCTATAGATTTAGGAACAGCTAATACACTTGTGGTATTAAAAGATAAAGGCGTAGTTCTAAACGAACCTTCTGTAGTGGCTATTGTAAATGAAATGGGAAAAAGAACAGTGCTTGCTGTAGGTGATGAAGCCAAAACTATGCTAGGTAGAACTCCAGGGAATATACAAGCTATCAGACCATTAAGAGACGGAGTTATAGCAGACTTTATTGTAACTGAAGAAATGATTAAGCACTTTATAAAAAAAGTTCATATTAAAAATACATTTGCTAATCCAAGAATTCTAATTTGTGTTCCTACTGGCTCCACACCCGTTGAAAGAAAAGCTATTCAAGATTCAGCTTTAGCGGCTGGTGCTAGAAGAGTGCAGTTAATTGAAGAACCTATTGCGGCAGCGATTGGTGCTGGGCTCCCTATATCTGAAGCAACTGGCTCTATGATTGTTGATGTAGGTGGTGGAACAACAGAAATTGCCGTTATGTCATTGGGTGGAGTTGTTTTTTCTAAATCATTACGTATAGCTGGAGATGCTATGGATGGAGCAATTATTAATTATATGAGAAAAAAATTCAATTTACTAATTGGAGAATCAACAGCAGAAAAAATAAAAAAAGAAATTGGAACAGCGATACCTACTACAAATAATGTTTTCTTGATGAAGGGTAGAGATATTAGAACAGGGACCCCAAAAGAAATTTCACTTACGGAAGAGGACGCGTGCGAAGCATTGATGCCTATTCTTAATCAAATGCTATCTGCGATTAAAGAAGCTTTAGAAAGTACACCACCCGAGCTATCTGCCGATTTAGTTGACATGGGGTTAGTTCTTACAGGTGGCGGTGCATTATTAAAAAATATAGATAAATTAATTTCTAAAGACACAGGTTTACCAGTTACTATTGCTGATAACCCACTAGAATGTGTAGCAATTGGTACTGGTAAAGCTTTAGAGAATGAAGAATTATTTTCAACAATGTTATCCGAGTATTAATTTAGATATATTTTTAAATGGCAGACTATCGAGATGATTTTATAATAGCTATCCGTTATGCACTTTTAAAAAAAGGTGCAAAACAAAAATTTTCTTTATTTTTTTTAATTCTGCTTTCCATATCGATTATTTCTTTAGATAAATTTTCTCCACCATTCATGAAGAGTGCAAGAGCAATACTTAATGATTTAGTTTATCATGTATCTGTTGTTGCCGCACAACCATTTAAATTAAAAAAACATATAGGAAATAAAATAACACTACATTACAATATTTTGAAAGAAAATAAATTTCTGAAACAAGAAATGGAATATCTTAAAAAACAAAAATTTAACAATGCCTATCTTTCATCGGAGAATCAGTTATTAAAAACTGCTGTAGATTTTTCTAATGATAACAATTATGTACAAAATTTTTCTATCCTGGCTAAAGTTTTTATTGATCAAGAAAGTCCTTTTTTAAAATCTATACTAATAAACAAAGGAACTAAAAATGGCGTTATAAAAGGTATGACAGTGTTTAGTAATGACTATTTAACAGGAACTGTAATTGAAACAAACTACTTAACTTCTAGAGTGCTTTTGTTGACAGATTTAAATAGTAAAATTCCGATTATTATTGAAAATACAATTGTCAATGGCATTTTAGAGGGAACAGGTAAAAAAAATAAACTTAAATTAAACCATTTACCAGAAAATTATAAAATGGAGTTGGATAAAATCATTTTTACTTCTGGTAAAGATGGCTTTCTTTCAGCTGGAATTCCAATCGCAAAAACCTATTTAGGCAAAAAAAATAAAATTCTAATAAAACTTTTAGGTGACCCGGATCAAGCTTTAATCGTCAATGTAACAAACGGACAAATTAATCAGTAAGTATAAAATGTATTATTTCAAAGCGATTAAAGAAAAAACATTTACCTCTTTACCAATAATATTTTTATATTACTTTTCATTTTATCATTTTGAAATACCTGAAGTTGGAAAAATTAATTTATTTGCTTTTAACTTCCAGATGATACTTATTTATTTTTATGTTTTAAAATTTCCTGATAATTTAGGATTTGGTAATATTTTTTTAGCAGGCCTTATAAATGATACAGTTATCGGGATACCACTTGGAACAACATCTCTGAGTTACTTAACATTATCACTTTTTACTACTTATATAAGAAATGCAACATTAAGATCTGTGTTGACGTCTGAATGGTTTACTTTTATCCCAGCGTTATTTTTTTCTAATTTAGTATATTTAGTAATTATTAATAATTTTTCTAATGTATCTTTTTATTACATTGAATTATTACAAAATACTTTTTTTACGTTTTTATTTTTTCCAATTTTTCACTATATTTTTAGTCAATATCAAAGATTAATTACAAAAGAATAATGCTTAGTTTTAACTCTTCGAACATTGCCAGCAAAACTAGAACTATTGGTAGAAGAATGTTTTTGCTTAACTCTATCAAAGCAGTTGTTCTACTTGGAATTTTTGGCAGGTTAGCTTCTTTACAAATTAACGAAACATCAAAATATAGATCTCTTGCCGATAAAAATAGATTTAGAGAATCTAAATTTGCTCCACCAAGGGGAATAATTGAAGATTATTTTGGTAAAGAGATAGCGTCAAACACAAGAATATATCAACTGCATATTACGCCTGAAAATACACCAAATGTTACAGATCTTTTAATTAGATTAAAAAGCTTGATTAAGCTTCCTGATAGAAAAATAAGTTTAATAAAAAAAAAAATTGCCAAACAAAAAAAATGGGAGACAATTATAATTTCTGACAACTTAACATGGTCAGAGTTTTCTAGACTAAACTTATTTTTACACGAGCTAGAGGGGGCTATTCCTGTGGTTTCTATTGCTAGAGTTTATAACAATAGTGCATCTGCTCATGCAGTTGGTTATGTTTCTGAGATAAGCCCAAGAGATATTAGAAATAAAAAATATTTAAAAGAAATAAATATTGCGGGCATTGCTATTGGAAAAACAGGCCTAGAATCAACATTAGATGAAGAAATGCTAGGGTCACCAGGTTTCATGAGATACGAAGTCAATGCTTATGGAAAAAAAATCAAACAAGTATCAATTAACGAGGGTTTAAAAGGAAAAACTTTTAAAACTACACTTGATAATGAAGTACAAGTACTTGCTGCAAAACTATTAAAAAAAGTTAGTGGAGCTGCATGTGTAATGGATATTTATAATGGTGACATTATTAGCATGGTTTCTTCTCCGACTTTTGATCCCAATTCGTTTATCCACGGTATTAAACAAAAAGAATGGGATAAATTATTGAACAACAGGGACAAGCCCATGATTAACAAAGCTATATCAGGTCTTTACCCCCCTGGCTCCACCATTAAAACATTGACTGCCATAAGTGCTTTAGAAAATGACGTAGTAAGTTCAAAACTTGTTGTAAGATGTAAGGGCTTTATAGACCTGCACGGTGAAAGGTTTCACTGCTGGAAAAAGAAAGGTCATGGCGTGGTAGGGATGCGTACCGCTTTAAAAAAATCATGTGATGTTTACTTTTATGAAGTTGCAAGAAAATTAGGGATAGACAGATTAGCAACTACAGCTAAAAAATTTGGATTAGGTAAAAAAGTTTTACAAGATTATGCAGAAGAAAAAGCAGGAGTAGTTCCTAATACTAAATGGAAAATAAGAGAATTAGGAAAAAATTGGTATATAGGAGAAACATTACACTCAGGTATTGGCCAAGGTTATTTTTTAACAACTCCCTTACAACTAAATTTGATGACCGCCCAAATAGCTAATGGTGGCTTTAAAATTAAACCAAGAATTTTAGTAGATAAAAAAAATAAGATTAGTAATTTACAAAAATATATAAATTATAAAAACTCCAAACCCAGTAATACAATGTCTACTGACGATCAGATATTTAATTTTGGTTTAGAGCCATTATTTAGAAATCAAGAGAATATAAATCTTGTAAAAGATGCTATGTTTGCAGCAACAAATGAAATTGGAGGCACATCTTATCGATCTAGACATGATAAAAAAGAATTTATGTTTGCAGGAAAAACTGGTTCATCTCAAATAAAAAGATTTACTTCAGAGCAAAGAGAAGCTGAAGTCAAACAAGAAAACATTTCATATCTAGAAAGGGATCATGCGTGGTTTGTTGCGTTTGCTCCTGTAAGTGAACCTAGATATGCCATTAGTGTTTTAGTAGAACACGGAGGTTCTGGCAGTAAAGCAGCAGCGCCTATAGCAAAAAAAATTATAAAGAAAGTTCTAGAACGCCACCAGACCAGGACTAATTACCTAAATCGAGTAAAAGAAAATGTATAATGATATATAACAGATCTACATTCCATTCACCGTTTTCTTTAAAAGATAAATTTTTTAATTTAGATTTAACATTATTTTTTTCCATATTGATATTAGGAGTTATTAGTATTTTTGCACAATTCTCATCAAGTGGGGGAAATTTTGATTATTATTCTAAAAGTCATACCATAAGGTTTTGTATTTTCTTTGTATTATTTTTAGGTGTTGCTTTTACACCTATTAAATTCTGGCATGGAAGCAGTTTTTTTATTTTTTTTATTTTGTTGCTTTTACTTTTTTTTGTTAAATTTTACGGCATTCAATCCCAGGGATCACGTAGGTGGGTAAATCTTTATGTAATTAATCTTCAGCCATCGGAATTAATGAAGATTGGAATTATCCTATTTCTTTCGAACTACTATCATAAAATCTCAGAGGGCGATGTTAATAAAGTGAAGTATTTGCTTTACCCTGTTATTGCTATACTAGCTCCATTTATTTTAGTGATTTCGCAGCCAGATCTAGGAACTGGAATCCTAATTTTACTAAGTGGGGTAGTTGTCACTTGGCTTGCAGGTGTTCGTTGGAAAATATTTGCCTATCTTTCACTTGGGGCAATAGTTCTGGCTCCCATTTCTATTTCTTTTTTAAAGCCTTATCAAAAAAGTAGAATTTTAACTTTTTTAAACCCAGACTCAGATCCGCTAGGTGCAGGATATCAGATTATTCAGTCTAAAATTGCAATAGGATCAGGAGGTTTATTCGGCAAAGGCTTTTTAAATGGTTCTCAAGCATATTTAAATTTTTTACCAGAAAAACATACGGACTTTATTTTTACATTATTCTCTGAAGAATTTGGTTTTATAGGCTCTATTCTTATGGTTTTTCTTTATTTTTTGATCACATATAGAATTATTAAAATTGGAAATGAGACAAGAAGCATTTTTGGAAAGTTATATTGCTACGGTTTTGCAAATGCATTTTTTATTTATGTAGCAGTCAACATGTCTATGGTTTTAGGGTTACTGCCTATAGTAGGCGCACCTTTGCCAATTTTATCTTATGGAGGATCTTCAATGTTAGCCATTATGTTTGGTTTGGGCATTGTTATGTCTTGTAATGTCCATAAAAACAGTGCTGTTGGCTAAAAAAGCCTAATAATTAAATAGTATTTTCAGCTATATATTCCTTGTCCAAATACGTTTTTCATGATTAAATTAAAATTATAAAAATTAACGTATAGTGAAAAAAAATGTTCGGTGAAAATAAAGAAAAATTAGTTAGCTTAGTTGTAGAGAAATCTTCTATCGGAGGAGACTTTACTATTGAGGGACTTGTTAATTCAGCAGGAGAAGTTGATCTTGGTGGGTCTATAAAAGGACCTGTTAATGTTAAAGCACTAATAATTAAAGAAAAAGGTTCTGTAATTGGAGAAATCAACGCAGAAAAAGTAGATGTTTTGGGTTTTGTTGATGGAAAAGTAACGGCAAAAAAAATAACTGTTGGCGCAACTGGCGAGGTTAAAGGTGACCTTGAATTTACCGAATCTTTAGTTGTAGAAGATGGTGCTAGACTAGATGGGAATGTAAAAAAAGTGCCCCTTGCTAAAATTGAAAATAAAGTTACAAACTTTATGAACACAACAAAAGAAGTCAGAAAAACCTTCCTTAAAAAAGACTAACAATCTTGTTTGCAAGCTTTTCTTGCACAAAGTATCACACTACAATTTAAATTCAATTTAGAGTAAAAGCTTGTATGAGCAAATATAATTGTAAATCAGCAGGTATAGTTGGAGCAGGAATTCAAGGCATTTGTATCGGATTACAGTTATTAAAAAAAAATATACCGGTCACAATTTTTGACAAACAAGATCCAGCTAAAATGGCATCATACGGAAACGCTGGTCATTTTTCTCCATATGCTGTTTTGCAATTTAATAGACCTGATATCTTAATCAATATTCCTAAAATGTTATTTAGTTCATACGGTCCATTAGCTTTAAAATGGAATTATGTTCCAAAAATGCTTCCGTGGTTTTTTGATTTTGTCAAAAACTGCAATACAAAATCTATGCTGCATACCGCAAAGTATATGCATCAAATTTTAGATTTATCCCTAGATGCATATGATGAACTTTTTAAAGAAATAGACACCACGGGGCTTGTTGAAAGAAAAGGTATTCTCTACGGTTGGACTAATGAAAATTTAAAAAGTAGAAAATTAGAAATGAAAGTGAGAGCAGATCTTGGAGTTGAACAAACTCCAGTTTCAAAAGCAGAGATCTCAGATCTAGAACCAAATTTACAGCCCATATTTGATAGTGGTGTTTTATTCGACTATGCTTGGCATGCCCGAGACCCTTATGGAATTTCAAAAAAATTATTTGATTTGTATATTAAAAAAGGTGGAAAATTTATTAAAGAAAATGTTAAACAGATTAAACAAATAAATTCACAAGAAACTAAAATTAAAACAGATTTAAAAGAATATACTTTTGAAAAATCAGTTATTGCATGTGGGGCATTTTCAAAAAAATTAACTGACCAACTAGGTGAAAATATTCCTTTAGATACAGAAAGAGGTTACCACGTTCACTTTAAAGGTATGGACCATCTCTTATCTCGAGCTGTTATTAATTTAGACAGAGGATTTGGTCTAACACCAATGAATCAGGGGATGAGAGCAGTTGGGACAGTAGAATTAGGTGGGTTAAACAATCCACCATCAAAAAAAAGAATTGATTATATTGTAAATTGTGCAAAAGAATTATTACCTGAATTGGGCATGCACGAAGACGAGTGGCTAGGATTTAGACCTACCTTACCTGATTTTTTACCTGTTATAGGTCCTTCACAAAAAAATAAAAATATTGTTTATGCTTTTGGGCATCATCATCTAGGTTGGACGCTTGGTGCCATTACTGGCAAAATTGTATCTGGAATTGTTGCAGAAGAAAATACAAATTTAAATCTAGCACCTTATAATTCTTCAAGATTTAACTAGAAACCATTTTGTCAAAGAAATATTTAGCCTACACACTATTAATTTGCACAACTCTTATTTGGTCTATTAACTTTATAATAGGTAAGTTCGCATATCTTTTTGAAGTTCCGCCACTTACTTTAAACTTTTTAAGATGGGCCTTAGTTTGGGTGCTATTATTTCCATTCACATATAAAGAAATATTCTCAAATATTAAATTAATTAAAAAAAATATCATTTATCTAACAATATTAGCTATTACTAGTGTTAGTGCGTTTAACTCATTAGTCTATTTGGCTTTGAACTACACTCAGGCAATAGATACAGTGTTGATGATTTCAATAATACCTGTTTTTGTGCTTTTCCTTTCCTCAATATTAGGTGTAGAAAAATTTAATTTTTTTCAACTTTTAGGGCTGATAGTTTCGTTCACTGGTGTTCTAATTATTTTTTCAAATGCAGATTTAAGTAAAATTTTAAATTTAAACTTTAATAAAGGCAACGGATGGATGCTTCTTGCTGTCTTTTGCTGGGCTTTATATTCAAGTTTACTAAAGTTAAAAAAATTACCATTCTCAACTTTAGGCCTAGTTGAAATTTTAGCTTCAATAGGACTAATATTTTTAATACCACAATTTATTGGAGAACAAATGTACGGTAAAGAAATTAAATTTAATAAAGCTTTTTTTTTAATTTTATCTTTTGTTACTCTTTTTGCGTCTATTGGTGCTTATTATTGTTGGAACAAAGCAATAGAGCTGATTGGGCCTAATAGAGCCAGTATCTTTTTACATCTTATGCCAGTATTTGGTGTAATCTTAGCAATAGTTTTGCTTAAAGAAAAATTTCAAATGTACCATTTCATTGGAGCTGGATTTATTGTATCAGGTATTTATTTATCAAACCAAAAAAAATAATGACTAAAGTTGCAATATTAGATGATTATCAAAATGCTTTTGAGCATATTGTTGACGTAAATAATTACAAAGAGAAATACGATTTTCAAATTTTTAATGAGCCTTTCACTAGCGAAGCAGAAGCTGGGGTAGCTTTAGAAAAATTTGATGCACTTTTAATTATGAGAGAGAGGACGCCTATTACAAAGTCACTTCTGGTAAATTTACCAAATCTAAAATATCTTATGACTAGCGGCATGAGAAATAATGCTATTGATTTAGAAGCTACCAAAGCACGAAATATTACAGTGTGTGGAACTGAAATTAATCCCAATCCCACAGCAGAATTAGCGTGGACTTTAATTTTAGGATTAGCTCGTAATCTCAAACAAGAAGTGGACAATATGTTTCAAGGATATTGGCAAACTAGTATCGGTTTAGAGCTTAAAGGAAAAATGCTCGGCTTAATTGGACTTGGAAAAATTGGAACGCAGATGGCTAAAATTGCACAATCTTTTGGTATGCAAGTTTCAGCCTGGAGTGAAAATTTAGACTTAACGCACGCTAATAAAATAGGTGTACTTCCCATGTCAAAGGAAGATCTTCTTACAAACTCAGATATTGTATCAATTCATGTTGTTCTGGGTAATAGATATAGAAATTTAATTACTCAAAAAGAATTTAAGCTAATGAAAAAAAGTGCTTTTATTATCAATACTTCGAGAGGGCCTGTTATCAATGAATTAGATCTCGTTAAAGCTTTAGAGGATGAAATAATTGGAGGAGCTGGATTAGATGTTTATGATCAAGAGCCACTACCACAAGATCATAAACTAAGATTTTTACCAAATGCATTACTTTTGCCTCATCTCGGTTACGTGACTGTAGAAAATTATGCTTTATTCTACACTCAAATGGTAGAAAACCTTGAGTCTTGTTTAGCAGGTAAACCCATAAGAATAATCACATAAAACAACACCACCAATATTTAAATATAGTCTGCAGTAAAATTTATTGTAACTGTTGCTGATCCATTTTTAGTTGTGAACGCACTTGTTAAAGTTGATGTAGCTCTAATAGGATGGATGTCATAAAAAATACTCTATGTAGTAATAGGTAAAAATTATCAAAAAAAATTGTACAATTTAAGGTTGTATTAATTTACTCATTATGGTCTTATTAAGTGTTTTTATTTAACCTAATACAGGAAACAATTAAATAAATAACAATATTTAAGAACGACTAATTAAGTTTATGAAAAAAATATTTATTTTATTAACATCAATACTCCTATTAGCTGGCTGTATAGAGTCAGTAGCTGTAATTGGTGGAGGTGCAACAAATGGAAAATTAGTTCAATCTTCCTTACAGACCGCAGCAAGTTATGGAATTAAAAAATCAACAGGTGAAACTCCATTGGGACACACTATAAACTACATAAAGAAAAACAGAACCTTAAGTAAAAAAAATTCTTGTTCATCTTTTGCTAATAAAAAAGATTTAGAAATATGCTTAAAGGTAGAAAAAAAATTAATATCTAAGCACACTAAGATAAAAGAATTTTCCGACAAACCCTCAAAAGAATTCGCTTTATCCTTACAATCTTCCATAAATGAGAAATCTAAGATTAAGTATTTAGACTAATAGCAACCTGAAAGGGAGTCTTGAAGACTAAAACTGTTATAATTGCTATTATAGGTTGAATGATACACTCTACTACAGAAGATCTATTAGTTTTTTTTTACAAATAAAGCGATAAAATTCATATCAATTTAGACTAGAATCAAATAGATATTTGAAAAACTAATGAAAAAAATACTTATTTTATTAACATCTATAACGTTATTAACTGGTTGTGCTGAAACCATAGCCCTACTTGGCCCAGCTAGCTCACTTGTCGGCGGAGGAAACGTAGTTCATTCTTCAATTTCATCAGCAGCAAGCTATGGAATAAAAAAAACAACAGGAAAAAGTCCAATGCAGCATGCTATAGCTTATGCTGAAGAAAAAAACCCTAATAATAAGAAAGAACGTTGTACAACTTTCGCAAAAGAAACAGAATCAGTAGCTTGCTATATTGCAAAAAAACAAATTTCCACTGTAAAAAAATCTACATCTAGAAAAATTAAGAATGTAATTAACCTATCAACATCTAAAATAACAAAAAAAACCAAGAAAGAGAAAGAACTTCATTTACAAAAAAAAATTAAAACAAAAAAAGAAACTCAAATAAAATCAATCGAATCAATTATTGTAGAATCTGCCATAAGCAAAAAACAAGCATCTCATTTGAAAGTTGCAATTACGAAAAGCTATAAAAATAGATATTTAAGTAAGTAATTACTTAGAAGGTAAGCCTTCATTTTTCCATCCAGGATCTTCACCGTTTCCCTCAAAGCCATCGCTAACATTTATACAATTTATATTTTCTTGAGAGAGTAATTGTGAAGCCATCATAGATCTGCTGCCTGCTTTACACATGACGAGCAATTCTTTATTTGAATTAATTTTTTTTTTTTACTTCTTCAACAAAACCTTTGTTCGCTGATGGATCGGCAGATCTAAGGATTGTAACAAAATGAGTTTTTATGCCAAGTTCTTCTCCGTTTGGTATACCAACGTTATCCCATTCTTCCTGAGTTCTTACATCTAAGATCTCAATATTTTTATTGTCAGTTAGAAAATTTTTTATTTCTGAAGATTTAATTTGTTTAATCATTTTATAGCCCCATTATAATTTAATAGGGCTATAAATCAAATTGTTAAGCAGCTAAAGCTTGCTTAATGTCCGCAATGATATCATCTGAATGTTCGATACCAATTGAAAGTCTTACGTAACCAGGTGTTACACCGGCAGCTAATAACTCTTTCTCATTTAATTGACTATGAGTTGTAGTAGCTGGGTGAATAGCTAAACTTCTAGCATCACCAATATTTGCAACATGATAAAGCATTTTTAAGTTGTCAATAAATTTAGCACCAGCTTCTACTGTCCA
>MDSY01083341.1_pt1 | contig 11765 bp, 7 predicted proteins | sample 811131 | NCBI WGS metagenome assembly MDSY01 (sample SAMN05326643, study PRJNA326480) | marine metagenome | isolation source: seawater | place: Atlantic Ocean: South West | collected 2010
TAATTATCTTAATTTTAATATTATTTCTTATTTTAATTTACAAAAAAAATATATTAAAAGAAAATTTTTTTGATTTCAAAGGAGACGACGACGACTACCATAATACAGATACTTTTAATTTATATATTGAATTTTATTACAAAGATACTTGTGATATTTCAAGACAATTCATGTATGGGTGTTGTAAACCTTTAGATAAAGAAAATAATAAATTAACAAAGAGTGACTATTATACAGAAAAAATAGAAAATTTAGAATTATTGGAAAAAGAAAATAATAGTTTTTATCCAGAATCAGGGAATAGAGAGGAACCATTATACTCAAAAAAAAAATGTACTGATTCGGATGGAAACCCATTAGAGGCGTGTTTTAAAAGAATAGGAGCTGTAAATGCCCTCTCAACAGATACACAATTTGGTATAAAAGAGAAATACAATGAAAATCAAAAATGTATAGATTATACAACTTTAAATTATGTAATACCATCTAAAAACCCAATAACATATAATGAGGGTTGTATTTTAAAGGAAAATAAAAATGGTTTAACTAAACCCACTTTTTTTTATTTAAAAAAATTTATAGACTATTTAAATTATATATCGGATAAAATCGCTAATAAAATTGGGGATGATTTCAGTATAGATGAGCCTCTCTTTACAGGTCTTGAAAATGAAAAGCAAAAATATAACAAAATTCATTTACATTTAAATATTTTTAATGAAAAGAATGAAACTTTAACTAAAAATATTACTGAATTTCCAACTTTGAGAGTTAAATATATTTACAAAGATAATAGTAATCTTGAAGAAAGAATGTATCATAATAAATATTTTAAAGGTGACGTTAATAATTTATGTTCCGTAGTGGAGTTTATAAGTGATATGATTCCGGTAAAATTATCAAAAACAAACTTTGATTTACGAGATGTAAATAGTCAAGAATTAAAAAGAATATTAACATTTAAAGAAATGAAACCAAAAATAGATGACGAACTAACGTATAAATTCCCCGATGGTCCAACAGAAAGTCATGAAGAAAAAGATTATTTTATTCAAAATGTATTTAAGTTGTTTAAAGCAAAAGCAAATGAACCAGATATGGATAAATTCGAGTGTCCTAAGCTATCGATAATACCATATAATTTTAATCAAAAATATAGAATAAAAGATAGAGATAGCAGACTTAATACCAACCGTACATATCTTACTACGCGACCAAAATTATATCTTCAAAATAAAAGTAGAAGACATCATTCTTATCTTGTAATTTTTAGAGACGTTGAATTAACTGAAAATTATGATTATAACGAAACAAAATCCCATAAATTAATATATTGGATGATGTGGAATATACCTAATTCTACAAATATTATTGAAGAAAAATTAACAAAAAGTAGTTTAGACAAAAATAGAAAATTAGATACTAATTTTTTTGAACCATACCCTTATCAGTTATTTGATAAAGATAAATATTCACAATTTTTTAATAGACAAATTATTTCTGATAATAAAGAATATAATGTTACTAAAATTTATGAAGATTTTGAGAAAAATCCATTTGCTAGACAAATTCCTTTAGAAATGAATATATATGGACTAACTGAAGACGAACATAAACTTTTAAACCAAACATATAAAAAATATGAAAAAACAGATATTCAAGAATTCTACAAACATATTATTACGACATTTCTAGAAGTTTCTTCTGAGAATGCTGATACAAAAAAAGGTTTATTTCAGGAAGAAATAGTGATAGATAATAAATCACATTCAAGAGATTTTTTCCCAGTAAAATATAGTATAGATAAAGACAGACAAAAGGAACTAAAAATATATCAAAAAAATAAAAATCTTTCTCTGGGGTCATCAAGAATTTTAAGATTAAAATCCAGTTTAAACTATAATAATTGTACGTATTATGAAAAAAAGAATAAACTTAATTGGATTGATTTAATTAAAGGTGAATTTAATGATAAGATAATAAAATCTCCAGATAAGATAATTAATAATGATATAATAAAATCTCCAGATAAGATAATTAATAATGATATAATAAAAACAACAATAAATTGTAATAAATGTTTTGAAGAATCATCAAATTGGTATGTAAAGTTTAACAAATCTGATAATGTAAACATAGTATTAAACGAAATACCACTTTCTTATTTTGATGATAAATTCGAATTTAAATACATAACAGAAAACATAAGTAAATTAGATTTTAAATTTACTTTAGATCCAAATTCAAATATAGAAAATGGATATATTATTCCGGTAAAAGTACATGAAATTAATTTTTTACATTCATATAAAGATTCACCCAAAGATGATAGATTAATTGTAAATAGTGATGAAAAAGAAGTCAGACTAAGCGAAAAATTTAAACCAACCGATAAAATTGAATATATCCATTATTTACCTAAAACAAGTGATTATATGATTCAAATAAAGTTTACGACAGGTATCCAAATTATGATTGATGAAAAAGAGATATCCTCAAATTCAATAGAATATATATATAATAAGAATAAATTACGTATCAAAATTATTTGTATTGAACTTATGCCAGACACCAAGATATATTTTGGAAGGGTTGTCGAAATATTAGACCCACTTCTTAAGTCTATAGAGGAAGACATAGACATTAGCTCTCTCGCAGGCCAGGACAACCCGTCAAAAAGAGTACTAAATATAAATGGTAATAGTAATTATTGTGCATTTATTAAAACTCCACCACTTTTTACATGGGAATGGCTCGAAGAGGGGCTCGACGAGAGACTCGCGAAGAATAAAGATATTTTTTATGGTATAGAAATATTTAATATAGATGAGAAGGGAAACGAAAAAGAAACCCTATATTTAGAGTGGGATATCCCTAATACTAAACAAAGCAATAATTTTTTTAGTCCTTTTAAAAATACAAGATATTATAATAAAAAAATTAATGGTTTTTTAAATTTAGATAACATAGCAATTAATATAACTAATACTAATAATAAAAATTGTTTTAATGTAACAAAACTTGATGCTAGTAATATTAAAATAGAATCTACAGATAAAATAATAGATACTATTTTTAATAGAAAAATTTTTATATTTCATTTGAATAATGAAATTAGAGATAGAGATTTAAAATCAATATATAAAACTGAAAATTTAAAAAGCAAAGATGAAGTTTATAATGTTATCTTTTCTAAAAATTATCGCGATAACAAATGGATGATGTGGGGTATGAACAAGGATTCTAAAGTCTGGATAGCAAAACAAAAATACAAGACCGACTCTTTTCCATTAATTATTAGTAATAATTATGAGGAATGGTTATTTTCACCTAAATATGCGAAAAAACATTATAATTTCTATGAGTATCCTTCTCAATCAAATCCATTTGTTAAATTAAATCCGGATGATAAAAAACTTTTAACAATAAAATTAAAATTTATAAATGCAGTACCAACATCGAAATCGGAACCGGAATGTAGATTAGATTATAGTAAATATGGAATTCCAGACGAAGATAATAGTATTCCTTTTGATAATATTAAAGAATATGGTAATAGATTTAAAAATACATTATTTAATTTAAAAGGTATACAATTTAAAAATAATCTAAATCAATTTGTTATAAATGAAACTGACACGGAAAATGGGACCAAATATGAATCCGTATATAGACTGAGATTAAAAGCGAGAATTCATTCTTATAGAAAAAGTAGTGATTTACCTGTAGAAAATTTTAAATCTAAATATATAGCAAATAAAGAAGGGGCTAAATATAATTCTTATGAAAGAATTTTATCGGAACAGGTAAAAAGAACTTACATAGAACCCAAAATTATTAACTATATATCGGACCAAATAAAGTTTAATATTGATGAAGAATTTGATAAATTATCTTATAATGAAATAAAAAGTGTAATAACAAATAGAAAGATAGCATCTAAAGAAACTGCTAAAAGATTAAGAATTTTCTTAGAAATAGAAGAATGTTTATCAGATATTTTAATGTTTAGAGGTGATTTAAGTAAAATTAATCCAAAATATATTTCTAATGATTTGAAATCTTATAGGAAAAAATTGGAAGAACTGAATGAACAATATTATTCCATGGATGAAAAAGATCCACGAGTAATAGATAGTATTAGATATAAACCAGTAATTAAGGAAAATGCAAAAATTGATGAGTATTTTGTAAATACTTACAGAGAATATGTTAATCATAAAGATTATTCTGTTATTCTCGATAATTATACTTCATATGGAGACCTAAATCTATATCAGAATGAAAGTATGTTAATATATAATATTCCGGTTGATTTAGATTGTGGAGTATTTAAGGAAATGATTGGGTGCAATCAAGATAATATAAAAACGATTATTATTGATATAAAAGAAAACGAACTTAAATTTTATAAGAATTTTAATATTTTAGAAGAATTTATTAAAAAAATTGATGAGAATCTAAATAATGATAGAAATCTAAAATATTTAGTAGATTTATCCAGCAAATCCAGCAAAAAAATATATTTTACAGATGGTAATAATGGGAAACCTTTTATAAACTCAATTATAAAAGATTCTATGTTAAATATAATTAATAGTAAGAATAGTAAGAATACTACTGCCCCACGTGAATTATTAAATCAAATAAAATCCAATTTAGAAAAAATAGGAATAACAATTTTTGATAAAGAAAGTCCATATTTAGATGCTACCAAAAAAAAAGATATAAATAATAAAATTATAACATCATTATATAATACACCCAAATTTATAACAGGAAATTCTAATACACCAAAATGTTTTAAATTAGAAGATTCAAATTTAAGAATTGATGAAGATGGCAATCGAAGAAATATTAAACCTATCTTTAGTTTAAAATTAGATGATAATAATGACTTAGATATGAAAAAAGAAAATGGTATTCTTTTACTTGAAACACATATTAAAAGTACAAATATAAATAACAAACAAATTATAAATAAATTAAAAATAATAAAATGTAAATATAGAAATTATTCAAAACAAAAAAATTTAGAAGCACAGTATAACGGTGAGATTTCTGCATTGCATAGAATTAAAAAAATTTTAGATAAGGGGGAACAAGAAGGATCATATACAAGTGGTACAAAAATTTTAAATATAATGAAAGAAGGCAATTTATTAGGATTAGGAAAAAAAATCAACTTTAAAGAATATTTTCAATTAGTAACTGCATTGCTTAAGTTAATAAGTAAGGTAAGACATTTGGAACTATACTATGACCCGAGTTCAAATGCGGATTTATTTTCTGAGTTAAGTCCTGGTTTGTGTCCCAGTTATGAAAATACACCATCTTATAACATTGAAAATCCACCAGGATACACTGAACAACAAAAAATTATAGAAGACGAACTTAATTTTTTAAAAAAACATTCGCAGATGGTAAATAAAAAAATAGAAGATATAGATTTAAAAAATTTAGATATTTCTATATTTCCTAATCCAAGTGATTCATGCGATTCTCCTTCTGATGGTATATGTCATAACTTAGTAAGCACTAAATTTAAAGAATATATAAAGGATATATTTGAAGAAAAAGGAAATAGTTTATATTTTATAACTAAACAAAAATATCATGATGAATTAGAAGAATATATAAAAAAAAAGCTATTATATATAAATAATAAAATTAATTATATTGAAAAAGAAAAAAAAAAGTTGACTATATATATTTCTCAATTAGAAACAGATTTAAAATATAGAATAGCTGAAGTAAAAAAATTAAAGGGTAATATTACTTTTGAGGATGATGACGACATTGATATTAATAACTATGCCGCACCAACTCCAACCGAATCATATAATGATTATTTAGATGAAAAAATAAAATTTTTGGAAGAAATTATATCAAACAATAAATTAGAACTTTCTCGCTTTCAGACACTTTCAAAAAGTAAATATATTAGTGGAAGAATAAATAAATTTGTTAAATATTTAAATTTTCAAACTTATATCGTTCCAATTTATAATAAATTCTTAGACGCCAAGAAAAAATTTAAAGATAAATTAGGAGGTTTAGATGTAGAAAGTGATATAGGAGACGTGCTTAAGGGTAGAGAATGTTATATAAACCTACTTAAAAAGTCTTCAGAAGAATTAACAAAAGATATAAAATATTTACAAAATATGCATGAAGAATTAAATATTGGGAAAAACGACAATATTCTTTTTATAAAATCAGGTAAAAAACGAGAACAATACGAAGCATCCAAAGAATCTATGAAAACTGAAGATATCGCCAAATACTATAAAGATATGGTATTTAATATTTTAGGAAATAAATAGTTTATTAAATTTCTAGCATTTAATAATTTTGGGAACTAAAAATTTTGCTTTACATGCATTACAATTATACATATCATTAATAGAAGTATTTAAATTATAAATATCTTTAGAATAGCATTTAGGACATAATTTATAAATAGTTGGATTAACTTCATCCCTTGTTTTAATTTTTAATTTTGAAAAATCTTCTAAAGAAATAGTTTTTAGTTCAACATTTTCCATTTGACAATTTTTACATTTATTTTTTTTAGTATATAAATTATAATTATCATTATCAAATAATGAATAATTATAAATTTCAATCTGGTTTGAAAAACAATTCATACATATTTTTGTTTTAGGAACATTAATTATTTGGTCTTCCAAATTATTTGAAAAATAACCAAAACAATCCATACATTCATAAATTTTTTTATCTGGATTAAATAATATTCTATTAGATCTACATTCCCTGCAAATTATTTTATCTTCTTTTCTTATTTGTTGTTTATTAATAATAATAGATTTACAATCAAGACATTGTTTTCTATTATTACTTATTTTTGTAACTCTAAAATTATAACATTCGGGACACTCTAAAATATCTATTCTACATATAGGACAAATTTTTTTACTATTATAACTTTTTTTAATACAAATAGAACAAACATTGTGTCCGCATATTAGTGTTTTTGTTGTTTTTACTTCTAAACAAATCGGACATTTATTAGGAAAATCTTGTTTACAACCACATCTAGGGCAAAAATTTGTTTCATCCTCTATTTTTTTTTTACATTTTTTACACTCCATACTTTAATTAAAATAAAAAATTAAATCAATTTAATTAAATGAATATTTTCTATTAAAACTGAAATGATTCCCATTCTATATTTTTATCTTTATTAAAAAATGGAATTATTATTTCTCTATTTTTAATATTAAGTTGTATTTTTTTTAAATATGGATAAGGTTCTTTTATGGAAAAATTCATAGTATGCGTTAAATCATAATTAATAACGCGAGTTTCTTTCCAATATTGAAAAGATTTATCTAGATTCATATAGTATAAATGATTTCTCATCTCATCATTTGTTACCAAATAGGATTTTGGATTGGATAGACTTGCAAATAACCAAAACCAATCATCATCCGACCCTTTGGGTACAATAAATATATTTGTTATTGGATTAGAATATATGTTTTCTAGGATTTTTTTTTCATCAGAACTGGCGCTTTCAATATGATGATTATGAATGATAATTAAAACTTTTTTCCCATGTGATACAAATAATGAAACTAAATCAAATATTTGTTTAATAGATACTTTTATACCGGATAGCGTCCCTCTTTTATAAAAACCGACATTTGCACCATCTATAACAATATCATATTTTAATTTCTTTAAAGTTTTCATGCTACTATTTACTTTTTCTAAAATATGTGTTTTTTTGCTATAAAAATGTGAAATGTATATCTTCATTCTTTCAAGAAGTTTATCGGCATCTTTTTGCGGTAAAGTATATTTTTGTAATATAGTTTTGGAATCTATTATTGATGGATATTTTGTTTTAAAAATAGTATTTATTTTTTCTAAATATTCTTCTGGAATAAATTTATCAATCGTATTAACCATATCTGTTATTATTATATCACTATACATTGGAGTAATTTCATTAGTAAGAATATTTATATAATCATCCAGGGATAATACAATATTTTGAATTTTCGAGTCAGTATAAAAATAAATAATATGTTCCCAAGAATTAAGATTCTCAAAAATTGGACTTAAAGTTCTTCTTTTTATTATCACTGAATTATGTTTCATCAAATTATAATAATAGTAAATTTTATCAAAATCTTGAAATTCTGATAATGAAAATAATCGAATTAGGGATGTAAATGTTAGTTCAGTATAGTCCTTTTCATTTATAAATTTAAGTAAATAATCTAAATTTGTTTGGAAGGAATCGGAAACTATTTTATCAGCGTTTGCCAAAACGTTTGATATGGTATCAACTGTAGGAATGCCTCCAGACCCATTGAAGTCTCTGATAGACTTGAATATTTCATCATATCTTTTTGTATCAAGTAAATTACGTATTAATTTATGAAATTCTTTTGAGCGATTTGTTATTGAACGGGGCATATTATTGATTGTTAAGTATTATTTGTTAGATACGATATGTCAAATATCATATTATTTATTTATTTTATCAATTTTTTATAAAAATCTAATTACATAATAATGTTATTAGTTATTAATAATAGTAATAGAAATAAAGAAGTCCTAAACTATTTAAGAAAAAGTAAAAGACTTTTAGGATTTAGTAATAAATGTAATAAAGAATCAAAAAAAAATAACCAAACTAGAACTATATATGTTACCGATAAACTGATAGAATATTTAAAAAAAAAAAAAGTAGTTTATAAAAATATTATATCAAAAAAAGAATTAAAAACATTTTTATCTAAAGGTAGTAAAGAAAGAATAGATGGAATAATTTTAGGAGGAAGTAATCTTAAATATAGTAATAAATTATGCGCATGCTCCGTTAATAATAATATTATATCTCTATTAGAATTCAAAGTTCCTATTTTAGGTATTTGTTTTGGTTTTCAAACTATTGCGATGTCCCATGGAGGAGAGGTATTATCTATGAGTAATATGGTTAATGCAAAAAAAAAAGTAATTTTAAAAAAAAGTAAACTATTTAAAAATCTAAAAAATGAAGAAAATTTTAAATTTATGCATAATGATTATGTTTCAGAAATACCACAATCATTTAAGATAATAGGAAAAACAACTAATAAAATGATTCAAGCAATAGAACATAAGGAAAAACCTATATATGGAGTACAATTTCATCCAGAAGTATCCGGTAAAGTAGGAGAAAAATTATTAGATAATTTTTTAGATATCTGTAATTTATAAATTAAGAGTATTTTCATATAACCATTTCATTAATATAATATCATCATTAATTATGGGTATTAATAGAGTATAATATAAAATATAACTAGGATACAATTCTAATGTTGTTAATTTTATGATAAATACGTATATATGATAGGTCCAGTTTAAAATACAACATAATAAATAACTATAAAGAGCAAAAACTCTATTAAAATTGATATAATAGTTTATATTTTTGTTTTTTTCATCTAAATCTTTTTCTCTATTATAAAAATATCGTATTGCTAGATAATTATTTACTGAAAAAGTAAGACACGAAAAAATAGTATAAATAACCATTAATCTTCCAATATTAAGACTGTCTTCCGTGGAAATCTTACAAATAATAGTATATAATATTATAGTACAATAATGATGTATTTTAGTTGATTTAGGAAGTTCTGGTATGGCCATAATACCTGCAAAATCATTACTAACATAAAAAGCACCCAATAGTCTATTTAGTGAATCATTCCAAATACCCAAATATACATTTATTAAAAATGATTTAATAATAATGATTGATAGGAATGCCAATGAGAAAGATTTTATTAAATTTTTAATAATATAATATTTTTTATATATAGAAAGTTTATTAAATTTATTATTTTTATCTAAATAAAAAAGGAGGGGTTTATAAAGTTGATAATTAAAACTACTAAGAAAAATAAAAAATAAATAAAATTTAAAATCAAACATAATATTATTTATTTGATAAAGTTTTAAATAAATTATTAATTTTATATTTTTACAATTTTATTTACAGCATAATTGTTTTTTAAAGGATTTTCTTTTGATAATATTATAATACCAAATAATATCGTAATTAGTATAGATATTCCCATTGATTTTAATAGGTGAAAATCACTCTTTTCTCTTAGTTCATTATTAAAAGAAGGTAATATAAATTTACGTCCCTTATAAATATTAAATAGAAGAATCGTTATAAAAATAAATAAAACTAGTAATAAAAAACTAATTTTAAGAATAGAATAGGTATCTTTTTTCCCAATAATAATGATATTATCTTTCATATAATAAATACTTAGGAAAAAATTTTCATTTATTATAAACTTATATTAAAGGATTTTTTCTTTGGGAAAATTCTATACAATCATTCGATTTATCTATTAATTGATTAATATTAATTTTTTTCCCTTTTTCTAAATCAAATAAAATATCTCTTACGTTTAACTCACTTAAATTATAAGAATTTTTAATTTTTAAAATATTTTTCTCTAATTTATTTAAGTCTGAATGTTTAATTTGTTGTTTAAGTTTAGAAAAATTATTAATAATTTGCTCTAATTTTTTAAAATTTTCTTCCATCTTTTCTTTTTTTAAAATTTTATTAAAAATTTTTATAATATCAATATATTTTGTTTCTTGGGGAACTCCCACTTTAAAATTTAGTTGTTTAATAAAATTATTTATTATTTGAATTGAATACATTAATATTAGTCGCGATTCTTCGTCTTGTTCTGATATTCTGATAAATTTATCTATTTTTTCTTTATATTTTTCCTCTACTATTTTTTTATGAAATTCTAATACATTATCTAGTGTATTATTTATTACTATTATTTTTATTATTATTTCCTTATTTTTTTTAAAATCATTTAAATTATTTCTAGGGTTTAGATGATTTTTTTTTTTTGTTTTTTTATTATTTTTTATAATATTCTCCCCCTTATTTTCTAATTCTATATTTTTTTTATATAATTTTTCAATTAAATTTAAAGCTTTTCTATATCTTTTATTCTGTATCTCTAAATTATTTTTCAGTTTTTTTTCAAAAATGTTTTGTTCCTCGTTTAGTATTATATTCATATTTAAAATAATTAAAGAAAATAATTTATACTTATATTATTATATAATTTTGTTATTAATAAATATGTCATTTAATTCAAATTTTGAATTAGAATTAAATATTCATTTAGATGAGGGAATATTTTTATCAGATAGTATACATAATAATATATATTCCCAGAAAATACAAATTGAAAATATTGATAAAAGTTTAGATAATATAAATTGTTATAATAAAAAGGCCAAACAAATAATAAACCGCATGAGCTCCTTTTTTTATAGAATATTTAATAAAATGGATAATAGTGAAAAAATTGAAAAAGATAATAAAAAAAATGATTCTCTTATTTATATTTCTACTACAAATCAAAATAACATTCAAGATAATATTATAGATGAAACTATTATTAATTCCAAAATAAATCATATAAAAAATATTTCAATTGAAATAGGAAAAAGTTTAGAAAAACAAAATAATATATTGGATACTATTGATTTAAAAATTTTTAATAATAAATCAAAAATAAATAAAAATATTATTCAAGTAAAAAAATTGCTATGATAAATATTTTCTTTTTTAATATTAATGTTACAAAGTAATAGTTCAAGAAGAACGCCAATACAAACTAAAAATAGTAAGCCAATACAAACTAAAAATAGTAAGCCAATACAAACTAAAAATAGTAAGCCAATACAAA